>Ga0123353_10004058_pt1 | contig 18750 bp, 3 predicted proteins | sample TergutLab28metaG_3_FD_92763 | JGI IMG/M metagenome (GOLD analysis project Ga0123353, IMG submission 92763) | Labiotermes labralis P3 segment gut microbial communities from Petit-Saut dam, French Guiana - Lab288 P3 | ecosystem: Host-associated > Arthropoda: Insects > Digestive system > Gut ... | reverse complement strand
TTTTTTTAAGTTCATACATTAAACTAACATAAGTATTAATAATTAATTATGGCATAATCATAAAGAGTATTAGTACACTTATGTATACGGTGTGGTATGTTGACAAATATAAAATTACATTTAAACTAGTTATCAATCCCTGGACTAATGAAATCAGGTAGCATATCGTAGTTTCCTCAGGCCAACATCTGGATCTGATTTTTTCGACACATTCACCAATATTTTTCTCCTCAGAATATTTTCGCTATAAAACATTCATTCTTGAAAATTGCCTACAAAACTAAAATGCCAAATTCCAACAGAACCTCTCGCGGCCCGGTATATTTGATGCCAGGGCCCGGTACCGGGCCGCAGCCCAGCGATTGAGAAACACCCCACTGTACTGGTTGTACGGATTCCAGCAATGAAGACACGCAAAAGAATGCCTATTTTTAGGCTGGTTCTTTTGGAAACCGGCCAGAAGCCTACATTTATCGTTAGGATATTTTATGCTGCAATTTCTAGTCACAACACAATTCATAAAGCTTCGAGAGCCTTTAGGAGTTTTAGTATAGCCTCTACAACTGAAAGAGCAGAAGGGGTTAATACGTCTTAAAATCATTTGACCAGACCGCATCCTTTTAGAAGCTGCAGTTGAAATGTATTTATACTTCAGCTAAAATTCGTCCGCACAAATGTCAGCATAAACTCCAAGACATATATGTACATTTAAATACCAGCGCAAACACATTTGGTGCGCTCACGTCGACAGTCCATGCCTTCTAGAAGCAAGATGCTATATAAAGAAATTAGTGACGCTTTACTTCAGGCTTCCGCCGCGAAGAAGATGAGAACTGCGCTCTGCTGGGTTATTACGCAGCGAATTCCGGTAATTTCTTACCGACGTTTCGGGAAAACTTATCGGTTCTGTCTTCGTAGGTCTATAACCTAGAACGCAACTGCCCTCTTCTGAGTTATTACGCAGCGAGTAGTGGTAATTTCTTGCCGACGTTTCGGAACAACCTATCGGCCCAATCTTCAAGGGTCAAGAATGCAAAATCTTTTTGGATTCTTGACCAGTGAAGATGGGATGGATAGGTTGTTCTGAAACGTCGGTAAGGAATTACCACTGCTTGCTGCCTAATAAGCCAGAAGGGCACAGTTGTGTTCTGGGTTATTGACCTATGAAGACAGAACCGATAGTTTTTCCCCGAAACGTCGGTAAGTAATTACCACTACTCGCTGCGTAATAACCCAGAAGGGCACAGTTCTCAAACTAATGACGCTTTTTGACCTTTAAATATTTTAGTCTATGTCGTGAATAATTACAAAGTAACAGTGGCACAACTGCATGACATGAATAGTTGTAACTATTACAGATTTCAACTACGTTGAATTTAAGAGTTTCGCGCTGTCCCAATGTTTGTAATTACTATCAGCCACGTCCCAAAACTCGCTATGATCACCTAAGCATGTTCGTGCGCACCTCTTCTGGAATGGTGTTAGCGTGTCTGAGTTTCAACGTAAGAAAGCCTTTCGTTGGAGCAAACGGAATCGGCGGAGGAGCGTGATTCGTATGTAGCAGTCGAAGTTCTTCAGCAGGTTGCGAGAATCGGGACAAATACACAAATTACATGGTGTCAACACCCAGAAGACTCTTCAAATATTCTCCTTGCAACATTCCGCCCATTGTTACTTCTGGTGCTAATTTACGAGAAAAATACATTATTGCAAAGACAGTCAAGTTACACACTGCATTTTGTGTGAGAAATTATTTCATTTTGTCGTACTTGTCACATAGAATCCCCCCCCCTTTTTTTAACAAAAACAAAAGTCTTAGAATTTAATAAGCTCGAGAGCTCACTTTTTTAAGTTCAGATTTTTTAAACAAGTCGTCGATTTGGAACTAAATCCCAGCAATAACTCTGACAATTAAGGTAAAGGTAAAGGTAAAGTGTTCCCGTTACAGGACCGGTGTGGTCCAGAGGGTGGGTACAGATATAGCTCTACTCTTCCATAACCGCGGCACTAGAAGGGGGTAAGTGGTCAGCAGCACGCCCCGGCCGCACTTTACCCCCGGGAACGACACGGTACCCATTTTACAGGAGGCTGGGTGGGCCCTAGGGCCGGTCTGGACGGGCGGAAAATCTCGTCCCCACCGGAAATCGATCCCGGACTTTCCAGCCCGTAGTCAGTCGCTATACCGACTGAGCTACCCGGCCCACGACTTTGACGATTACAATAAACAAATAAATAAATAAGTTACAAATAAAGAGCTATTCCCTCCCTGAGTCACTACAGCAACATCAGCTGACTCATCTTCAGTGCAAGTTAGCCTATCAATATATTCACATAATTTGACCCACGCTATTACAGTGGCAAGCAGGATGTCATATGCTAAAGAATTCACAAATCAGAACTAAAACAAAACTCGGTTTATGTCCGCACGGTGACAATACTGGATTTAGCCTGAAATCCACGGTAGGCCGAAAAAGCCTTCCGCAAGACCATTTGTACATTCTGACTTTTGCATAGCCAACTATAAGCTTGTAAATCCGTTGATACTGAAATCATGTGGTGGACCTGGACATTTCATAGCGGTCAACCTACAGACAGCACTGCACTGGACCCTCTAACAAGCTAGATCAGTCCAGTTTGTGCAACTCCACAACCTGTTTCTATAAAACCCGTTTAATATTATCTTTCCATATACGAACTCGGTGTCCGTTCTGCACTGTCGGTACCAAAGCTGTCCCAGATAATGTTAATGAACAGCTGTTTACCTTCCGCCGTGTTAGTTATCAAATGGCTGTAGTCACTTAAACTTTACAGCTACCACAGCTAATCTTTATTGGTCATATGCTTGTATTATCAAATCTGTATAATATATTACGCACCGTCAATACACAACATACATCAAACAAGATGCAATAATTACAATCAGGTTATATTTAGCTACATGTTTCGGCAGTGACCGGCCATCTTCAAGCCAACTATGAACAACAATTAAGGTACAGTAAAAATAGTAATCAGTGGGATCCCATTGAGCAATATTTTTACTGTACCTTAATTGCTCTTCTTAGTTTGCTTGAAGATGGCCGGTCACGGCCGAAACATGTAGCTAAATATCACCTGATTGTAATTATTGCATCTTGTTTGATGTATGTTGTGTATTGACGGTGCGTAATATATGCATATGCATGACATTTCACGATCCGTACTGCTTACCCAGTGTTACTCTGATGATCAAATCCAGTAGAATGAAATGTGCGGGTAATATGGTAAGTATGGGGGAGAGCAGAGGTGTATACCGGGGTTTGGTGGGGAAACCTGAGTGAAAGAAGCCAAATGGAAGAGCTAGCCGTAGATGGGATGATAATATTAAAATGGGACTTCAAGAAATAAAATTAGGGCATAGACTGCATTGACCTGGCTGGAGATATGGGCAAATGGGAGTGGAGGCTCCTGTGAAAACGGAAATGGACTTCTGAATTCCATAAATTGCGAGGAATTTGACTAGGTGAGGAAGAATTTGTTTCTTGAGAAGGACTCCGCTCCACAGAGTTATAATTAGTTGGCATGATAGACAACTCTCACGTCTGAATGTTCGCTGAAGCTAAAATCTTTAGACTCTGTAACTACGGATGGCCAAATTGATTCAGACCCTGAACATCTATCCACCTCTAAAGCGCCACAAATCGATAAGGCCCAAGATATACCGTTTTCCTGATTTGTGTATCTTACTGGTAGACATTATGGTCCTGGGGTTGACTCAGCCCCTAACAGAAATGAGTTCTAGGAATATTTAAAATAATAATAATAATTATTATTATTATTATTATTATTAACTGCAATTGGGTTGTTACCCGGTGGCAGTGGTTATTTTACATGTATACAAAACATGAAATCGGTTACTTCTGAATTTAAGTCGGGAGGGCTACATGAGAAGCATGTAGTGGCAACTTGGAATTTTGGGAACCATCTCAGCATTTGCTTATATACACAGGGAAACCAAGAAAAACCTGTGTCTAGGGGGTAGGGGGCCAATGCGTTGGGCTGACAACCCTGCCATTTTCATGGGTCGATTTTCTTTAAATCTGGGAGCCTCAACCTCCTGGAACCCTCAGGGCCTGTCCAAGCCTGCAATGGGATTGCTTTAGCTTTGCTGTAACTGATGACGTTAGCCATCCCACGATGTGTACAAGTTTATAAATCCTGGCAGAGCACAATATTAAAATATATCTTGGTATTTTTTTTATTTTGACTAACAAAACATCTGGGACTCAACATCCGCTCAGACTCCGGCCACTCTGTGCGTAGAATCAGCAAAGCGTCCAACGTCCACATAGCTAGGCAATTAAATGCTTGGGAAGCCAGCGAAGTTCACGCTTCAGGACCTTCTCTGATAAACTTATGGCTGTTCACCCGCTAAAGGAATTCGCTGTTGTTATGAAGCCCTAAGTTTCTTCACTGTTGTCACAGATGTCAGTCACTCCCTCGCGTCCAGAGCCAGCTCGGACCAATTCACAACTCGTTTGGATATTTCTCCTACGAAACAGTGAAATTATATCCAACTTTCCACGCTAAACTTCAGAAATGTTTCTTCTTTGAGGTTTTGAAATCACTGTTTGCAGGGATCGTTCATCTGCCCATCCGTGTCACTTGTCCTGTTCACACCATACTTAAATTTGTAGTTATATATATATATATATATATACATACATACTACATATACACAAAACTATTCGTGGGGCAACAGCCCAATTTCCATGCACACTCGCGCGCGCGGTAGGACTCTTCTGCTCTTCTGAATGAGTGATCAGCTGGTCGCACAGCACTCTTCCTACACAACAAACGCAAGAGATTAACACCCAAGCCCTCAACGGGGATCGAAGTCGCGATCCCAGGAGCCGAGCAACCGCAGACCAATGTCTTAAACCGCGAGGCCGCCGGGATCGGCTTTCCCTAATACAGGCCTGCATAATGAACAGCTGCATTAAATCCACATCCAGCTGTTCTCGACCTTGGTGCTGATCTGGGGCCAACAAAATCTTTACAAATGATATCGGAATCCAGTTTCATTGTGAAACGCCTCTTTGTTCCCAAAATTCCAGGGAAAAAAAGCTAAAAAAAACCATAAAAAGCATTACAAAAAAGGTAAAGTGATCCCGTTACAGGCCCGGTGTGGCCCAGAGGGTGGGTAGAGGTATAGCTTTACTCTTCCATGCCGCGGCACTAGAAGGGGGTCAGTAGTCAGCAGCACGCCCCGACCGCACTTTGCCCCCGGGAAAGACCCGGTACCCATTTTGCAGGAGGCTGGGTGGGCCCCAGGGCCGGTCTGGACGGGCGGAAAAACTCGTCCCCACCGGGATTCGATCCCGGACCTTCCAGCCCGTAGTCAGTCGCTATACCGACTGAGCTACCGGCCCACAAAAGAGCATTATACTTTACTTTTAACAAAACATAAACACGTTTTCTGAGCGTATAATACATTATATGACTGAACGGGGTTCTGACTCCATAAAGTGCGAAAGCAATCACATTCACTCAAGGAAAACCGAGCTGTTACTGAGCTGCCAGTAATCTGAAGAGTAGCAGGAGAGTGGGGAAGCCGACTAGCCAACCATGCGGTTTCATCACAGTTCGTCAGAACCAGTCCGGGACGGTCGAAACAATGTACTAAGATGGGTGCTCGCGAAAGTTCGAAATCACGAACATCGAGATTCAGGAGCATTGTGACTGTACCTCATATAGTCCTTAGCCACTTCAGGTATCTTGCTGTAGACATGTGTTCTCAACAGCACTTAATTTATAAAGCACCCTAAGTGTTGCCCCTTTCCTTGCTCAGAAGGAGTGACTGAGCCCCACACTCAAGTAATGTGGTTGATATATAAAGAGGAAACTTCATATAAGCTGCACGCGTACTTGGCTGTGTCTTCTAAAAATAAATATACCGACTAAAATATCAAAACCAAAAGAAAACACCGCTTTAGGAAGAAACGCCTAATTGTCTGTAACTGATTTTCCACATATTATCAGAGAGCTTCATTGTTGCAGTGAGAAGTGTATAAGAATTGGGATTGCCTACATCCATAACTACTTATGAACATGAAAGGTAAAGGTCACCCCATAACGTGCCTATGCAGGTAGAAACGGGGGCGGAAGTATAGCTGCAATCCATTCGCAAATACAGCCCTAGAAGGGAGTAAATGGTCAGTCACACGCCACTCATGCACATATAAATGTACAATGTCAAAATAGCCAATAATTTATTGAACCATCTACTATTTATGTCTTATAAAATTTAATTAAATTATATTTTTTCAGTTCTATGGTAGAATGGCTGGTTTAATTTCATTTAATTTTCGAAGATATAAATAAAAGACGTTTCAATCAATGACTGGCCACCTTACGCGTTTTCGCAAAAATGCGACAAGAGATTATTAGCTTCGTCTTGGCCATCCGTCCCCATGGAAAAAAGCTCGGCTCCCACTAGAAAGATCGTCATGAAATTTGATATTTGAGTATTTTTCGAAAGTCTGGCGAGAAATTCAATTTTAATTAAAATCCGACAATAATAACGTGTACTTTACATGAAGACAAATACACATTTTTGATCATGTCTCTCTCATTTCTTATTATAATGAGAAAGTTTTCAGACAAAAGCAGCAGAGACAATCAAAACACACATTTTATTTATCTACATGTTTCGAGCACATGTGCTCGAAACATGTAGAGGCATGAAATAAAACTTATTGTGAAACAAATTTTGTGCATTAAGTTGGTTAAATACCGAGATAAATATACTGAGATGCACGGTCAGCAAAACGTCAAAACACATTTTATGTTCAATAACTTTTTTTTCGAAAATCGTAGCATTTATGAGATAATGTACAAAAATATAGTACAGCCAGCAGTCCACAGACGAAAATATGGCGCACGCGCATTGCATGCAGGATAACTAAGACTACAAACACAAGCACACAATATGTAATACTTATTGCTTTCCCACTGCAACACTGGTTGCAGGAACGTGCCTCAATGTTACGTCATCCGTGCATTACCTGTCTTTTTGCATTTTAAATTGTAACACGCATGAATGTTCTATCGGTATGCATTATTACCTCTTTATACGCTTCTCACAGGTACCACTCTACGTTCCCTGATAATGGCTTATATGGGCCGAAACATGTAGGAGATTAAAAAGACAAAATTACGGGGTTACGTCCCAAAAACTAGGTATTTTGTTGGGTCTGAATTTTTTAAATTGAATCATGAAATGCATAGTACTATGCGTCGCTATAAAATCCTCCGACTTTCCGAAAATTCGAAACGGACTGCAGTGTGTCGGTACAAGTACTCATTACAATTGCAGAGGACGAATTGGTGTTACGTGGGATCCTCCGTATATAAAACAACATGCAGCCGAATCGCAGTTACGTGCGTCGTAACAACTGTGGTTCGTATGGAATTTCGAACTTCCACTCATCTCGGAACTGCTAAAAAGAAGCACAGGCCTACATTATTGTTTGTTTGTTTTTGGCGCGACAGCCCACCAGTGGACAAGGACCTCCTCATTCACGAGGTTTCTGAATCACACACGACACATCACAGTCGGTAGGACTCCTCTGGATGAGTGATCAGCCTGTCGCAGAAACCTCTACCTGATAACACAAACACACACTACAAACAGACATCCATGCCCCCGGTGGGATTCGAACCCACAACCTCAACAGGCGAGCGGCCGCAGACCTACGCCTTAGACCGCGCGCCCACTGGGACCGGCAGAGACATACATTATTACGATATATTATCTACATTTGATTTTTTTATGGAGAAAGGTACTGTATGTAGTTAAGGAAACATGAGGGGAATTATTGTACCTTAAGGCACTGTCAAACAGTACTGCATAAAAGTAAGCAAGTTCGAAAAAGAAGTCGCGTATGTGTTTTGGCTTGCCTTTGTCACATATTTTCAATACAAAGATAAGAAAATTAAAAAAAAAAACATTTCAATGTTTCGGCTTCATTAAGTTGGTATCTAGGAGTTAATTTACTTTCAAAACCAACTCTCCCCCCCCCCCAATTTCAATATTCCTGTTAAATATTTTCAAAATATTCTAAGAGTAAATGGTGACAAATATCCAGAACTGCAGTCATTTCCTCATATAACATTTATTGTACAATATTGTGCCAAACTATCTACGGTAAAGATAAAGCATTCCCGTTACAGGCCTGGGGTGACCCAGAGGGTTCCAGGAAGTTAAGGTTCCCAGATTTAATGACAACGGCACAGGGTGGTGGTAAGGTTGTCAGCCTTACGCATCGGCCGCCTTTACCCCCAGGAAATACTCCTGGTAATTATTTCTGTTAGAGACTGAGTCGACCCCAGGGCCATAGTGCGATCAGAAGGATTTTATGTCAATGAAAAATTCCAGTGACACCAGCTGGGATCGAATCAGCCACCTTCCGATTTGTAGCACAGCAACCTTAACCACTGTGCTACCGCGGAAATTATCTATGGAGACGAATAATTTTAATACCCATAAGGTTTATAAATCACATCAGGTACCAACGCGTAAAAATATAGACAATGTTGTTGGTTTTCTTCAGGCAGCCCATTGCGAAGCGCACGTACGGATTCCTGGATGGATCTAATTTATGGAACGGACGTCCGGCTCTTCCACCTGAGTCCTGGTTCCAAAATTAAATATACTGTATAATTTCGTATGCCTATAATTTTCATCCATTGCAAAGTTTTCTTCGCTGATTTTTGTCTACCAAAAATTACCTTTCATCACAATCTTCGGTTTAGTTTATATACAATGAATAAAAGACACACAACATAACTAAATATTCAACTATTCAAGCTTCTGATTTGTAATACAGTAACAAGTTTTAGAATTGCAGTACATGATAACACTGACAGTAAAAACAGCACATATTATATCAGATGTCACTGTTCCACCAAATTCTTCAATCAATGACGTACATTACACAATTACAGCATCATCTTAAACTGGTAGCTAATATTTACACGACTACTTAAAACAATTTGTATGGCAACTCTTTCTTTAGCGACATTTCATTTAAACAACTTCGGCAACAATGGACGATATGAGCGACGGTAATTACGTTAATGAGTCAATATGAAAAGCTGACAACAAAAATAGAGCCTTCGTAATTTATGTCTTTTACGAATTACATCCAACAAGATGCAACTATTTTTGATTATTTATTTCTAAAAGGCTCTGCATGTTTCGGACGGTTCCTCCGCCCATCATCAGGAGCACATAACTGTACATTCAGCTTCAGGTATTGTCAGACAGTACTGCTGCAGTCTGGTATCGTGGATGAGATGGAACTGGAACTGACGTAGTTCCATCTCATCCACGATATCGTGGATGAGATGGAACTACGTCAGTTCCAGTTCCATCTCATCCACGATACCAGACTGCAGCAGTACTGTCTGACAATACCTGAAGCTGAATGTACAGTTATGTGCTCCTGATGATGGGCGGAGGAACCGTCCGAAACATGCAGAGCCTTTTAGAAATAAATAATCAAAAATAGTTGCATCTTGTTGGATGTAATTCGTAAAAGACATAAATTACGAAGGCTCTATTTTTGTTGTCAGCTTTTCATATTGACTCATTAACGTAATTACCGTCGCTCATATCGTCCATTGTTGCCGAAGTTGTTTAAATGAAATGTCGCTAAAGAAAGAGTTGCCATACAAATTGTTTTAAGTAGTCGTGTAAATATTAGCTACCAGTTTAAGATGATGCTGTAATTGTGTAATGTACGTCATTGATTGAAGAATTTGGTGGAACAGTGACATCTGATATAATATGTGCTGTTTTTACTGTCAGTGTTATCATGTACTGCAATTCTAAAACTTGTTACTGTATTACAAATCAGAAGCTTGAATAGTTGAATATTTAGTTATGTTGTGTGTCTTTTATTCATTGTATATAAACTAAACCGAAGATTGTGATGAAAGGTAATTTTTGGTAGACAAAAATCAGCGAAGAAAACTTTGCAATGGATGAAAATTATAGGCATACGAAATTATACAGTATATTTAATTTTGGAACCAGGACTCAGGTGGAAGAGCCGGACGTCCGTTCCATAAATTAGATCCATCCAGGAATCCGTACGTGCGCTTCGCAATGGGCTGCCTGAAGAAAACCAACAACATTGTCTATATTTTTACGCGTTGGTACCTGATGTGATTTATAAACCTTATGGGTATTAAAATTATTCGTCTCCATAGATAATTTCCGCGGTAGCACAGTGGTTAAGGTTGCTGTGCTACAAATCGGAAGGTGGCTGATTCGATCCCAGCTGGTGTCACTGGAATTTTTCATTGACATAAAATCCTTCTGATCGCACTATGGCCCTGGGGTCGACTCAGTCTCTAACAGAAATAATTACCAGGAGTATTTCCTGGGGGTAAAGGCGGCCGATGCGTAAGGCTGACAACCTTACCACCACCCTGTGCCGTTGTCATTAAATCTGGGAACCTTAACTTCCTGGAACCCTCTGGGTCACCCCAGGCCTGTAACGGGAATGCTTTATCTTTACCGTAGATAGTTTGGCACAATATTGTACAATAAATGTTATATGAGGAAATGACTGCAGTTCTGGATATTTGTCACCATTTACTCTTAGAATATTTTGAAAATATTTAACAGGAATATTGAAATTGGGGGGGGGGGAGAGTTGGTTTTGAAAGTAAATTAACTCCTAGATACCAACTTAATGAAGCCGAAACATTGAAATGTTTTTTTTTTTAATTTTCTTATCTTTGTATTGAAAATATGTGACAAAGGCAAGCCAAAACACATACGCGACTTCTTTTTCGAACTTGCTTACTTTTATGCAGTACTGTTTGACAGTGCCTTAAGGTACAATAATTCCCCTCATGTTTCCTTAACTACATACAGTACCTTTCTCCATAAAAAAATCAAATGTAGATAATATATCGTAATAATGTATGTCTCTGCCGGTCCCAGTGGGCGCGCGGTCTAAGGCGTAGGTCTGCGGCCGCTCGCCTGTTGAGGTTGTGGGTTCGAATCCCACCGGGGGCATGGATGTCTGTTTGTAGTGTGTGTTTGTGTTATCAGGTAGAGGTTTCTGCGACAGGCTGATCACTCATCCAGAGGAGTCCTACCGACTGTGATGTGTCGTGTGTGATTCAGAAACCTCGTGAATGAGGAGGTCCTTGTCCACTGGTGGGCTGTCGCGCCAAAAACAAACAAACAATAATGTAGGCCTGTGCTTCTTTTTAGCAGTTCCGAGATGAGTGGAAGTTCGAAATTCCATACGAACCACAGTTGTTACGACGCACGTAACTGCGATTCGGCTGCATGTTGTTTTATATACGGAGGATCCCACGTAACACCAATTCGTCCTCTGCAATTGTAATGAGTACTTGTACCGACACACTGCAGTCCGTTTCGAATTTTCGGAAAGTCGGAGGATTTTATAGCGACGCATAGTACTATGCATTTCATGATTCAATTTAAAAAATTCAGACCCAACAAAATACCTAGTTTTTGGGACGTAACCCCGTAATTTTGTCTTTTTAATCTCCTACATGTTTCGGCCCATATAAGCCATTATCAGGGAACGTAGAGTGGTACCTGTGAGAAGCGTATAAAGAGGTAATAATGCATACCGATAGAACATTCATGCGTGTTACAATTTAAAATGCAAAAAGACAGGTAATGCACGGATGACGTAACATTGAGGCACGTTCCTGCAACCAGTGTTGCAGTGGGAAAGCAATAAGTATTACATATTGTGTGCTTGTGTTTGTAGTCTTAGTTATCCTGCATGCAATGCGCGTGCGCCATATTTTCGTCTGTGGACTGCTGGCTGTACTATATTTTTGTACATTATCTCATAAATGCTACGATTTTCGAAAAAAAAGTTATTGAACATAAAATGTGTTTTGACGTTTTGCTGACCGTGCATCTCAGTATATTTATCTCGGTATTTAACCAACTTAATGCACAAAATTTGTTTCACAATAAGTTTTATTTCATGCCTCTACATGTTTCGAGCACATGTGCTCGAAACATGTAGATAAATAAAATGTGTGTTTTGATTGTCTCTGCTGCTTTTGTCTGAAAACTTTCTCATTATAATAAGAAATGAGAGAGACATGATCAAAAATGTGTATTTGTCTTCATGTAAAGTACACGTTATTATTGTCGGATTTTAATTAAAATTGAATTTCTCGCCAGACTTTCGAAAAATACTCAAATATCAAATTTCATGACGATCTTTCTAGTGGGAGCCGAGCTTTTTTCCATGGGGACGGATGGCCAAGACGAAGCTAATAATCTCTTGTCGCATTTTTGCGAAAACGCGTAAGGTGGCCAGTCATTGATTGAAACGTCTTTTATTTATATCTTCGAAAATTAAATGAAATTAAACCAGCCATTCTACCATAGAACTGAAAAAATATAATTTAATTAAATTTTATAAGACATAAATAGTAGATGGTTCAATAAATTATTGGCTATTTTGACATTGTACATTTATATGTGCATGAGTGGCGTGTGACTGACCATTTACTCCCTTCTAGGGCTGTATTTGCGAATGGATTGCAGCTATACTTCCGCCCCCGTTTCTACCTGCATAGGCACGTTATGGGGTGACCTTTACCTTTCATGTTCATAAGTAGTTATGGATGTAGGCAATCCCAATTCTTATACACTTCTCACTGCAACAATGAAGCTCTCTGATAATATGTGGAAAATCAGTTACAGACAATTAGGCGTTTCTTCCTAAAGCGGTGTTTTCTTTTGGTTTTGATATTTTAGTCGGTATATTTATTTTTAGAAGACACAGCCAAGTACGCGTGCAGCTTATATGAAGTTTCCTCTTTATATATCAACCACATTACTTGAGTGTGGGGCTCAGTCACTCCTTCTGAGCAAGGAAAGGGGCAACACTTAGGGTGCTTTATAAATTAAGTGCTGTTGAGAACACATGTCTACAGCAAGATACCTGAAGTGGCTAAGGACTATATGAGGTACAGTCACAATGCTCCTGAATCTCGATGTTCGTGATTTCGAACTTTCGCGAGCACCCATCTTAGTACATTGTTTCGACCGTCCCGGACTGGTTCTGACGAACTGTGATGAAACCGCATGGTTGGCTAGTCGGCTTCCCCACTCTCCTGCTACTCTTCAGATTACTGGCAGCTCAGTAACAGCTCGGTTTTCCTTGAGTGAATGTGATTGCTTTCGCACTTTATGGAGTCAGAACCCCGTTCAGTCATATAATGTATTATACGCTCAGAAAACGTGTTTATGTTTTGTTAAAAGTAAAGTATAATGCTCTTTTGTGGGCCGGTAGCTCAGTCGGTATAGCGACTGACTACGGGCTGGAAGGTCCGGGATCGAATCCCGGTGGGGACGAGTTTTTCCGCCCGTCCAGACCGGCCCTGGGGCCCACCCAGCCTCCTGCAAAATGGGTACCGGGTCTTTCCCGGGGGCAAAGTGCGGTCGGGGCGTGCTGCTGACTACTGACCCCCTTCTAGTGCCGCGGCATGGAAGAGTAAAGCTATACCTCTACCCACCCTCTGGGCCACACCGGGCCTGTAACGGGATCACTTTACCTTTTTTGTAATGCTTTTTATGGTTTTTTTTAGCTTTTTTTCCCTGGAATTTTGGGAACAAAGAGGCGTTTCACAATGAAACTGGATTCCGATATCATTTGTAAAGATTTTGTTGGCCCCAGATCAGCACCAAGGTCGAGAACAGCTGGATGTGGATTTAATGCAGCTGTTCATTATGCAGGCCTGTATTAGGGAAAGCCGATCCCGGCGGCCTCGCGGTTTAAGACATTGGTCTGCGGTTGCTCGGCTCCTGGGATCGCGACTTCGATCCCCGTTGAGGGCTTGGGTGTTAATCTCTTGCGTTTGTTGTGTAGGAAGAGTGCTGTGCGACCAGCTGATCACTCATTCAGAAGAGCAGAAGAGTCCTACCGCGCGCGCGAGTGTGCATGGAAATTGGGCTGTTGCCCCACGAATAGTTTTGTGTATATGTAGTATGTATGTATATATATATATATATATATAACTACAAATTTAAGTATGGTGTGAACAGGACAAGTGACACGGATGGGCAGATGAACGATCCCTGCAAACAGTGATTTCAAAACCTCAAAGAAGAAACATTTCTGAAGTTTAGCGTGGAAAGTTGGATATAATTTCACTGTTTCGTAGGAGAAATATCCAAACGAGTTGTGAATTGGTCCGAGCTGGCTCTGGACGCGAGGGAGTGACTGACATCTGTGACAACAGTGAAGAAACTTAGGGCTTCATAACAACAGCGAATTCCTTTAGCGGGTGAACAGCCATAAGTTTATCAGAGAAGGTCCTGAAGCGTGAACTTCGCTGGCTTCCCAAGCATTTAATTGCCTAGCTATGTGGACGTTGGACGCTTTGCTGATTCTACGCACAGAGTGGCCGGAGTCTGAGCGGATGTTGAGTCCCAGATGTTTTGTTAGTCAAAATAAAAAAAATACCAAGATATATTTTAATATTGTGCTCTGCCAGGATTTATAAACTTGTACACATCGTGGGATGGCTAACGTCATCAGTTACAGCAAAGCTAAAGCAATCCCATTGCAGGCTTGGACAGGCCCTGAGGGTTCCAGGAGGTTGAGGCTCCCAGATTTAAAGAAAATCGACCCATGAAAATGGCAGGGTTGTCAGCCCAACGCATTGGCCCCCTACCCCCTAGACACAGGTTTTTCTTGGTTTCCCTGTGTATATAAGCAAATGCTGAGATGGTTCCCAAAATTCCAAGTTGCCACTACATGCTTCTCATGTAGCCCTCCCGACTTAAATTCAGAAGTAACCGATTTCATGTTTTGTATACATGTAAAATAACCACTGCCACCGGGTAACAACCCAATTGCAGTTAATAATAATAATAATAATAATAATTATTATTATTATTTTAAATATTCCTAGAACTCATTTCTGTTAGGGGCTGAGTCAACCCCAGGACCATAATGTCTACCAGTAAGATACACAAATCAGGAAAACGGTATATCTTGGGCCTTATCGATTTGTGGCGCTTTAGAGGTGGATAGATGTTCAGGGTCTGAATCAATTTGGCCATCCGTAGTTACAGAGTCTAAAGATTTTAGCTTCAGCGAACATTCAGACGTGAGAGTTGTCTATCATGCCAACTAATTATAACTCTGTGGAGCGGAGTCCTTCTCAAGAAACAAATTCTTCCTCACCTAGTCAAATTCCTCGCAATTTATGGAATTCAGAAGTCCATTTCCGTTTTCACAGGAGCCTCCACTCCCATTTGCCCATATCTCCAGCCAGGTCAATGCAGTCTATGCCCTAATTTTATTTCTTGAAGTCCCATTTTAATATTATCATCCCATCTACGGCTAGCTCTTCCATTTGGCTTCTTTCACTCAGGTTTCCCCACCAAACCCCGGTATACACCTCTGCTCTCCCCCATACTTACCATATTACCCGCACATTTCATTCTACTGGATTTGATCATCAGAGTAACACTGGGTAAGCAGTACGGATCGTGAAATGTCATGCATATGCATATATTACGCACCGTCAATACACAACATACATCAAACAAGATGCAATAATTACAATCAGGTGATATTTAGCTACATGTTTCGGCCGTGACCGGCCATCTTCAAGCAAACTAAGAAGAGCAATTAAGGTACAGTAAAAATATTGCTCAATGGGATCCCACTGATTACTATTTTTACTGTACCTTAATTGTTGTTCATAGTTGGCTTGAAGATGGCCGGTCACTGCCGAAACATGTAGCTAAATATAACCTGATTGTAATTATTGCATCTTGTTTGATGTATGTTGTGTATTGACGGTGCGTAATATATTATACAGATTTGATAATACAAGCATATGACCAATAAAGATTAGCTGTGGTAGCTGTAAAGTTTAAGTGACTACAGCCATTTGATAACTAACACGGCGGAAGGTAAACAGCTGTTCATTAACATTATCTGGGACAGCTTTGGTACCGACAGTGCAGAACGGACACCGAGTTCGTATATGGAAAGATAATATTAAACGGGTTTTATAGAAACAGGTTGTGGAGTTGCACAAACTGGACTGATCTAGCTTGTTAGAGGGTCCAGTGCAGTGCTGTCTGTAGGTTGACCGCTATGAAATGTCCAGGTCCACCACATGATTTCAGTATCAACGGATTTACAAGCTTATAGTTGGCTATGCAAAAGTCAGAATGTACAAATGGTCTTGCGGAAGGCTTTTTCGGCCTACCGTGGATTTCAGGCTAAATCCAGTATTGTCACCGTGCGGACATAAACCGAGTTTTGTTTTAGTTCTGATTTGTGAATTCTTTAGCATATGACATCCTGCTTGCCACTGTAATAGCGTGGGTCAAATTATGTGAATATATTGATAGGCTAACTTGCACTGAAGATGAGTCAGCTGATGTTGCTGTAGTGACTCAGGGAGGGAATAGCTCTTTATTTGTAACTTATTTATTTATTTGTTTATTGTAATCGTCAAAGTCGTGGGCCGGGTAGCTCAGTCGGTATAGCGACTGACTACGGGCTGGAAAGTCCGGGATCGATTTCCGGTGGGGACGAGATTTTCCGCCCGTCCAGACCGGCCCTAGGGCCCACCCAGCCTCCTGTAAAATGGGTACCGTGTCGTTCCCGGGGGTAAAGTGCGGCCGGGGCGTGCTGCTGACCACTTACCCCCTTCTAGTGCCGCGGTTATGGAAGAGTAGAGCTATATCTGTACCCACCCTCTGGACCACACCGGTCCTGTAACGGGAACACTTTACCTTTACCTTTACCTTAATTGTCAGAGTTATTGCTGGGATTTAGTTCCAAATCGACGACTTGTTTAAAAAATCTGAACTTAAAAAAGTGAGCTCTCGAGCTTATTAAATTCTAAGACTTTTGTTTTTGTTAAAAAAAGGGGGGGGGATTCTATGTGACAAGTACGACAAAATGAAATAATTTCTCACACAAAATGCAGTGTGTAACTTGACTGTCTTTGCAATAATGTATTTTTCTCGTAAATTAGCACCAGAAGTAACAATGGGCGGAATGTTGCAAGGAGAATATTTGAAGAGTCTTCTGGGTGTTGACACCATGTAATTTGTGTATTTGTCCCGATTCTCGCAACCTGCTGAAGAACTTCGACTGCTACATACGAATCACGCTCCTCCGCCGATTCCGTTTGCTCCAACGAAAGGCTTTCTTACGTTGAAACTCAGACACGCTAACACCATTCCAGAAGAGGTGCGCACGAACATGCTTAGGTGATCATAGCGAGTTTTGGGACGTGGCTGATAGTAATTACAAACATTGGGACAGCGCGAAACTCTTAAATTCAACGTAGTTGAAATCTGTAATAGTTACAACTATTCATGTCATGCAGTTGTGCCACTGTTACTTTGTAATTATTCACGACATAGACTAAAATATTTAAAGGTCAAAAAGCGTCATTAGTTTGAGAACTGTGCCCTTCTGGGTTATTACGCAGCGAGTAGTGGTAATTACTTACCGACGTTTCGGGGAAAAACTATCGGTTCTGTCTTCATAGGTCAATAACCCAGAACACAACTGTGCCCTTCTGGCTTATTAGGCAGCAAGCAGTGGTAATTCCTTACCGACGTTTCAGAACAACCTATCCATCCCATCTTCACTGGTCAAGAATCCAAAAAGATTTTGCATTCTTGACCCTTGAAGATTGGGCCGATAGGTTGTTCCGAAACGTCGGCAAGAAATTACCACTACTCGCTGCGTAATAACTCAGAAGAGGGCAGTTGCGTTCTAGGTTATAGACCTACGAAGACAGAACCGATAAGTTTTCCCGAAACGTCGGTAAGAAATTACCGGAATTCGCTGCGTAATAACCCAGCAGAGCGCAGTTCTCATCTTCTTCGCGGCGGAAGCCTGAAGTAAAGCGTCACTAATTTCTTTATATAGCATCTTGCTTCTAGAAGGCATGGACTGTCGACGTGAGCGCACCAAATGTGTTTGCGCTGGTATTTAAATGTACATATATGTCTTGGAGTTTATGCTGACATTTGTGCGGACGAATTTTAGCTGAAGTATAAATACATTTCAACTGCAGCTTCTAAAAGGATGCGGTCTGGTCAAATGATTTTAAGACGTATTAACCCCTTCTGCTCTTTCAGTTGTAGAGGCTATACTAAAACTCCTAAAGGCTCTCGAAGCTTTATGAATTGTGTTGTGACTAGAAATTGCAGCATAAAATATCCTAACGATAAATGTAGGCTTCTGGCCGGTTTCCAAAAGAACCAGCCTAAAAATAGGCATTCTTTTGCGTGTCTTCATTGCTGGAATCCGTACAACCAGTACAGTGGGGTGTTTCTCAATCGCTGGGCTGCGGCCCGGTACCGGGCCCTGGCATCAAATATACCGGGCCGCGAGAGGTTCTGTTGGAATTTGGCATTTTAGTTTTGTAGGCAATTTTCAAGAATGAATGTTTTATAGCGAAAATATTCTGAGGAGAAAAATATTGGTGAATGTGTCGAAAAAATCAGATCCAGATGTTGGCCTGAGGAAACTACGATATGCTACCTGATTTCATTAGTCCAGGGATTGATAACTAGTTTAAATGTAATTTTATATTTGTCAACATACCACACCGTATACATAAGTGTACTAATACTCTTTATGATTATGCCATAATTAATTATTAATACTTATGTTAGTTTAATGTATGAACTTAAAAAAA
>Ga0123353_10004055_pt1 | contig 18767 bp, 9 predicted proteins | sample TergutLab28metaG_3_FD_92763 | JGI IMG/M metagenome (GOLD analysis project Ga0123353, IMG submission 92763) | Labiotermes labralis P3 segment gut microbial communities from Petit-Saut dam, French Guiana - Lab288 P3 | ecosystem: Host-associated > Arthropoda: Insects > Digestive system > Gut ... | reverse complement strand
CGTAGGTAATACGGACGCTGCTGTCCGCACGACACAATGACACGGATAACGTCCATGCCGTCTAATTGCGTTAAGACCACATCGAACAATCCGAGCGTTTGCGGACGGATATTATTACGGATACGGTCAACGATTTGAAGTTGAACAGTATCGGCATCGGTTAAGCCGACAGGAGAACCGTCATCGTCAACTCCGACAAGTATCTCGCCGCCGCCAGAATAATTGAGGAACGACACAACGGCTTTTTCAAAACGGTCGTTACGGTCGTTCAATTCGCTTTTGTATTCAATTCGGTTTGATTCCTGCATTTTCAACCCACCTTATTTTAACTTACCCTATTACAACAAATATCTTGCCGTAATGCAAGATATTTTTGAAAGATTATAAAATTATTTTTTGAATGCTAGATATAGTTTGAAATGTGAATGTATTGTTAATTTTCAACACGGGCAGAGAAAATGTTTAATTCCCCCTTGACAAGACAGTCCGCACGCTCCTGCCCGTGTGGTCTGTTATTTTTGAAACAAGCGCCCCGCTGTATTCGAAGCTCAACGAACCGGAAGCCGTAGAAACGCCGGACAGCAGTAGTCCGCCGTATGTAAACACGGTTTCGTTGCCGTTCGCGTCGGTCTTTAATGTATAATTGGTCGTATACGCAACCTGGAACTCAGCCTGCAGCCTTGGACTGTATTTATATTTCTTCCAATAAATCCAGTTCGTCTTCCGGTAAATCCAATTCGTCGGGTAGATCTTCATCTTCTATATCGACGTCATCGGCAAGATTTATATCATCGGCTTCAAGCAAGGTTTCTGTTTGGGAACCGTTAAGAACAATACATATAAATTATATATATATATGAATAAAATTTATAAGAATCCCCCCTGACGCATGTATCCCTAATGCGTCTGTCCCCTTGGAAAGGGGACAAGATTCGCATCAAGGGTGAGGTTTTTATCAGGGGTAAGATGAGCATTGGGGCGAGACTAATCAGGCAAGATAGGCGTCAATACCAGAAGTCCTGGTAGCTGTCTGTGATTTTGGCGGCGGTGCGGGCGTCTATGCGCTCCATTTTTGGATCGGAGCGTATACAGTCCTCGCAGTAGTCGGCGCGGTTGAATTCGATTTTGACTTCCATCGGGAGCCTGGGGGCGAAGCAATACACGGGTGCGGTCTTTTCGACCGCGGCCTTCGCAGCTTCGCGAATCAAGCCGACGGCCGTATTACACGGTACAAGCCGCGCGACCGCGCGGGTTATCCCGCGTTTTACCGCCGCGAGCTCGATATCTCCGAAAAACTGCACGGCTTCCAGCATAGCCGCCTCGTCGCCGCTGGCCATTACCAGCGGCACGCTATAATGCGCGCAGACGATCGCCCATTGGGCCAGCTCGCCGGCCTTGCGGCCGTTCAGGTAATAGTTGTGTATCGCTACGCCGCTCTGCGTGTGGTCGTGGAATCCGCTCATCGTCCCCGCCATGGCGTGGGCGCCTATAAAAAAGGTGGCGTCATAACTGCCGTCGAGTTTTCCCCACCATTTGCCGTTTACCTTGAAATCGTTTTCGGCGCGTTTGTCCAGCAAATCCAAGTCAAAATTGCCGCCACCGCCATGGCTGTCCAATACTGTCACATGTTCCGCGCCTCCCGCAAACGCGCCGTCGACCGCCGCGTTGACGTCCGCCATCAGCCGCTCGACGCAATGCCTGTGCTTCGGATGATCATTCTGCAGCGTCTCCCCCAAGTCGATTCCGCTGATCCCTTCCAAATCCGTGTGGATATATACCTTTTTAATCGCTTTGGCCATCATCAAACCTCCTTAATTAGACCCCGTTTTATATAACGGGGTAATATAAATACACCGTAACCTTGCAGTAACGGGATCATACATATAATACCAGACGAGTGTTCGAATATGAAGATCGTATCAAAAATATTAATAAATAAACGCATTGAATAATAATTCATTTTAAGTGACTGTTTTTTCACGCCAATCGTGAACATTTTCATGCCATTCGTATATGATTTCATTAAAACCGGACAAAATTTTATATACATATTATTCCAGAATACAAAAATTCATAATAAATAATATAATAAATAAATCGAAATCTGTTGACGATTGGTCATTATTATTATATTCTTATGATTAACTGCAATATATATATCTTTACATTCACTATTAATAATGTGACACAATTGTAACTCTTAATTCATTTTTTGGGGGGATTTTCCGTCAGGTAGAGGTTTATAAATATAATGTCTGATCCGCGACAAACAGACGGCTGTTTATACCGGTTACCGGCGGCAAATCAAAGAGGAGGTTATGTTGAATGAGAAGTAATGGTAACGGCAGTAACAGAACCGATTTTAAGGCCAGGAGGGTTTTAAGCTGGATTCTTACCATTGTAATGGTGTTCGGCTTATTACCGACAAATCTTCTGTCTTCGCCCGATACGGTGAAGCTGGACGCCGCGGCGGTTGCGTACGAAGAGTTTGACGCAGCCGACATCAGCGCGTTCGACGCGGACGCAACGGAAGACGCGGACGAAGCGGAAGCGCCGGATACCGGCGACGAAGGTGACAGCGATGTTGATGCATACGATTTTGATATAATAGAAATAATTGAAGCGGATGAAGATGCCGGAGACGAAGCGGACGCGGATACGGAAGACGGCGGTGCGGACGCCGATCTGCCGGACAGCGCGGACGTTGACGAACCGGAAGCGGATAACGAGTATCCGCCGGAAACAGTCATTGGGTTAGAAGATGAAGGAGAAGAAGAAGGTTTACTGGATATAGACTTCCTGACGCCCGGCATGGACGTACCGGAAGGCTATATGGCAATCGAGGCGCTGGACGGGCAAATCATACTCGCCCAGGCCGGTGTAAACGTCGTCAGTTTTTATGTAAACGACGAACTGTGGAGCGTCCAAACAGTAGAAGATGGAGACCTGGCCAAGTCTCCGGGCGCGCCGCCGGCTTCATTAATCCCGACGGGGTTTGTATCTTTCCTCGGATGGTTTGAACAGGGCGCGGCCGATCCGTTTGAATTCGATACGCCCGTATCCGGCCACATTATATTGGAAGCGCGTTACAGCAATCTATACCTGGTGGAGTTTTTGGACGGATACGAAAAACGGTTCCTGTCCAAGCGCGTGACGCCGAACTCCATGATATCCACGCCGACTGCGGCGGAGTTACTGGGTTTTGAAATACCCAACGAAAAAATCTTTGATTATTGGGCGGACAAGGACACGGGCCTGCCTTACGCGTTTGGCGTAACCCAGGTGACCAAGGACACGACGCTCATACCGGTGCTTGTAGACAGGGTATATATCTATTTTGTATCATACGGCACGGAAGTACAGCCAATCGCATTAAAAGCGGGCGGCACCGCCACACAGCCGCCGCCGCCAAGCAGGCAAAACTATCAGTTTAATTATTGGTCGGCAGCGCCCGACGGCCCGCAGCACAACTGGAGTCTCCCGGTTAACAGCGACTTGATATTATACGCGGTCTGGACACCCATTCCGAACAGCGCCCCATATAAAGTAGTGTGGTGGCTGGAAGAACCGGATCTGGATCATGACCCCATACCAGGCAACGCCGCGGACTACATGTTCGTCACGGATGAAATACGCACGGGGACGCCGGGTACGTCAATAACAATAAACACATTGCCGCCGGGCCCAGCGAACAAAGCGGATCGTCCGGATACAGACCCCGTGCGCTATTCCGAGTTCCAGGCCTGCCCACCCGTTGTGATATCCGGCGCAGGTAACTCATATGTAAACGTATATTTAAAGAGAGTCAACTATTCGTTCACATTTAACCTGCTGAGCCCGAGCAACACCATTACCATGAACGGCGTTACGCACCAGGGCAGCGTCGTCATCTCATACAAATACGAGCAGGACGTCACAGACATATGGCCGTCCAGGGAAACGGCGACGTTTAACTTCGACTTCCATTCATGGCTCCCGGGAAAATCCATAATCGGAGGCGCGGTCGACAACCCGGCGCAGATGTTTACGCGCAGGAATATTGCGGCCGCCAACATGATGCCCGTGGATCCGAACATCGTTTCGGGGCATGTCTATAACGCCACGACCGGCGCCCTCAACACCTATAACGTCAGGTACTGGTTCGAGGCGTACGAGGGACAGACGGGCACGTCCAGGCAGTATACCGCCAACGGCGTTACAAAGACGTATATAATCGACAGGCAATATGACCAAAACAACGTGCCGTGGCTCAACCCCAAGGATATCCTCGGGCTTGTGAACGTCGGCACCAACCAGTCGGCGACGGAGACCGGCCCGGGTTACTATAATCCGACGCCGTACGCCGCGACCATGTACCCGTTCATCAATTTATACTACGACCGCAATAAACATACATTGTTCTATGACATGGACGGCGGCCCCAGCATCAACCCGGTCCCGGGGATTATGTACGATCGCCCGCTCATAGGGTTCCTGCCAAATCCTCAGTCCCGTCCCGGTTATTCATTTGTTGGATGGTACAAGGACGCCAACAGGACCAGGGTGTTCGACTGGAACGACGCCAGGATGCCCCCGAACGTAGACCTGACCGTATACGCCAAGTGGGATTCCAACGATAATATTGTAAGCTTCTACGACGGCGATACGTTCCTGTTCGATCAGGGCGTCCAAACCGGATTCCCCGTCGACTTGCAAAACATACCGTATACGCCAGGCATGAGCGTACCGGGGAAGGGCGTGCTGATCGGCTGGCTGTATGAACCGCTCGGGACCGGCATCAAGACCCCATACCCGATCGACATGCTCGTATACCGCGATTTCAACTTATACGCTAATTGGAATACCGACGGGAACAAAGTTAACTATAACAGGGGCGACGCGCAGTCAGGCAGCATCGTGCCAATTGATCCCTACGTATACAAGCTCGGCACATACGCGCGCGTGCTGCAGGCGCCCGGTTTGATTGCACCCAGCCCCAATTTAGTCTTTGTCGGCTGGAGGGTGGGCAGCGCCGCATCCGGAATCATCTATTATCCCGGCACCCATCTGCTGATAACCGGTAATATGGAATTATTCCCCGTGTTTACATCCAGTCTGGTGTCGCTGACGTTCTCGAACAATTACCCGGCTTCGCCGCAATCTATAACGTGGCAGGTCATGACGAACGCGCAAATGCAACTGCCTGACGAGAGCATTTTCACGAGCCACCCGCCGAACATGGTATTCTCCGGCTGGCGGACGGCGCCGAACGGCGGCACAGTCTACACACTCAACGATATATATACTACCGGCACCGTCCCCGTTACATTATACGCGTACTGGACGCCGAACAATGTGCAGTTGACATATGACGGCAACGGCGACCTGGCAAACACCAGCGTCACAATCGAAGTACCGCGGAACCAGAACTACAACGTGCTGTCTACAGCCCCGACAGGGTTGCAGAAAGTGGGGAGGGCATTCATAGGCTGGAGCCTGGTACAGGACAATGCTTCGACTATAATTACCTCAAACGTATTCATTGCTCAGGACATGACGGTATACGCCCTCTGGAGCGACTATGAAGTCCGCATCAACCTTACCTTTGACGTCAATGGCGCAGTTGGCGAGACAAACACGACAACTCAAATACTTATACACGACACCATTTACTTCGATGTATTGAGCTCGCAGTTCTATCCAAGCGGCCTGATAAGGTACGGTTATGACCATGAAGGCTGGAGCCTGGCCCAAAACCCGCCGCAGGGGCGTGTTACAAGCTTACAGCTCGACGCCGACACCACCGTCTACGCGAGGTGGATCAACGGCCCGGAATCCTTCAACCTCATATTTAACGGCAACGGCGACGACGCCAACACGATGTTAACGGTACCAATACTAAAACATACGCCGGTTACGCTTTCGCACCACGCGCCGGCGGTCAACAAGTCAGGATTTATATTTGACGGATGGACGACTGAACCAAACAACCCCGCGACAAAGATTACAATCATCCCATCGATGAACGTGAACATGACGGTCTATGCCTATTGGGTTGACGCCCTCGACTATAACCTGGTGTTCGACGGCAATGGCGGAACAAATGGTTCAAGCCAGTCCACATACATTGCGTCCGTCAAAGGCAATTCAACGCACCAGCTCGCTACATACGCCCCGACAGGCGTTAATATGTTCCAACTGAGCGGGTTTAACTTCGTCGGCTGGACGACCGAGAGAAACAACGCTTCGACATTAGTCACGAGCGTCTTTGTCGGCAATTCGGCCGTAACAGTATACGCATTGTGGACGGCCAGCCCGCAATTTACGATAACATACGACGGTAACGGCGATCTGGACAGCACACTTTACACGGTCCAGGCAACGGGAAATGCATATTTCAACGTCAACGCCAACGCCCCGGCCAATTTGAAAAAAGTCGGAAAGACGTTATTGGGATGGAGCACCGTCAGGGACGACCTCGCCACGTTAATCACGGCGGATATCTATGTGACAGGCGCAAGAACGGTGTACGCGCTGTGGAGCGCGGACGACGTATATGTCAACGTAGTATTTGACGGCAACGGCGACAAAGACAATACGCTTCAAACCGAAAGCGTACTGATCCACGATTTGGTAAATCCCAACGATTTAGGCCCGAAGAACCTCGTCAAATACGGTTATGACTTTATCGGCTGGAGTTCGGTAAGGGACAACCCGGCCACATTGGTGACAAGCATCAGGCCGGACACGAATATAACCCTATATGCCCTGTGGAGCGACGGCCCGATCTATGTCAGCCTCGTGTATAACGGCAACGGCGACGACGCCAATACCTTATATACGGTACCGGGCGGCTTTTTGAAACACAGTCCCGTCGTCCTGGCCAACTACGCGCCGCCTGTCAATAAAGCGGGTTACTCGCTGTTGGGGTGGAGCCTGACCCCCGGAGGCGCTCCGGTCGCAACCATCAGCGCAATATCCGCAGACACGATAGTCTACGCGGTGTGGAGCGACGGTCCCGCCAGAAACACAAACGTGGTGTTCGACGGCAACGGCGGCACAAATAAAAATGGCAACACAACCTACACGGTCCAGGTATTGATCAACTCGCATCACCAACTGAGCGCTATCCAGCCCACCGGCGACGACATGTTCTTAAAAGCAGGTTACAGGTTCCTCGGCTGGACTTCCGTGCAGGGCAACGCGGCGACGTTAATCACCGACATTACGGTGCTTGAAACCCCCGTAACAATATACGCCCTCTGGAGCGACGTCATTGAATATACGACAATCAGGTTCGACGGTAACGGCGCGGTGAACCAGGGTGGTGCCGGTTACGTCGAGGTAAGCGTATTGATCAATTCGCACCAAGTTCTGGCGACAATCCAACCTACAGGCAATAACATGTTCACGCTTGCGGGTTATAACCACAACGGCTGGACGTCCATACAGGGCGACGCTTCGACTATAATACTGGATATATGGGTCTACGAAGCGCCTGTGACAGTATATGCGCTGTGGGACATCATCCCGGCAGTCACCGTTACATATGACTGCAACGGCGATTTGGACAACACCAGCTACTCGGTACCTTCATTGCGGAACACAAACTTTGACGTCTATGCGAACGCGCCGGCCGGCCTCAGGAAAGTAGGCAAAGAATTACTGGGCTGGAGCCTCGAAAAGGACAACCCGCAGACGCTCATCACCAGTCCGGTATTCCTGACTGGCGACCTGACGGTCTACGCCCTGTGGAGCGATTATGACGTATATGTCGACATAACGTTTGACGGCAACGGCGACCAGGATAATACCACAGTTACAATACCCGTACTGATCCACGACCTGATACGTCCGGACGACTTAGGCCCCGACGATCTCGTCAAACCCGGATATGACTTTAACGGCTGGAGTACGGATAAGGACGACCCGGCGACGAAGATTGACACCATCAGGCCCGATCAGGACATGTCCGTATACGCCTTGTGGGGCGACGGACCGTTATATGTTAACCTGATTTTCGACGCAAACGGCGGCACTATACCGGGATATGGTGTTTTGCAAACAGTGCCGAACATATTGAAGCACAGCCGCGTGGTGATAGCCGATCACGCGCCCGCGAACGTCGTATACCCCGGCTTCGTATTTGAAGGATGGAGTTTAAGCGCCAACGGTTCAACAGGCATTGTTACGGTGATCGATAAAATGTCTGTCGACACGACGGTCTACGCAATTTGGAGGACAGCTCCCAATGTGGATCTGACCTTTGACGGCAACGGCGGGACGAACAAAGCCGGTAACAGCACGTTCGTTGTCGCGGCTGCGGGCAACAGCACGCATCTGCTCTCGGTTATCCAACCCACCGGTGACAATATGTTTACTAAACCGGGGTATAACTTCCTCGGATGGACGACAGTACCAAACAACCCGGCGACTATCGTAACCGCGATCAACTTAAGCCTCGCTCCCGTTACGGTATACGCGCTCTGGAGCGACGGCCCCATCAACGTACAGTTGACGTTCTTCGGCAACGGCGGCTTGAATAAGCTCAATCAATCGCTGTTCCATGTCGACGTGCCGATTTATTCAACACAGTTGATAGCAAACCTCGAACCCACGGGCGACAATATGTTCAGGAAGCCCGGCTCAGACTTTAAAGGCTGGTCGCTGACAGACGGCGGCCCGCTCATCACCGAAGTGGATATCTACTATTATAATGTAATACTGTACGCGAACTGGGAGCAGGGCCCCGACGTAGACCTTATATTTAACGGTAACGGCGGCACAAACACGGCGGGCAACGATACATACGCGGTCAAGGTACCAAGAAACTCGACCATATTCCCCGCGACCCTCATGCCTACCGGCGCCAATATGTTCAAGAAAGACGGCTTTGCGTTCGCGGGCTGGTCGGAGACGGTGGACGGACCGTTGGTAGTAGCGGTTGATATCGGCACGACGGACAAGGTTTTATACGCAATATGGACTGCGGTCCCCGACGTGAGCCTCATATTCCACGGTAACGGCGGCATTAATAAGGCGGGTAACGTAATATACACCGTAAACGTACCGGGTTATTCGACGCGGACGCTCGCGGATTACGCGCCCACCGGGGATGATCTGTTCAGGCGGGCAGGTTACGACCTGGCCGGATGGTCCGAATACCCGGGCGGCCCGATGGTAGACACGGTAAACGTCAACGGCACGCCCAAGACGGTATACGCGGTATGGGTAGCCGGCCCGAACGTCAACCTTATATTCAACGGTAACGGCGGCGTTAACAAGGCGGGTTACAACACATTCTCCGTCAGCGTACTCCGGAATTCGATACAGATACCGGCGCTGATAATGCCAAGCGGCGACAACATGTTCAGGTATCCAGGCCATATCTTCCTCGGCTGGTCTGAGACGCCGGACGGCCAGATAGCCGTTACGGTAGAAGTCGATGCAGTGGACAAGAACGTATACGCAATATGGGCCGAAGCCGACGACGTATACCTTATATTCAGCGGTAACGGCGGCGTAAACAAAGTGGGCAACCCGGTATACGCGGTATACGTACAGGTCAACTCAACGCAAACGCTCGCAGATCACGCTCCTACAGGCGATAACTTATTCAGGAGGGCCGGTTACGATCTCGCGGGCTGGTCCGAATACCCCAACGGCCCGATGGTCAACACGGTAGAAATCTATACGCTGCCCAAGACGGTATACGCCGTATGGGTCGCAGGCCCCAACGTCAATGTCGTGTTTAACGGCAACGGCGGCAGGAACGCAGCCGGCAGTGAAACATTCCCGGTCAGCGTACCCAGGAACTCAACGGTTATCCCGGCGCTGATAATGCCCACAGGCGGAAATATGTTTACGCTTGAAGGCCATGTCTTCAGCGGCTGGGCGGAGACGCCCGACGGACCCATCGTCGTCTCAATAGACGTCGATACAACCGGGATAGAGTTATACGCAATATGGACGAAGGTCGACGACGTGCTCCTCGTGTTCCACGGCAACGGCGGCGTCAACAGGAACGGCAATGGGCTGGTCGCGGTTAACGTACCGGTCAACTCGGTCCAGACTTTGGCAAACATCCAACCCACCGGCGACGATCTGTTCCGCAGGGCGGGTTACGATCTGGTCGGCTGGTCAGAGACGCCGGGCGGTATAGCGGTAACAACCGTGAATATCTCCACGCTGCCAAAGACCGTATACGCGGTCTGGGCGGTTGGACCCAACGTCAACCTGATTTACGACGGCAACGGCGGCACGAACGCGTCCGGCGCCACAACCTACACTGTCAGCTTACCCAGGAACTCGACGCAATACCCCGAACTGTACGAACCCACCGGCGCCAATATGTTCAAACGTCCTGGCTATGTCTTCACAGGCTGGTCGGAAGTACGTGACGGCCCGGTAGTAGTGACGGTCGAAATTGACACCACGCCTAAGACCGTATACGCCACTTGGCTCGCGGTTCCGGACGTCACCTTGACATTTAACGGCAACGGCGGCGTCAACAGGGCCGGCGGCAGTACCTTTAACGTAGGCGTCCAGGTCAATTCCACGCAGGTTATAGCCAGCATAGAACCCACAGGCGACGACAGTTTCAGGCGGGCCGGCTACGCGCTGCTCGGCTGGTCGGAGACGCCCACCGGTCTGGTTATAACGGAAGTCGATATCGGCATGCATGACAAGACCTTGTTTGCGATTTGGGTAGCCGTACCGAACGTAAACCTGATATTCAACGGCAACGGCGGTGTGAACGACAATAACCTGAACATATACGCGGTATCCGTACAGGTCAATTCGACACAGATCCTCGCGGATCTGGAACCCAAGGGCGCGAATATGTTCAAGCTCGCGGGGCATCAGTTCGCAGGCTGGTCTGAGACTGTGGGAGGACCTGTGGTTACGCTGGTAGATATCGACTTTGCTACCAAACAGGTATACGCGGTATGGGAAGAACTGGATGACGTTACAATTACATTCGACGGTAACGGTGGTTTGAACAAAGCGGGCGACGCTATAGTCACGGTCAATGTCACTGCGAACACTTCACCACTGCTCGCGGACGTAGCGCCTACAGGCGACAATATGTTCAAGAATCCGGGCCACACATTTGTAGGATGGTCCGTAACGAGGACAGGACCGGTCGTGACGACATTGGGCAACCTGACGGCGGATACGACTGTCTATGCAATCTGGCAGGCGATGCCGAACGTCAACCTGATATTCGACGCCAACGGCGGCGCTGACAGCGCGGGCAACGACAGATGCCAGGCCAGCGTACAGGTAAACTCCACGCAGAACCTGGCGGCGTTACAGCCCGTGGGCAACGCGGCGTTCAAAAAATCCGGCCACGAGCTCCTCGGTTGGTCTGAGACGCCGAACGGCGCCATCGTCACCGAAGTGGATATACTGGAAACAGACAAGGTTGTCTACGCGGTATGGGGCGCGGTTGAAGACGTGTACCTCATATTCAACGGCAACGGCGGAAGGAACATCAACAACGAAGATGAGTTCAGGGTAAGGGTACCGGTTAACTCGACGCAGATACTCGTGGATCTTGAACCGAAGGGCGCGGACGCGTTTATCAGGCTTGGATATACGTTCAGGTTCTGGTCTGAAGATCCCAACGCCACACAGGGCATCCTGACGATTGATATCGGTACAAGCGACGTAGACGTATATGCGATTTGGTTACTCGATATTAAGTACGACTAAGCGCAACAACTAAGGCAAGGCGCAACAACTAAGGCATAAAAGCGGCTGTTGCGATACCGCGGAAGCGGAATCGCAACAGCCGCTTTTTTTCATTATTACCTGCGTTGAGCTTTTCAACCAGCCATGCTATATTAAGCTATGGTACAAAACCTTTTGCGTCGAATAAAATACGGGTTTACATCGCTGCCGGGATCGTTTTATAAATTCAGCGCGTTGGGATTTTTATATTGGGCGGCAATGACGGGTACTTCGTTCACAACCGTCTATTTACAGGAGCTGAATTTTACTTCACTGCAGATAGGTTCGATGAACGCGGCCTTTACAACAATAAACATTATAGCGCCGCCGCTTTGGGGCGTTTTATCGGATAAAATACGATCCATAAAAAAAGTGTTCGCGCTGTGCGTACTGGCCTCCGCCGCGGTGTGGCTGCTGATGCCGCATACCGTCAGGTTGTTTTCGCCCCTGATAGTATTGATAGTCATTCCTGTTTACCGTTTCGTCGGAACGCCCACAATGACGCTGCTGGACGGCTGGATTGTGCGCCACGTAAACAACGACAGGCGCGTCGGTTTCGGAGCCATACGCATGTGGGGCTCCGTCGGTTGGGCAATCGTCGCCTGCGCGTATGGCGTATTACTAAGAGACGCGCCGTTGAACATCATATTTTACGGTTACGCTCTGTTTGCGATACCATGCGTAATACTCGCGCTGAGTATAAAAGAGGACGACGGCGATGCGATACGCCAAAAGACGGATTCCGCACGCCAAACGCTGTCGTTCAAAGAAATGCAATTGGGCCGCATAGTCAAATCCAAACCGCTGATGGCGTATTTAATATTTAACTTAACGCTGTATATGCCTATTATGGCTTCTTTTACGTTCCTACCGTATCTGGTGGCCGCCACGGGAGGGCACCATTCGTTCGTCGGGATCGTCGCCGGCGCGGAAGCCCTTTTTGAAATCCCGTTGCTGTTCTTTTCGGCGCGTCTGATAAAACGTTTTAAGACTACGCGCTTGATTGTCTTTTGCGCCCTCCTGTATACCATCGAAATGACGTTGTACAGTTTTTGCCAGGCCCCGTGGCAGATCGTGTTGGTTAAGAGCATACACGGCTTGAGCTACGGACTGTATTTAAGTTGTATGGTGCAATATATTTACAGACTCGCGCCAAAGGGCCTGACGGCCACCGCGCAGACCCTGATTGGCTGCAGCAACGCCATTGCGGGCATTATCGGCAACCTGATCGGGGGCGCGGTCATATACGCGTTTGGCGTACTCGTTTTCTTCAGGTTCGCAGGGGCGTTTATGATCCTCGTAGTGGCTGCGTACGCGCTGTGGCTGAAAAAAAATGGCGGCTTCACGGCCGGTTTGGATGAAAGCACAGGGGAGGTTATGATTGATACCGCGGAGGAAGCAACATGAAACAATATGCCGTTTTATGCCACCCGGGCCATAACAGGGTTTATTTTAAATCCTAGCTGGCAATGGCTGCGGCGGAATTCACGATAGCGTCGCATAGGATGTCCGCTGCGGTAAACGGCGTCGCGCATAAAAACATAGCGGGGCTGGACTGCCTGGCGTTTTCCATGGAAACAGGATTGACTCCGGATGACGTTGAAATCCTATCGGGCCTCTCTTTTGTCTTCGCCATATTCGAAATAATTCCGCAAGAAGAGGTTGATTATTTACGACCCATCGAAAAAATAAACAGGGAATTTATTGATGAGAGCATTAGCTCGATACTCAAATACACCGGCAAGACCAATGAAATATTTACGAGGATGATGATTAACGTAGCCTGTTATTCACAGGGGAACACAAGCGAAATCAAGTTGCTCGACCCCGTCGCGGGGAAGGGCACGACATTGTATGAAGGGTTGATCAGGGGGTTTGACGTATACGGCATTGAGATTGGCGACAAAATAGTCACGGAAGTATACCATTATATGAAAAAATTCCTCGAGACGGAAAAATACAAGCACACGGTGGAAGTCCGGAAAGTATCGGGCGCAAATAAGTCGTTTATATCCAGGAAGTATACGTTTGAGATAGCAAAATCAAAAGAGGACAGGAAGGCAAACGAACAAAGATGTTTCGAAATTATCGCCGGCAATTCGACAAACGCGGGCATGTACTATAAAAAAAGCTTTTTCGATATTATAGTCGGCGATCTGCCATACGGCGTACAGCACGGTAACGTAACAAACGAAAAGCAGAGTTCGCTGACACGGAATCCGTCCGAACTGCTGGCCGCCTGCCTGCCCGCGTGGACAGACGTACTTAAACCGGGCGGAGCGATTGTGTTGGCTTGGAATACGAATGTATTGCAAAAAAATGCGATAGGACAAATATTTGACAAGTGCGGACTTTCGGTCAGGGACGAACCCGCGTATTCCGGCTTTTCGCACAGGGTCGACCAGTCCATCGTCAGGGACATCATCGTCGCGAACAAACGATGAACAAATCTTTTCAGTTATTGCAAACCGCCGGAACCAAAAAGCGATTAAAGCGCTGGCTTCAAGGGGAATAATTAACGGCGGGCGCTATGATCCGTTCAATCAATACTGCGCATTCACGGGAAGGGAGGGTGGTTTATGCAGGTCGAAAATACGTTTTCCACGTTTATCAATAGAATCAGTTTTCGTATATTGACGATGCTGCTTATATTATTTTTACTTACAGCCCTCATTGTGAGCGTGGTCAACGGGGACAGCATCCGAAAAATGTACGAGGAGACTTTTACGGAACGCGTCCTACTCGTCAACGCGCTGATGGCGACCATTATCCAGAGCGACGACGTGATATATTTCATCGATTTGATAAATTCGCAGGACGAGGTGTTCAAGCAAAAACAGGTCCGGTTTTATCACGACCGCAAGGATTTATTGGAATTGCAGGCAAAGGGCGCCGGAGAGGACGAACAACAGTATATATTAGAACGGCTGGAAGCGTTTCATTATGAAATGGCGGCTTTCAAGAACGATAAATATTGGCAAACAGTGGAAGAATTACGGAACCTTAAAGAAGTCAGCCGTACGACCTACCTGTATGTGATGACGGACACAGGCCTGGAAAATTATGAAGGGGAAACCCTGTACACATTCATAATCGACGCGGAGGACTCCCCGGAATACGGCGACCTGTACGCCGACGGGTTAGGTACGTGTAATGTCAGCCAGGGCACGATAAAAGAAGTCTACGAGACAAAAAGGCAAATGGACTGGGTGAGTTACTATCAGGGCGACTATGGCGAGCTCTATTACTCATACGCGCCGATACTGGACCCGAACGGCGAAGTCATCGCGGTGCTTGGCACCGATTTTGATCTGGGGAACATGAACATAGCCATCGCAGCTTCCGTATTTCAGTTCAACACCATCTTCCTCGCGTTTCTCATAGTCATACTGTTGTTCATCTATATATTTTTACGCCGCAGCATTTCCGAGCCGTTGAGCAGCCTGACAGACACCGCGCGCGAACTCGCCGGCGGCAACGTATACGCGCCCGTATTGGAAAGCAACCTGAGCCAGCGCGATGAAATCGGCATATTGGCCAACGCCGTAAATGATATGAGCGTCACTTACCAGGAAATGATAAGCAGCACCGGTGAACTGTTTGTCGCGGCAAATATCGGCAGGCTGGACGTCCGCAACGACGCCGGCAAGTTCAAGGGCGATATAAAAAACGTGATAGAACAAATTAACGATACGCTCGATTCCATGACGCTGTACCTGAACAGCATACCGGAAATAATTCTCATAGTGAACAGGGATCTCGAAACATATTTCAGGAACGACCATTTTATCAATTATTTCGGAGACATACCGGCGTCCGCGTTTATTTCGAAGGTTTTTGCCTCGATGGACGCGCGGCGGCCCCCTGACGGCCGGGACATACCCGACGCGAATGAGGAGCTGAAAGAACAAGTCGCGAGCATGCTGGAAAACGAGGAGCACAACACGGCGGTCTGGATTGACGACATGTGTTTTTCCATAATCCTAAAGGAAATCGACGTATCAAACGATGCGATTGATAACAGCATATTAGTCATCGCGCACAACATTACGGATTTAATGAACGAAAAAGAGAACGCGCAGGCCGCCGCAAAGGCAAAGAGCGACTTTCTCTCGCGCATGAGCCACGAAATGCGCACGCCCATGAATGCAATAATCGGCATGACCGCAATATCAGAAACTACGGACGATATTGCCAGGTTGAAATACTGCCTGTCCACAATAGCGGCTTCATCCGGGCATCTGTTGGGGATTATCAACGATGTGCTGGACATGTCAAAAATAGAAGCGGGTAAGTTCGAACTCGAAAACGTCCCGATGAATGTGGAAAAAATGTTGATGAAAATCAGTAACATCGTCATCGGAAACATAGAAAAGAAGAACCAGAAACTCAACATTATTATAAGCAGGGATCTGCACTTAAACTATATAGCGGACGATCTGCGGCTTTCACAGGTCATTACAAACCTTCTGTCAAACGCCACCAAGTTTACCCCGGAAGGTGGGACAATAACGCTGACGGTTGAGAAAGCCGGTGAAGCCGGCGACATAATCACGCTGCGTTTTTCCGTTTCCGATACGGGCATCGGTATGACAGCCGAGCAGATTTCCCGGTTGTTCAACGCATTTGAACAGGCAGACGGCAGCGTTTCCCGCCGGTTCGGTGGCACAGGGCTCGGGTTGATCATATCAAAGAGCATAGTGGAAAAAATGGGCGGCAGGGTTTGGGTAGAATCGGAAGTCGGGGCTGGTTCCACATTTACCTTTGAAATCAAGCTTGAACGCGCGTCGCACCAGGATACCGTCAACTTTGACGGAATCCGGCCGGAGGAAAAAGCGGCGGATTTATCCGGTATCCATATCATACTTGCGGAGGACGTGGACATAAACCGGGAAATATTCCTCACGCTCCTGGAGAATACGCACATAACGGTAGACTGCGCCGAAAACGGGCTGGTTGCCGTCAATCTGTTCAAACATAACCCGTGTAAATACGATCTGATCGTAATGGACGTCCAAATGCCCGAAATGGACGGTTACCAGGCGACCAGGACCATTCGCAGACTGGATGTCCCCAAAGCGAAGACCATTCCGATAATAGCGATGACCGCAAACGCGTTCAAGGAGGATATAGAGCGCTGCATCGAATCCGGAATGAACGACCACCTGCCGAAACCGATAGACGAAAAATCCGTGATCAAAAAAATCCTGCATTATACGCAAACAACCGGTTAATTCTCCTGTGATATACTCCCCCGCCTATAAATCCCGCGCCGTAAAATGCCGATATAGAGGTGTAACTATTTTTACGGAGGCGCAGGCCAAATGGTCAGAGGGCTGTATACAAACGGATGGAGCATGTTGGCGCACACGCGCAAGATGGACGTAATCGCCAACAACCTGGCGAACGTCAATACGCACGGCTATAAAAAGGAGACCGCCAACTTCGGTACGTTTCCGGAACTAATGGTCAGGCGAATTTACGACGTACGCAGCCAGTTGGATCCGACGGCGCGCGTAGGGCGCGTAGAACTCAGCTCGGATATCGACCAGAATTTTGTATTTTTCAACCCGGGGCCTTCAGAGTGGACCGAAAAAACACTGGACATAGCGATTGACGACTACGAGGGTGAGGATAACGCCTCCCGCGCGCGTTCATTTTTCACGATACAATTAAACAACCCTGCTGACGCCAACGACGCAATCCGTTATACGCGCGACGGTTCATTTGTAATAGGCGTTGATCAAATTCTGCGGACGCTTGCCGGTGATATAGTTCTCGGCGAAAACGGGCCTATTGTTCTGGAAGGCGAGGACTTTATTGTGACGAGGGACGGATCGGTCCTGCAGAACGACGTCGTCGCCGGCAGGTTATTGATCACGAGTTTTGAGGATCCCCACACGCTGCGAAAAATCGGCGGCAATTATTTGACGACGACGGACGCCTCCGTCACCAGGCCATTTGACGGCGTGCTGAGGCAGGGTTACGTCGAACAGTCAAATGTGAACGTCGTCTCCGAAATGGTGGACATGATAGCCTGTATGCGGGCGTATGAGGCAAACCAGAAGATGGTGTGGTTTATAGACGGCACGCTGGAAAAAGCGGTAAACGAGCTGGGCAGGGTCTAAAAAAGGGTATGAGGTAAGGGACTATGATGCGTTCTCTTTGGACGGCGGCTTCCGGTATGAAGGCGCAGCAATTTAACGTGGACGTGGTCGCGCACAATATCGCGAACGTCAATACGGTCGGATATAAACGCAACCGCGTGGAATTCCACGACTTGATTTACGAAACGATGCGGCGTGCATATGTCATGGAGGACCAGGGGCGGCCGGTGAACCTGCAAGTAGGCCACGGCGTACTGCCCGCGGCGACGACCAAACTCTTCCGCACGGGCAGCTTTGAGAGGACCGATAACTATCTCGACGTCGCGATACAGGGCGACGGCTTCTTTGTGGTCGGCGCGGGCCCGGCCGGGACGCAGTATTATACGCGCGACGGCAGCTTCAAACTGTCGCTGACAGACAACGGGATGATGCTGACGACGTCCGACGGCTTGCCGATACTGGACGATGGCGGCAATGAAATATATATAAACGTCGACGCGCCACGGCTCATTATCGGCATTAACGGCGAACTCTCATACATGGATGACCTCGGAAACACAGGCTATCTCGGGTATCGCATCGCAATGGTCAAATTCCAGAACCGGGACGGGCTTGAGGCAATCGGGGACAACTTCTATGTGACGACTTCCGCTTCCGGCGAGGCCATACCAGACGACGAATATGGCAGGCCCAGCCAGGTCAGGCAGGGATACGTTGAAATGTCAAACGTCAATATTGCCGACGAAATGGTCAACCTGATAGTCGCACAGCGGGCGTACGAGACAAATTCCAAGTGCATAACGACGTCGGACGACATGCTGGCCATCGCCAACAGTTTGAAGAGATAACCATATGGCACAGGTAACGGGGCCGTGTGATTGGGATAATTGACATGAGCGGAATTTCCGGTTTGAATAATCTTAGTCCGATGATATCGGCGGCGTT
>Ga0123353_10004054_pt1 | contig 18770 bp, 12 predicted proteins | sample TergutLab28metaG_3_FD_92763 | JGI IMG/M metagenome (GOLD analysis project Ga0123353, IMG submission 92763) | Labiotermes labralis P3 segment gut microbial communities from Petit-Saut dam, French Guiana - Lab288 P3 | ecosystem: Host-associated > Arthropoda: Insects > Digestive system > Gut ... | reverse complement strand
GCCTTCCGTCATTACCACCCGCTTGCCCGCCACGCCCTGCCGGAAATCGCAGAAGGTGGTGGAGGACGTGATGCCCTGCATGGCCTCCCCCCCGGGGCTGACGATGAGACCCTCGCCCGCGATGTCGCACAAAAAGCACAGGTCGGGGTCGGCGGGGTCCATGCCCTCGGGTACTTGGCCTGTCACGTGCATCCAGGCGCAGTCGAAGACATTCTCCGCCCATTGATCTCCCGCGCGCAGGGCACGGTATTCGCCTGTCTCGCGCTGCTCAAAGGGCACAGGCTCCCGGGTGCCCCACATCTCGCAGCCCAGCTCCATCAGAGGCTCGTAGGCGTCCCGGATCAGCCTGGCGATTCTGTACTGCATGCGCACCCGGCCGGGGAAGCGGTGCGGCGGCCAGGAATTGCGCAGGGCCGGAATCATATTCAGCCCGAAATCAGCGGCGGTAAAAAGATGGTCAAACACCGGCGGTCTCTCCTATCGCGTTTTTCTTCAGTTTAGCGCATTTGGCACGGGTTGTCAATAAAAATTTCGCGCCTCATAACGGAAAACGCTTGCTATATGGTTCGATATTTGATACAATGGGAATACTACAACCTCACAGGCAGGGAACCGCTATGCCGCCGCTGTCCATCATGCTAAAACCCGCCTCCAGTTTGTGCAACATGCGCTGCGCCTACTGCTTTTACCACGACGTCGCACAGCGCCGGGACGCGCCCTCCCACGGGATGATGACGGAGGAAACGGCCGGGCATGTCATCGAAAAGGCTCTGGCCTTCGCGAAGGGAGAAGCGATTTCCCTTGCCTTCCAGGGCGGGGAGCCGTTGCTGGCGGGCCTGGATTTTTTCCGTTTCTTTACCCGCACCCTGCATGAGAAAAACACAATGGACAGCCCCATTTTTTTCGGCATGCAGACAAACGGTCTGCTGCTGGACCGGGACTGGGCGGTTTTTTTGCGGGAAGAGAAGTTTCTCGTGGGCCTGAGCCTGGACGGGGACGGCAGCGCCAACCGCTACCGGCGCGGAGCGAATGGGCAGAGGGTCTGGCAGGCCGTCATGGACGCCGCCGCGCTGCTGCAAAGGGAAGACGTTGATTTCAACATATTGACCGTAATGACAGCCAACTGCGCCGAGCACTGCGAAGAGATCTACCGCTTTTTCAAGCGGCAGGGTTTCCGCCATTTGCAGTTCATCCCCTGCCTGCGCCCGTTTGGAGATCAAACGAAGAGCGAGCTATACATGACGTCCGCCCAATATGCCGATTGCCTCATCCGCCTGTTCCGGCTCTACGTCAAGGATTATATCGGCGGCAATTATGTCAGCATCCGGCAGTTCGACAATTATGTCCGCATGTATTTGGGGGAGCGGCCCGAGCAGTGCGGCATGGCGGGGCACTGCTCGTTCCAATTCGTCATAGAGGGCGGCGGCGACGTGTTCCCCTGCGATTTTTACTGCGTAGACAAGTGGCGGCTGGGCAATATCCGCGAGACAGATTTTCATCAGCTGAGCGAAAGCGAAGCCGCGCGGCGCTTTATCCGGGAGAGCCTGCAAATTGCTGAGAAGTGTAGGCAGTGCAAATATTATCCCCTCTGCAGGGGGGGCGGCTGCAAGCGCTGCCGGGAAAGCGGGGACGACTGCGCCGCCTACCGGGCGTTTTTCGGGCAGTGCTTGCCGCTTTTTCGGATGTTTAAGAGGGAGAGAGGACAACTATAAAAGGAGGTATCCATGCCCAAAAAATGGACCAGATACGAGACCCTTTCAGTGGTGTCGCTGCTGCTGGTCGTTCTCCTGTTCGTGATGCGCAAGCCCCTGCTGTCGGCAATCTATCTGCTGTCGGCCTGCGTCTTTATGCTCATCTATGTTATCAAAGCCTTCCGGGGTAACCTGAAGCCCCACCAGGTGCTGCCCGCACTGCTGCTCATAGCCGGGGTCAACCTGTTCGATCTGATTTGCGGCTACGGCCTGCGCTTTGGGAAAGGGCCGCCCGCCCTGATTCTCGCCGCGTCGCTCGTGGGCACGCTGTGGCAGTTCGATAAAGATATCGCGAAACGGTGGATCAGCGGCCTGACCGCCGCCGCGACGCTGGCCGCCACGGTGTTTTTCATGATGAACGTCAACGCCCGCGTCGCGCCCAGGGTGCGGTCTCTCCAAGAAGGGCACGACCAGTACCTGGAGGCCCTGCGCGGCGGCGCGCGCACGAACGGGCCCAACGTGCTGCTGATCATGATGGACGACATGGGCTACGGCGACCTTTCGCTGCTGGCCGGGACCAGCATCGAGCTGCCCAACCTGGAGGCCCTGGCGGAAAACGGCGTGCTCATGGAGCAGTTCTATTCCTCCAACCCGGCTTGTTCCCCCTCCCGCTTTGGCTGCCTGACAGGGCGCTACGCCTTCCGGGGGCATGTGGACAGCGTGCTTTACCCCACAATCCCCTCCGGGGACGTCGGCTCGGACATCATGTCCCTGGCCATGAATTCCGTGCTGTTCCCCCACGGCGTGCAGGGGATGCCCGGCGACGAGATCACCGTCGCCGAGGCATTGCAGGCTGTCGGCTACGCCACCGGCGCCTTCGGGAAGTGGCACCTGGGGGACTACGGCGAATATCTGCCGAACGCCCAGGGCTTCGGCTATTTCTACGGCTCCCACTACAGCAACGACATGAAACCCTATAGCTATTATAGAAATGAAACAACCGACCGCCCCGTTGTTGATCAGAGGGAGATCAATCGGATTTTGACCGACGAGGTGATCGGGTTCATAGATCGCAGCAAGGATGGGCCCTTCTTTGCCTACTACGCCTCCCCCTGGCCCCACGACCCGGTGAGCGCGGGGGACGACTTCCGGGGAACTTCAAAAGCGGGGCTTTACGGCGACTGCTTGGAGGAGTTCGATGCGGGATTGGGGGAGATCCTCGCCAAGCTGGAGGCCGAGGGCATCCTGGAGGACACGCTGATCCTCTTCACCAGCGACAACGGCCCTTGGTTCGACGGCTCCGCCGGCGGCCTGCGCGGGCGGAAAAACAACAACTACAGCGGCGGGCATCAGGTGCCCTTCATCGCGGCGCACCCCTCCTTGCTCCAAGGCGCGCGATTGGGCACCCCCGCGATGAACATCGACCTGTTCCCCACCATTTTGGCCTTCTGCGGCATAGACGCCCTGCCGGCTGACCGGGCGATCGACGGCGTAAACATCCTGCCGCTGCTCACCGGCGAGGCCCAAAGCATGGACAGGGAGCTGTTCTTCGTCTCGGGCACGGGGAAAATCACGGGCATCCTGCAAAACGAATACAAATACTTCGAGAGCATGCGCTCCGAGAACGCCGCCTACATCACGACGATGCTGAAAAAGCGCCTCTACCGCCTGGATATGGACCGCCATGAAGCCTATAACGTGTACGACCTCTATCCGGAGCAGGCGGCGCGGATGGAAGAAAGTCTTGCGGCATTTATCCAAGCCGCGAAGGCTTCCCCCAGATAAATGCAGTATTTACTTAGAATAAAGGAGCAAATGCATGAGAAAATTCCTGAACCTAAAGCCCCAGCCCGAGGGCTGGATGACCCTGCGGGGCGAACGGCGAGATTACGGGCTGTATATGGTGGGGCAAAATATCATTTACACCTTCGTGACCACATTTATGGTCACCTACATGCTCATGTGCGGCATCCCCGCCATCAAGAGCGCCGGGATCATGCTGGTCGTCAAGGTTTGGGACGCGGTCAACGACGTCCTGTTCGGCGGCCTGATGGACAAGATCAAATTCAAAAAGCAGGTCAAATTCCTGCCATGGATCCGCGTCTCCGTCTTTTTCATCCCGTTGTTCACCTTTTTCATGTACGCCATCCCGCCTTCCATGGGCGAGAACGGCAAGCTCATCTGGTTCGCTGCGGCCTATGTGCTCTGGGAATCCTTCTACACGCTGTGCGACGCGCCGATTTACGGCATGGTGACCACCATGACCAGCAGCCTGCATGAGCGCAACACGCTCATGTCCCACGCGCGCATTTATTCCGCCCTGGGCGCGGGTCTCCCCGCCCTGCTGGGGGTCTATCTGGTCAGCCGCGAGGTGGGCATGAGCTTCACCTCCGTAGGGGCGATCTTCTCCGCCCTCGCTCTGGGCACCATGCTGCCCATCAGCATACGCGGAAAGGAGCGCAACTACACCGCGACGGACCAAGCGCAGGAATTCGGCCTTCGCGAGATGTTCCGCTATCTGGTCTCCAACAAATATTTGTTTATTTTCTTCGGCGCCTACCTGATTTGCCACTGCCTGGGCACCAACGAGATATTGAACCTGTTTGTCTCCTACTACTTGTTCGGCGACGAGCGGTTTGGCATTATCTTGCTGGTATTGACCTATCTCCCCGTCGCCATCCTGGCTATTTTCGCGCCGCGCCTCTTAAAACTCATTGATAAATATAAGCTGTTCTTCTACTGCAATCTGGCCGCCGCGGTGCTGGGTCTGCTGATTTATCTTGTGGGCTACCAGAATATCTACCTTTTCGTGGGGCTGAACATGCTCAGGGGCATCCCCATCGGGATCAGAACGTTTTTGGTGTTCATGTTCACGCCGGACTGCGCGGAGTATGGAAAGTTCAAATCCGGCGTGGACGCGCGGGGCATCACGTTCTCGCTGCAGACCTTCTCGGCCAAGCTGACCGGCTCCGTAGCCACCGCGCTGGGCATGTTCGTCATCGGCCTGTTCGGCTGGAAAGAGGTTATCGCGGAAAATTTTGAGGATCTGGTCGCGCTGGAGGCGCTGCGGGGGCCCCTGCAGACCCCCCAGGCGATTCAGGGGCTCTGGATTACCTATGCACTGATCCCCGTCATCGGCTTTGCCCTGAGCACGGTCATCCTGTATTTCTACCGGCTGTCCAACCAGGACGTGCAGGCCATGTCGGACTGCAACGCCGGGAAGATCGGCAGGGAGGAAGCGATCGAGCAGCTTTCGCCGTATGTAAAGCGCGAGTTTGCGGAGAATTGAGGATGGAGGCTGGAATGCTTTCAGATCGCCTGCTTGGATTTGCGGCTGAACGCTACGATTTTGACAGGAAATCATTGCGGTTCCTTGCCGGAGGAAGAGATGCTTCAAGGCAGTTCTACACATTTGAAAAACAGGGCAAACGGTATGTCATGCGCTTTACGAAATGCCGGGCCGGCTTCATCGGCCAGACAAGAGCCGAAATGGACTGGCTTTGCTATCTGGCTAAAAAAGGCATCGGTGTATGCTGCCCATTGAGGGCCCGCGGCGGAGAACTTGCTGCCCTGGCGGCGGAGAACAGCGAAAGCTATGTTATCGCCGCTTACAGCATGGTGGAGGGCAAGCGCTGGGATCCCAATGACCCGAACCTCTGGAACGAAAAAGTGTTTTTTCATTGGGGCAGGGCCATGGGCGACATGCACCGCGCAACGAAAGAGTATAAGCCGCCGGGCGGGACGGACCGGCGCCCGGAGTACAAAAGCATCATCAGCGGCAGCGTAAAGGCTTTCCCAAGCGTGCATAGGGTTGCGGAGGAGCTAAACGCCGCAATAGCGGCCCTGCCAAAAGACCGGGACTCCTATGGCCTGGTTCATTATGATTTTGGCCCGTCCAACTTCCTGATTGAGGAAGAACGAATCAATGTGTTCGATTTTGACGACTGCGCCTATGCCTGGTATGCGCTTGATATCGGCGTTGCGCTGACCCTTGGCCTCTGGTTCGGGCGGCGCAATGAGGCGGGAACCGATTTCACAAACGATATCATAGAGTATTTCCTGAGGGGCTATCTGTCAGCCAATCATTTGGACGATTTCTGGCTGCCAAAAATTCCAATGTTCATGCGGCTGTGCCAAATAGCCGGATTCAGCCTTACCCAGCATCGCGAAAATCCAGATGACGCGCGGCAGCGGGAGCTGATATACAACATAGAAAACAACATTTTCCTTTCAGCATGCGCCATTGATGATTCTCTGTTTATGAACAGGAGGCCGCCATGACGACCAAGCAGCTCATCGTAGGCTATATCGAGCCGACGCATGAAGACCTCCCCATCGAGCCCTATCTGGCCCGTATCGGCTACGCGGGGCCTGTGCTGTCGACAATCGAAACCCTGCATACACTGCAATCCCTGCACAACGAAAGCGTGCCCTACGAGAACCTGGATATCATGCACGGCGTGCCGCTGTCGCTGGAAATCCCGGCACTTTACGACAAAGTGGTTACGCGGGGCCGGGGCGGCTATTGCTTTGAGCTCAACGGCCTGTTCGCGTGGCTGCTGCGCCGGGTCGGCTACGGCGTCACCGAGCATTTCGCCCGTTACCTGCGGGACGAACCGGCGCTGCCCATGCGGCGGCACCGGGTGCTGCTGGCGCAGGCCGAGGGGGAGGCATTCCTCTGCGACGTCGGGATCGGGGCCTGCGTGCCTACCTTCCCCCTGCGCTTCGAGCCGTATCTTGAGCAGCCCCAGCGGCGGGATGTCTACCGCATCGTCCCCGAGGAATCGCTGGGCCATGTCGTCGAGGAGAAACGGCATGGCGAATGGCTGCCGCTGTTTTCCTTCACCCTGGAAAAGCAGTTTGGCGCGCTGGACTTCCTTACCACCAGCTGGTACTGCGAGAGCCATCCGGACTCGTTCTTCAACAAGGCCAACATGGTGTCCATGCGCACCCCCACAGGCCGCAAGACCCTCGATGGGCGGACATTTAAAATTTTTGACGGCGATGCGGTGACTGTCACAGAAGCAGCCAGCGACGAGGAATTTCGGGTGCTGCTGAAGCAATATTTTGATTTGTCAATTTGGGAATAGAATACGAAAGAGAGGTTTCACCCATGCGCAAATTTGCGAAACTCCTGGCCGCCGCGCTGGCCCTGCTGATGCTTGTTGGCATCATTCCGGCCTCCGCAAAACCCATGGAACCCTTCGTCCCCAAGGAAATTGCCGCCCCCGGGGCAGTGCCAATGATGAATCTCATCGAGGACGGCGAAAGCGGGTACGTCATCGTCCGGGGCGCGCAGGCCTCGCCCAGCGAAATCACGGCGGCGGAAAAATTGCAGGAATACCTGGAGCGCATCAGCGGCTGCAAGCTGCCCATTCGCACGGACGAGGCGTTCGGTTGGCCGTCCATATTGCAGCCCACTGAAATCATTGTCGGCAAGACGAGCCGCACTGCGGCGGACTATGATGATCTCGGCGACGATGGCTTTGTCATCAAAACAGTCGGCGAGAGCATAGTCATCGCGGGCGGCAAGCGGGGTACCCTCTACGGCGTGTTCGATTTCCTGGAGAAATTCTGCGGCTGCCGCTGGTTCTCCCCCGAGATTGTCATCGTCCCTGAAGCGCAAACCGTAGCTGTTCCGGCGGAAATCGACATAAAAGAGATACCCGCGTTTGAATACCGCAGCCCGGTGATTCTCTACGCCTACTGGGCCGATACGGACTACTGCCTGGCCAACCGGCTCAATAGCCAGTCCGCTGGGGGCGTCGCCGACGAGAAAAACGGCGGCGTGCTGAATTATATGGGCGCGGGCAGCTGGGTGCACGATTTTGAGGAAAACTTCGGCGAGCACCCGGAGTGGTTTTCACTGGACAACAAAGGCGGGCGGGTAAGCGGCGACTACGGCACGCCCTGCATGTCCAACGAGGAGGTAATACAGTTCTTTATCGCGTATGCCCTGGCGAATGCCGAGCTTGACTGCATCAACGTGATGCTGCGCGACACCTCCGTCTGCTGCCAATGCGAGAATTGCAAGGCTATCTATGAGGAGGAGGGCACCATCGGCAGGATCGGGGAATCCGGGGCCACCATTGTCCGGTTGCTCAACCGGATGTCCGACGCCCTGGATGCGGCCGGCTCGCAGGCAAAGCTGGCCACCCTGGCCTATGCGGCCACCAGCGAGCCGCCGCTGAAGACGAAGCTCTCCGGCCGCGTCATCATCATGTTCGCGCCCATCGGGTCATGCTACGCCCATCCTTTTGAAAGCTGCGATTATAAAGGCACGGTGGCGCAGCGCAAACAGCTGGAGGACTGGGTAAAGGTCTGCGGCAACTTCGTCCAGCACGAATACACCTGCAATTACGACCACCTGAACCTGCCCTATCCCATTTGGGGAGTGCTGCAAAAAAATGTGCAGTATTATCACGGGAACAATTTTATCGGCTGGTACAACTGCGGCGACGGGGCGGGCGGCGACTCGAGCTTTTTCACTATGAGCAGCTGGCTTTACGCCAAGCTGCTGTGGGATCCCTATCAGGACATGGACGCGCTCTACGCGGACTTCCTGTCGGGCTACTACGGCGAGGGCTGGCAGTATGTCAGGGAGTTCATACGCGCGTGCGCCGAGGAGTTCACCGGCCAAAAAGTCTATGGCCGTGTGCGCCACTTCGAGCGCACGGCGGGCCCCAGCAACAAGGGCGTTCTCTATATGAGACGCAATGAGGTCAAATACGTGGACGACCTTTGGGCAAATGCGAAGGCTCTTGCGAAGGAAGACTGGCAGCTGTGCAACATCCGCCGCGCAGAGGTTTCCTATCGAATCTGGAAATCGGATACCCTGCGTGGGGAGTTTTCATTCTTCAACACGAAGCGCGGGGAAAACAACCGGCAGCTGCTTGCGGACATCTGGGAGCTCGGGCTGACCAAGCACGGCTTCAGCCATTCGTATATCACGGTGGAGCAGTCCGAGCGGCTGAAGATCTACAGGCTTATGCCGCGCTACTGGTCCGGGCGGCAGCTGGGCTACAGCGTTATCGGCGGCACCGATAACGAGGGCAATGACAGGGGCCCGGGTAGGGCGAAAAGCTTCGCGCAGCTGGTGTGGGGCTGGTGGTTCTGGTGACCGGCGAGTCGCCGCTGACAGTCGCTTCGCTGTGTTCTATTCAAATTTCTGTTTATAGCAAATAAAAGAGGGGAGATTTCTCATGCGTAAACTCACAAAAATCCTGGCCGGCGCGCTGGCGCTGCTGATGCTTATCGGCATCATCCCCGCTTCGGCGAAACCCATGGCGCCCTTCGACCCGGCGAAAATCGAGGCCGCCGAAGACAAGGTCCCGAAGATGAACATCATCGAGGACGGCAGCAGCGATTACATCATCGTCTACGGAGAGAACGCTTCGCCCAGCGAGGCGACGGCGGCGCAAAAGCTCTCGGAATACCTGGAGCGCATCACCGGCTTCGCGATGCCCTTCATCACGGACGCTAAGCCCGCCTATGGCCCGGAGATCATCGTCGGCAAAACAAACCGCGAAAATGATGAGAACTTCTACCTCATAGATCGCGAAGGCCTGGGTGACGACGGCTTCGTCATCCGCATTGTGGTCAGCGATCTGGGCAAGAGCATCGTCATCGCGGGGGGCGAAAAGCGCGGCACGCTCTACGGCGTGTTCGATTTCCTGGAGAAATTCTGCGGCTGCCGCTGGTTCTCTCCAGAGATCGTCATCGTCCCCGAGGCGCAAACCCTGGCCGTGCCCGACAAAATCGACGAGCGGGAGGTGCCCGCGTTTCTCTACCGCAGCCCGCAGATCGTCAGCGCCCACTTCGGTGATACGGACTACTGCCTGGCCAACCGGGTCAACGGCCACGCGGCGAGCGGGGTCGCAGACGAGAAATACGGCGGGGTTGTGGACTACCGGCTCGACTGCGTCGCGGCGCTCATAACATATGACGCCGAGCTTTACAATGAGCACCCGGACTGGTTTGCCGTCAACAAAAAGGGCGAGCGGGTCTTCGGGGAGTACGGCAGCATCTGCATGTCCAACGAGGAAGTGATCCGGTTCTGCATCGATTACGCCCTGGAGCGCGCCGACTGGGACTGCATCGGCATGAGCCATAACGATACCGACCTTTCCTGCCAGTGCGAGGGCTGCAAGGCGATCTACGCCGAGGAGGGCACCCTGGGCAAGAGCGGCGAATCCGGCGCTACCCTGGTGCGCATGCTCAACCGGGTTTCCGACGCCCTGGACGAGGTAGGCTCGCAGGCGAAGTTCGGCATCCTGGCCTATGCCGCCACCATGGAGGCGCCGCAGAAAACGAAGCTCACCGACCGCACGATTGTCTATTTCGCGCCCATCGGGGCCTGCTATGCCCACCCCTTCGAGACCTGCACCTACAAATGGACCATCGAGCACCGCAGGCAGCTGGAGGACTGGGTGAAGGCCGGCGGCAACTTCGTTCAGTGGGACTACCCCTGCAACTACGACCATTGGAACCTGCCCTATCCCCTGTGGGAGGCGCTGCAGCCGAATATCAAATACTTCTACGAGAACAATTTCATCGGCTGGTTCAACTGCGGGGGGGCTACCTGCGATACCAGCTTTTTTCCCATGACCACCTGGCTCTACGGCAAGCTGCTGTGGGACCCCTATAGGGACATGGAGGCGCTTTACGCCGATTTCCTGCCGAAGTATTACGGCGAGGGCTGGCAGTATATCCGGGAATACATCCGCGCCATCTCGGAGGAGTTCACCGGCCGGAAGGTCGGGGGGCGCGTGCGCCACTTCGACCGTACGACGGGCGCCGGCAACAAGGGGCTGCTCCATATCAAGCGGGACGAGCTAAAATATGTGGACGCGCTTTGGGAAAACGCGAAGGCTCTGACGAAAGAGGACTGGCAGCTGACGAACGTCCGGCGCGCCGAAATATCCTACCGGATATGGAAGGCGGATACCTTCAAAGACGAATTTTCGCTCTTCGGCAAGCGCACACAGAATAACAGGCAGTTGCTGGAGGATATTTGGGAGCTGGGGCTGACCACCCACGGCTTCGACCATATCTACGTCACGGTGGAGGAATCGGAGCGGCTCGGCATTTATCGCCTGACGCCCCGGTACTGGACCTGGCGGATGCTGGGCTACCGCACCAGGGAGAAAGCGAATAATTTCCCGCAGCTGCTGTGGGGCTGGATCTTTGATTAATATTCAGATTATAGGTTTGAGGAGGCCTTCCATGTCCAACCAACGCGACTACACCGGGCGGCCCGCGGAGATGCGCGCGACGCCCCAGCGCTTCGCCATTCGCAAACCCATCGCCGAATGGAATGACAAAGCAGAAGAGCTTGCTGTGCTTCGCTTCCCCGCGCTCAGCGAAAGCCAGGCCGCCCTGCTGCCCGATTTCTTATCCGGGGATGCCGTGCTGTGCCACACGCACTCGCCCCAAGACGTCTTATGGGCCGGCACCAAAGAGGGCCTGTGGCGGCTCGATCCGGCCAATGCCGAGCCCTACGACCGGGTACAATGCTTCCGCGCCCACGGTTACCTGCTTGATAACCATGTAAAATCCCTCCAGCCGGACGGAGAGGGCGGGGTTTACGCGCTGACCGAAACAGGGGTCTCGCATATCGCGCTCAAGACCATGAGCGCGCAGCAGAAGGCCGGCCTGTATTCCGAAGTTAATTATCATTGCATGAACCGCCGGGGCATGCTCAGCGGCGGCGTCTATGATCCCGAACAAAAAGAGTGGAAAGGGCGCGAGTCGGACAACGACGGGCTCTGGACCAGCCTTGTCGCCATGGGCGACCTGTGCCGCTATGCCGTGCTGCGTCGCGACCCCAAGGCCTCCCCAGAAGAGCGTCTGCGCGCCAAGGAACTGGCCACGCTTTGGACGGAGGCCTGCCTGCTGCTGTGCTATATCCCCGGATGGAAGGGCAGCGTGCCCTCCTTCGTGCGCTACAACAAGGCCGCCTCCAACCGCTGCAGCGACGAATACCTGAAGGAAGGCCGCCCCTATGCGACCACGCTGCCTGTCAACGGGCCGCTGGGCCTCGTCGTCCACGACCCCGCGCCGCTGCAGCCGGATGACTGGGCCGCGGCCAACGCCATGCCCGAAGTCGTATTCCGCAATGTGGAGGGCTACATCGCCCGGTCCTACCACGTCAACGACCCCGCAAACGACCCGGTGCCCTACAGCGACGGCGTATTTTTCCGCAAAATGTACGCGCCCGACGGCAGGCTGATCTCCCTGCGCGTGCCGTCCACGACAGGCAAGGGCGACGATATCCCCCCGCTGCTGGCTGTGGACAGCTCCATGCCCATCCCCGAACGCCTGCGCCGCCTTTACACCGATGAAGGCTGGAACGACGGCGACACCATCTACAAGTGCGATACCTCCAACGACGAGCTGGTGGGGCACTATGCCGTGTGGCAGCTGGCCTATGATATCCTCGGCCCCGAGGATCCGGAGCTTGCGCGGATCATCGCCGAAATCGCCGCCCGCCACGCAAAGCATTTCGCCGACAACGATTTCTGCCACATCGACGCGGGCGGCCAGCCCACCTCGTGGGCGCGCATGAGCCGGGAATACTACACCAACCGCCGCAGCGACGGCTTCCTGGACGCGCCGCTGGGGCTGTCCATCCTGCTGCAGCTGTTCAAGGTCGCGCACCACGTGACGGGGGACAGCCAGTGGCACGGGATATACCGCATGCTGGCCCTCGACGAACCCTACCGCTACGCGGACGTGCTGAGCGAATACTATGAGAGGCACGAGGTTCTGGGCAGGGAAATGGGCGGGGAGGACTTTTCCGAGGAGGAAATGTTCCACTCCATCATCCAGTTTTTGAACTATTCCGACATCCGCATGTCGGCTATCTCCTACTACACCCTTATGCAGCTGGAGCGCGACTCCGTCCTGGTGGAAAAGTACCGCGCGGGCGCGGATTCCTGGTGGAAGGTGCTGCAATATTCCCGGGATGTGGAGTGGTATCTGACCTACCAGCTCGCCTATAACGACCGCGAGGTCAAAGACGCCTACGGCCGCCCCCTGGCGGACGTGCTGGCCTGGCAGCTCTCCCGCTTCCCGGTCAACCCCCGGGGCGCGCGCATCGACAACGCCGGCCGCCCCGACGTGCTGGCCGAGGGCGAACGCCTCTTCGGCCCCGGCACGGGCTTCCCCCTCGCCTTGCCCATGGACGAGCGCGGCTCCATGGGCAGCGACGTGTATTCCGCCGCGTCGGGCACGCCCCAAACCGGGCGAAAAACCCTGCAGAAATCCTACAACATGATCATGCCCTACTGGCTGGGGCGCTACCACGGCCTGCTGGCCGAAAGCGGCGCCGAGGGGCCGGTGGGGTTCGGCGACATCATGGCCCTGGCGAACCAGGATATAGGGTAACGGCCGGAAGGTTGCAGCGAAAGCGGAAGGAGCGATTATGTTGTGACGAAAATAAGCGCGGAGACCATGGCCCTGATCAAAGATGCGGTCCGGCACCCCGTCGTCTGGTGGAGGGGCGACGGCCTGCCCGAAGAAAACATCCGGCCCTGGGAGGGCGGCATACAGTTCCTTGCAGAACTGCTCAAGGGCTTCATGGATGGCTTTAAGAGCATGAAGGACCGGCTGTTCGTGGGCATGGGGGAGGGCAAGATCCCGCCCAACATGAAGACCATCCACGACGTGATCCGGATCAGCTGGGACGGGCTCAACGACCCGCCCATCGGCATGTACATGGACCGCAGGCGCTTCGGCGAAAAGGTGCACCGCTGGATCATGCGCTTCAACGCGACCTTCAGCCCGCTGTTCATCCTGATACAGTGCCTCGATCTGGGCTTGACGCCGGTGCAGCGCGTCATCCTGTGGACGGCGGTCACGATGTTCGCCGACCTGATGAGCACCGCAAACGTTGTGAGCGAAACGAAAATCTGGGCGGGCATCTCGCCCTACAGCGAACAGCGGGGCGCCCTGCAGCTTTGGCGGACCATCGGCGACAACGTGGGCGCGCTGGTCTCCGGCCTGCCCATCATCATGATGGGCTTCGCCGGCACCCTGGGGTGGAACCTCTCGGACTACAGGATCATGGCTGTGGGCGCCGCGATCACCGCGCCAATCACGATGTTCAGCCGCTGGCTGCCCTCCTTCGCCAAGCAGCGGGTGGATTTTACCGTGCAGGTCGGCGCGGACGGAGAGGAGGGGCAGGGCGGCGAAGCAGAGAAAAAGTTTTCCTTCCGCGAAAGCCTCGCCATCGTCAAGCACAACAAATGGTTCATGATGTGGGTCATCATCGATTTGATCAAGCTGCTCGGCCCGGGCACAGATAGGATGCTCATCTACCGGTTTCTGGTGCCCAGCAAGCGCGTTTTCGGCAAGGAGATCGACGGCCTGCTGATCAAAACCCTCTTCAGGGACATCATCTTCGGCTGGCCCGCCCTCGTTTTGCTGCCCTGGGCGCAGAAGTCGGTGGAATGGTTCGGCGGCCCGGTCAGGTTTATGAAGAGCTATGTCGCCATCAACCTGGTCACGCAGGCCATCACCTTCGCGGTGGGGTACAAGAGTTGGCCGCGCCTGGCGGTCATGTGGACCCTGGAGATGGTCCGGGAGGTGATGAACCGGTGGAAAGCCGTCCCCGACACCATGATCAAATACGAGATGTTCGACTATGTGGAGTGGAAGACCGGCGTGCGCAGCGAGGGCATCACCGAATCGGTCAACGGCCTGCTGCGAAAGCTGATCAGGGATAACGCGAGCTCCGTCATCGGCAACGCCGTAACGCAGTGGACCGGCTTCCTGGGGTTTGACGAGCCTCTGGAGGACCAGCCAAAGCGCTTTTTGGATACCCTCTGGCCGCTTCTGCACGTCGGCGCCATTTTCGGCGAGATCGTGGCGCTCATCGCCATGCTGCGCTTCAAATACCCCGAGGACCCCAAGCGGGTGGAGGCGGATTTGATCGAGCGGCGGGCCCTGGCGGCGAAGATGAGAGAGGAGGCACAATTAAATAGTTGAATGAAATGGATGGAATCGCATATCGCGTATGGACAAAGTGAGATTATTCTTATTCCGGGTATTCTGCGGATTTTTTCTGGGCTTCAGCGTGTTTGCGCCCGGCATCAGCGGCAGCGTGATCGCCATCGCCATGGGGATATATCACGAGCTGCTGCGCGTGGCTGCCAACCCGCTCAAAAACCTCAAAAAAAATGCGGCATTTCTTCTCCCGCTGGCGCTGGGCATACTCATCAGCGCCGTTGTTTTCGTGATAGCCTTCAAGTATCTGTTCGAGACCTACGAAAAGGCCCTATATTTTCTCTTTGCCGGCCTCATCGCCGGGAACCTGCCGGTAGCCGTAAAAGAGATCCGAAAATGCGGCCTCCGCAAGAGGTACCTCATCGGCAGTTTCCTCGCCTTCGCGGCGGCTCTGGCGTTTATCGCGCTTACCTCGGATATCCAAACGGCGGCAAGTGACGAAAGCGCCGCGCCGCTGTACATCGTGGCGCTGGGCGGCCTCCTGGCGGGGGTCACCTTCATGGTGCCCGGCATGAGCGCCTCCGTCATGCTGATCGCGACCGGCGTCTACGACGACGTCATTTCCGCCGCGCACGGCCTGCTCAGCCTGGAAATCGCCGGGCTGCTTCCTCTTGGCGCCCTCATACTGGGCACGTTTGTGAGCGTAGTGGTGACCTCCAAGGGGATCAAGGCGCTGTTCAAGAAATACCCCGGCGCGGCGAACTGCGCTGTTTTGGGCTTCATAGCGGGCTCCCTGGCGGGGATACTGATCCAGGGCCTGCGGATGAGCGACGCCGGCTTCCAATGGTTCCACGGCGCGATTATGGCGGCGGCGGGCTTTGGGCTTTCGGTGCTGTTCATCGTGCTGGGCAACGCCATGAACAAGACCGGCAAAGAAGCCGCGTGATGCGGGCATGCGGAAAAATCTCCGCCCACTAATGTAAGGAATCCCGCCGCGAAAAGCGACTAACAGGTAAAACCCAACACCAGGAGGGATTGCGATATGAAAGTCAGACCCGTGGAAAGCACGCCCGCGCCGGGCTATCCGGATAAATACGCCGACGAGACCCGCAAAGCCCTAGCCGCCGCGCGCCCGCAGCGCTGGCTGGCCGCGCCTGTGGCGGCGGGCCTGGCGGCCACCGTGGCCCTGGGCCTGAGCGGCTGCGGCAAAGAGGAGTTTGTCACCGCAGGCGATCCAACTCAGATACCAACTGAGGTGACCCTCGTCAGCGGCATCCCCTACAGCACCGAATACTATACCGAATACATCATCGATGGCGAAACCACGACAGCGCCCACAACCATACCCATCACCAGCACGACAACCGGCGCCAGTAAATCCACGCAACCCAAAACCGATGTGCTCGACCCTGATTTTGTCACGCTGGGCATCCCCATGTCAGTTCCCGTCACCATGGGCCAGGAAATAGCCCTCCCCAAGGGCGTCGTCCCCCTGTTCGAGTACGGCGAGGGCATCGGCTCCTTCGGCTGCGTATCGGTCGCCGCGCCGTATTTCATATCCGAGGACGAGGCCTTCGCCATTTTGCAGGCTGCCTTTGCCGAGGCGGGCGTGACGCTGGAGCAGGGGGGCCAGGAGATAAAGCGGGCCACGCTGCCGGTGACGGACAGGTTCAGCTTCGCCGGTGAGGATAAAGCCCTCAAGACCACCAGGGGCACGCTCACGCCCGACGGCATGGTCGGCGGCATCCCGGTGGAGTTTGTCTCCGTCAGCGACGTGAACGACTGGGAAAAGAAGCAAGACGGCATGTGGGTTTCCGTGGAACAATTCGCGACAAAGGACGCCGCCGCGGTTCTGGCAGGGAAAAACCCCGGCCTGGTGGTGTTCTATGACCCGGTGACAATTTATGACGTTTGGGGCGAAGGCGAAAGATATGGAATGGGCGAAGGCTGGGCGAAAAGCGCGGAAGAGGCCAAGGCCCAATCCGAGCAGCAGTTGCGCCTGCAGGTGCAGGCCTTCGTGCAGTGGATGAACGCGGAGGGCGCGCGCTGATGCATTACACCCTTCACCTGACCAACCGCTGCAACCTGCGCTGCGATTACTGCTATGTGGACAAAGGCCGCGAGACCGACATGGCCCCGGAAACCGCCCGCGCCGCCGTAGACCTGGCCGGGCAGGGCGTCAGGCGCGCCGGGATCATCTTCTTCGGCGGCGAGCCCCTGCTGTGCAGGGATTTAATCGCAGATACGGTGGCCTACGCCCGCACCCGGGAAAGGGAGGGCGGTTGCCGCTATTTCTTCAAAATCACGACGAATGGCCTGCTGCTGGACGACGACTTCCTGGATTTCGCCCGGCAGGAGAACATTTTCATTGCGCTCTCCCTGGATGGCACGAGGGAGGCCCACGACGCCCACCGGCGCGACGCCCATGGCCGGGGCAGCTATGACCAGGCCGTCGGCGCGGCCCGCCGCCTCCTGCGCGTCAAACCCTACAGCCCGGCGATCATGACCGTGCGCCCCGGCACCCTGCCGCAGTATGCCGCCGGTGTGGAGGCGCTCTTTGAGATGGGCTTTTCCTATGTCATCGCCTCGCTGGACTATTCCTCCGATTGGGAGGATGCGCATTTGCCGGAGCTGGAGCGGCAGTACGAGGCCCTGGCGGCGCTCTACGAGCGCAAAACCCTGGCCGAGGACAAGTTCTACTTCAGCCCCTTCGAGGTGAAGATCAGCAGCCACATCAATCACCGCACCTACTGCCACGAGCGCTGCGAGCTGGGGCTGCGCCAGCTTTCCGTGGGGCCGGACGGCACGCTCTACCCCTGCGTGCAGTTCGTGGGGGATCCCAAGTTCCGCTTGGGAAACGTATTTCGGGGCATCGACGAAGCGGCCCGGCAGGCGCTCTATACCCGCAACGAGCGGGAAAAGCCGGGCTGCGAGCGCTGCGCCATCCGCCCGCGCTGCAACCATTACTGCGCCTGCCTGAACCGCCAGGCCACCGGCAGCATCGACGAAATCTCCCCCATGCTCTGTGCCCACGAGCGCATCGTGCTGCCCATCGCCGATCGCCTGGCCGAGCGGCTCTACAAGCAGGGCAGCGCGCTGTTCATCCAGAAGCAGTATAACGATTTTTATCCTCTGGCCTCGCTGGCTGAGGATAGCGGCTTCGCGGCGGAGGACAATTCGTAAGGCTATTTCTCCGCCCCCTCTGTCGCTGCGCGACATCTCCCCAATGCATTCCGCCTTCGGCTCCATGGGGGGTGATTCTGACGGTAATTGCAAGGCTTGTCTGAACTTGCACCGAGGCTTTTATTTGTCGTCAGAGCTAGACACATAAAAAGCCCAATTGCTGAACCCTCGCATGAAGTCAAGGGTTTAGCCGTTGGGGTTTTTGTTTTCGGAATAGGACGGGCTTCGCTTTAATATAGTTTTAGTAAAAACGATATTGGAGTTGAGGGCTTGGAAGAGGCAAATGGAAAAATTACATTGCCGAAAGAATTACAAAAGCAAATGTTGGAGTTTTTTCTAAAAACCTCAATCCCGAGAATAAAAAAAGAAAAACTTGCTCTTCTATCTGAACAGAAATCGGATAGGGGCGATGAAGCATGAGGAAAAGCACAAAGAAGAATTCAAGCACAGGAATTTATGTTCGAGTATCGACCGAGGAGCAGGCGCAAGAGGGCTTTTCAATCCGCGCGCAAACTGAAAAATTGAAATCGTATGCTCTACTAAAAGATTGGGATATTTTTGACATTTATGCAGACGAGGGTATAAGGCAAATTTGATCTCGGCGACATGTTTCGGATGGGCGGGCTCGCAACGTTGGCTCTCATTGGTTTCTTCCTAGGCTTGTTGGTTGCAATGATGCTGCCTGTAACAGCATTGAGAATCCTGGGCCTCCTGGTTGGAATCGCTTCTTTTGGGGTATTTATAATCACCGCTGGCATGGCAAATAACGGACTCCCGGATACGTTTAAGGTGAAAAAGGCAATGCAGGCAGGCGTACTTACACAGGAGGACTACGACTTGATATGGCCTTGGGCCGACAAGGGGCTTGGTCAAATCAATAGCTACTATAAATCGGATTTCTTGCCTGCGTATGAAGAATTTGAAAGATACTGCCGCGGACCCGCAACG
>Ga0123353_10004052_pt1 | contig 18773 bp, 18 predicted proteins | sample TergutLab28metaG_3_FD_92763 | JGI IMG/M metagenome (GOLD analysis project Ga0123353, IMG submission 92763) | Labiotermes labralis P3 segment gut microbial communities from Petit-Saut dam, French Guiana - Lab288 P3 | ecosystem: Host-associated > Arthropoda: Insects > Digestive system > Gut ... | reverse complement strand
TTTTTTCGTCCCGCAAGTAAAAAAGCGCAGGAATAATTTGTTTATTGCGAGCATTTTTTGCGCGGCAGGACGGAAAAAAGACCGTTTACGCCGCCGTGAGTAGTTTCCGAGGAGGTCTATTGTATTTCCTGTTCCAACGCGTCAAATTCAGGTGTACTGAAAAATTCACCGAGGGTGATGTCCAAGCCATCGCATATCTTTTTTATTGTGGCAACTTCTGGACTATTGCTTTTATTGCCTAATATGCTGTAAACGGTGCTGTTGTCTATTCCGCACATGATAGCTAAAGCATACGGAGTGACGCTTCTTTCTTCACACAGCTGTAAAATCCTGTTTGCTATTGCTTCTTTCAATGTCATACGAACTCCTCCTATATGAACATGTCCCAATACTATTTTATAAAAATTGATCAGAACAATGCTCGGGACTTGTCCCGATATCAAAAACATGGTACAGTGGGATATATCCATATAGAGGAGGATCAAAATTTATGAAAAGCCAAACCTGCTGTTTTACCGGACACAGAAGTATCCCCGCTTCAGAAATCGAATCCGTCAAACGAAAGCTTGAAACCAACATCATTCTTCTGCTCGAACAGGGCGTGACGGACTTTATCTGCGGCGGCGCCGTCGGCTTTGATACGCTCGCGGCGCTGTCTGTTCTGAAAATGAAAGAAAACAATCCTGGTATCAGGCTGATTTTATTTCTTCCATGCAAAGATCAGACGAAGTTCTGGAAAGAAAGCGACAAAAAAATATACGGCGCCATCCGCGAAAAAGCGGATCGCACCGTATACTTATCTGAAACATATGCCCACGGCTGTATGCAAAAACGCAACAAAGCAATGGTTGAAAACAGCCGCGTCTGCCTGTGCTATTGCAAGCGGCCGAACAGCGGCACGGGGTTCACCGTCCGATACGCCGAGAAAGTTGGCCTGAGAATTGTAAACATCAGTTAGCCTGATTCTGCCCGTAATACGCGTCCGCCCCATGCTTGCGCCAAAAATGCCTGTTCAGCAGATCCGCCTGTATCGGCTCAAGCCCCGGCGCCATCTGCGTACAATGCCACGCCATAAACGCCGCTTCCTCCAGCGAAAACGCGTTGTGCACGGCCTCCATGGGGGTCTTTCCCCACGCGAAAGGCCCATGGCTGCGCACCAGCACGGCGGGAACCTCGCCGGGATCAATATTTCTCTCTCGGAAGCATTCGATGATCACGCTGCCCGTCTCCTCCTCGTAGCTCCCCGTGATCTCGGCGGGCGTCATTTTCCGCGTGCAGGGCACCTCGCCGAAAAAACAGTCCGCATGGGTCGTACCGAAGGCCGCGATCCCTCTACCCGCCTGCGCAAAGACCGTTGCCCAGCGGGAGTGCGTGTGCACAACGCCGCCGATTTCCGGAAAAGCCATGTACAGCGCGAGGTGCGTCGGCGTATCGCTGGACGGCTTGAGCTGCCCCCCAACTTGTTCACCCGACTTGAGATCGACCACGGCCATGTCCTCTGCCGACATCGTTTCATACGCGACGCCCGACGGCTTTATGACGACAAGCCCTTTCTCGCGGTCGATGCCCGACACATTCCCCCACGTCATCGGGGCAAGCCGTAACTCTTGCAGCGCAAGGTTCGCGCGGCATACCTCCTGCCTAAGCAGCTCAAGCATATCATTACCTCTCAACCTAAAATTAAACATGTCTACTATCTACCGTCTAGAATCTAATTTTCCAGGCAATATCCGCGAAAAGCAGTTCTTTTTTCAGATTCTCTACAGTCGTATCCGCCGTAATGTGCACGGCCTCTATCCCGAGCATCTCGCACAGGTCGAGCAGTATGTCAGCCGTCGCGTCATAACTCATCACCGTATGATGCGCGCCGCCGGCCAATATCCACGCGTGAGCGCCTGTGTAGAGGTCGGGCGCGGGCTTCCACATGACCCTTGCGACGGGCAGGTTCGGCATCTCATATACGGGCCTGACCGCCTCTATGTCGTGGATGATCATCCGAAAACGCCCGCCCATGTCCACGAGCGACGCGAGCACGGCCTTGCCCTCTTTGCCCTCGAACACCAGCCGCGCGGGCGGGTTTTTGCCGCCGATCCCCAGCGGGTGAACCTCGATTTTCGGCCTGTCCCCCGCGATAGACGGGCAAACCTCCAGCATGTGGGCGCCCAGGCACAGCTCGCTGCCCGCGGTTAAATCATAGGTGTAATCCTCCATGAACGACGTGCCGCCCGTGAGCCCCTGCGTCATCATCTTCACGATATGCACAAGCGCCGCCGTTTTCCAGTCACCCTCGCCGCCGTAGCCGTAGCCCTGCTCCATCAGCCGCTGAGTCGCCAGGCCCGGCAGCTGCTCAAGTCCGTACAGATCCTCGAAGGTGTTTGAAAAAGCGCCCGCGCGTTCGCTTTCGAGTATACGCTTGATGGCGATTTCTTCCTTTGCCTGATACCGTACCGCGTCCCAGTCATCCGTATTTGCGCGGTACCGTTCGCGGTAAATGGCCGCCAGCTCGTCCGCTTCGGCGTCGGCCACCCGCACGACTTCCTCCGCGAGGCGTCCCACGGGCTGCGTGTTTACCTGCCAGCCGAATTTGATCTGCGCTTCCACCTTGTCGCCCTCCGTCACGGCGACGTGGCGCATGTTGTCGCCGAAGCGCACCACGCTCAGATTCCGGCTCGCGTCAAGCCCGAAGCACGTCCGCGCGAAGCTCCCGAGCTGTTTTTGCAGGGCCTCGTCACGCCAGTATCCGACCGCGATCTTGCGTGGAAGCCGCATACGCGCACCGATGAAGCCGTGCTCGCGGTCGCCGTGGGCGGACTGGTTCAGGTTCATGAAATTCATGTCGATTTCGCGGTCCGGAATCCCGCGGTTATACTGCGTATGCATGTGGCAGTACGGCTTTTGCAAAAGCAACAGGCCGCTTATCCACATTTTGGACGGTGAAAACGTGTGCATCCATGTGACAACGCCGATACAGCGTTCGTCCGCGTTTGCCGCCCGAATCACGTTTGTGATCCCGTCCGCCGTCTTGACCGTCGCCTTATACACAATTTTACAGGGAATATGCCCCGACGCGTTAAAGGTATCCGCCATCTCCGCGGCTCTTTCGGCGACGGCGTCCAGAACTTCCTGCCCGTACAGGAACTGCGAGCCTGCCAGGAGCCACAGTTCAGCCTCGTTTATTTTTTTCATGTTTATGACACATCCTTATTTAAAATATAGAAAATTTTACATGTACAAATTTGAGCAAAACGGGCAAATACTATAATTGCTGTCGCAGTACAGAAAAATACAAATATATCAGGAGGAAAATCCCTACTATGAAAAGAAAACTTTTTATGATCTTAGCGGCGGCCGTTTTGGTCGTCTCAACCCTGTCCTTAACCGCGTTCGGGGCCGACAGGCTTGACATCCGCACCTACAACCAGGTCGATAGCGTGGACGCGAGAACCTACACCATCAACGACAATACTTTCCCCTCGCTTTTGACGTATGTCGTCGCCGAGCCGGTAAGCCCGATAACCGTCGGCGCCACGTCTTACCAGTTCATCATCTGGACCGAAAGGGCCCTTGACGAAACGCAGAAGGACGAGCTTGTCAGCTATATCAGGGCACGCGCCACAGGCTCGCTCGCGACCGTCACAAGGGCGAGCGCCAACTTCTACAGCGGCGACCCGGCGACAATCGCGTTAGGCGTCATGGGCATCAATCTCACATTGACCCGCACGAATCTTGTCATCCCCGCCATGAGGCTTCTCTCGCGCTTCGGCTACGGCCTGTTCCGCGTTATTCAGAGCGGCGAGGGGGTAACGAACCCCAATGTCCCCAAGACGGGTTCGTCCAATGAGACGCTGGCGTCCGTCGCGACCATCTGCCTTGCGGCGGCGACCGCGTATGTCATATTGAGCCGTTCGGGTAAGAAAGCAGCCTCAAAGTAAGTCTTATTGTAACGGATTTCGCATAGGATATACACGAAAAGGTTCGGATAAACGTTTCCGAACCTTATTTTTTTGTTCGTACGCGAGAGGCTGTGAAGGTTATTTGACGAGAACCATATCCATGATTAGAACAGCAGGGCTTGGGAACCCATAGGCGAATTGTATTTCGATTACTTCAATCTTAATAAACTGTGCATCCTTGATTTCTACATCAAAATCAAAGGGCAATGTTTTGCGCGCAATTTCAACAGAAGAATATTTCAACAAATCATCCGCATAAATTTTCAATTGGACAACCAAATCTTGTCTCAAATCTTTATGAGGTGCAACTTTCCCTTTTATCCTTGAATACTTCCCTTGAGTATAATACTCTGCCCAACCCGAACGATCACTTATGGCAATGTACGGGACAGTAGAATAAGTATTGCCTAAAGAATCCTCAAGTGCACCTTTGTTTGGGTCCCAAGAACCCTTATTAACAGGATTAAGCGAAAATATGCTTATCTCATTAGGATCAGGCGGATCAGGGGTTGTTGGTCTTGTTGTTGTAGGCTGCGTTTTGGCGTTTGCCGTGAGAGATTCGTTTTCGGCTCTTAGCTGATTGATCTGACCTTGCAGACTATCCAACGTTGCTTGAAGTTCGTCCGGGCGAACCTGTACCTCCGCGCCGTTGATAATCAAGGAGATTGATTGTGAATTGTTGTTTTGATTGTTATTTTCGTTGTTGTTGCTAATGAAGTAGTTTGTTACGGCAGAGCCTCCGATAACTCCAACCAGTAAAGTGCAAAACCCTGTGATAATAGCCGCCTTGACTTCCTTATGCATAACATAACACCCCTTCTGAAATGATTCTAAATTCTATGGCGCACTGGCGCGCTGCGCTCTACTTACGCAAAATCAACGCCTTTCCTCCCATATATGGCCTCAGAGCTTCTGGAATTCTCACCGTCCCGTCAGCATTAAGATTATTTTCCAAAAACGCAATAAGCATCCTCGGCGGCGTAACGACGGTATTATTCAACGTATGAGGAAGATAGTTCCCGTCCTCGCCCTTAACGCGCATCTTCAGCCGCCGCGACTGCGCGTCGCTTAAATTGGAGCAGCTGCCCACCTCAAAATATTTCCCCTGCCTCGGTGACCATGCCTCCACGTCGAACTGCTTGACCTTCAAGTCGCCCAAATCGCCCGAACAGCACTCCAGCGTCCGCACGGGGATGTCCAGCGACTGAAATAGCTCCACCGTGTACCGCCACATTTTGTCAAACCACGCCATGCTGTCCTCCGGCTTGCAGACCACGATCATCTCCTGCTTCTCGAACTGGTGGACGCGGTACACGCCGCGCTCCTCGAGCCCGTGCGCACCCTTTTCCTTGCGGAAGCAGGGCGAATAGCTCGTCAGCGTCTGGGGCAAGCTTTGCTCGGGTATGATGGTGTCGATAAACTTGCCGATCATCGAATGCTCGCTCGTGCCGATCAAGTAGAGATCCTCGCCCTCTATTTTGTACACCATCGCGTCCGTTTCCTGGAAACTCATCACGCCGTCGACCACATGGCCGCGGATCATGAACGGCGGCACGCAGTACGTGAAGCCCCTGTCGATCATGAAGTCCCGGGCATACGAAATGACCGCCGAATGGAGCCGCGCGATATCGCCCATCAGGTAGTAAAAGCCGTTGCCCGCCACGCGCCCGGCGCTTTCGATATCGATGCCGCCGAAGCTCTCCATGAGTTCTGTGTGGTACGGAATTTCGAAGTCCGGCACACAAGGCTCGCCGAAACGCTGAATTTCGACGTTTTCGCTGTCGTCGCGGCCGAAGGGGACGCTTTCGTCCATGATGTTCGGGATGGACATCATGATTTTCGCGATCTTTTCGTCAAGCGCGGTTTCCATCGACTCAAGCTCCGCGAGCTTTTGGGCGTTTTCGACGACCTGCGCTTTTATCCTCTCCGCTTCGTCCTTTTGCCCCTGAGCCATGAAGTAACCGATCTGCTTGGATATCTTGTTACGGTTTGCTCGCAGTGAGTCGGCCTCCGATTTGGCGGCGCGGCACTCCAGGTCCAGCGCGATGACCTCGTCCACAAAAGGCAATTTCTCGTCCTGAAATTTTTTACGGATATTTTCTTTTACGATGCCGGGGTTGTCCCGGACGAATTTAATGTCCAGCATGGTACTCCTCCAGTTTATGATTGATACTGTTTTTGGGCCTGTTGACACTACGTTAACCGCCCTAATCCTCAAGCGCGTTCAGCGCGTTCGCCAGCCGCGTTAAGTCCTCTTTGTCGTGAAACGCGATCTCGACCGTGCCCGTCCCGTTTCTGCCGTTTAAAACCTTGATCTTCCTGCACAGCGTTTCGGTCAGCGTAAGCTCCACCTCGTCATAAAACACCTCGCGCCGGCCATGCTGTTCAGGCATTTTTTCGCCGCCGCGCGGCTTTGACAGCGCTTTGGCCCTGCGCTCGGTCTCCCGCACAGACAGCCCCTTTGAAACGATCAGGCCGGCCAGCTCCAGCATAAGCGGCTCGTCCTCTATGGGGATCAGCGCCCGCGCGTGACCGGCCGACAGCTCGCCTGAGCCTACCATGCGCAGAACCGGCTCTGGCAGCTTCAGCAAGCGAAGCGCGTTTGCTACCGCCGGGCGGGATTTGCCGACCTTTTCGGCGGCCTCCTCCTGCGTTAAGGAAAATTTATCCATAAGCGTGCGGAAGCCCGTCGCTTCCTCGAGGGGATTCAGGTCCTCACGCTGGAGGTTTTCGATCAGCGCGAACACCGCTTCTTCCTCATCGGTCATCTCGCGCACCACCACCGGCGCCTCGGTCAGTCCCGCCAGCCGCGCGGCCCGCCAGCGGCGCTCGCCCGCGATAAGCCTGTATCCGCCGCCGGACAGAGGCCGAACGAGCAGCGGCTGTAAAATGCCGTGTTTGGCAATGCTTTCCGCAAGCTCCGACAGCGCCTCCTCGTCGAAAGCTTTTCGTGGCTGGTCGCGGTTCGGTTCTATGTCCATCAGCTTTAGTTTAACCGCGCTCGCGCCGCTGTTTTCTTCTACGGAATTATCCGCAAACAGCGCATCGAGTCCCCGTCCAAGTCCGCTTTTTTTTGCTGCCATAAATATTACCATTCCTTTCTTGGGAATTGTGCGGTTCCCGCCACGCGGATTTTCTGCGGAGCAGAATTTCGGCCTGCCTTATGGCCGAAAAGCACAAAACCTAAGTTTGAAAAATAAAATTTTTCAAACTTCCCCTCTCCAACTTATACCGTTTTCCGCGAGAAACTCTTTTGCAAGCTCCGTGTATGACGCCGTACCCCTGGACGCCCTGTCGTAGTACATCACCGGCTGGCCGAAGCTCGGCGCCTCGGAAAGCCGGACGTTGCGGGGGATCGTCGTAGAGTAAACCTTTTTCGGGAAAAAGCGCTTCACTTCATTAACCACCTGCAGGGTCAGGTTGAGTCTGCCGTCGTACATCGTCAGCAAAACGCCCTCCAGGTCAAGCATCGGATTGTACAGCCGTTTGACCTGCCGCACGGTGGACATCAACTGCGACAGCCCCTCAAGCGCGTAGTATTCGCACTGGATCGGCACCAAAAACGTGTCGGCGGCGCAGAGCGCGTTAAGCGTGATGAGTCCCAGCGACGGCGGACAGTCCATGAATATGAAGTCAAATCTGTCCTTTGACGGCGCGAGAATGGTTTTTAAGCGGGATTCGCGCTTGTCCATATCCACAAGCTCAAGCTCCGCCCCGGCCAAATTCATGCTCGACGGCAGTATGTATACGTTTTCGTACTGTGTTTTCAGGATGCACTCCGACGCGGGGACGCCGCTCACAATACAGTCGTAGACCGATTTGTCCAACTGCCGCTTGTTGACTCCCATTCCGCTGGTGGCGTTGCCCTGGGGATCGGCGTCCACCATCAGCACCCTGCAACCCGCGCCTCCTATGGCCGCCGCCAGATTGACGGTCGTCGTGGTTTTGCCGACGCCGCCCTTCTGGTTTACGACCGCGATCGTTTTGCCCATATGTGACCTGCCTTTCGATGTTGATTTTTGATTTAACTTGCATAGTATAACACATGGTTTCCTCAAAATCAACAATTATTATTGTTAATCACGGTTGACGCATGAAGATAATTGTTTCACGTGAAACAACGTAAAAGAGCAGACCTTTCGGCCTGCCCTTTTACTGGATGTGGGGTGTGAAAGAGAAAGATATGGTTGAAGGTGGTGGTGGGTAATATTAGGATTGCTACGCGCCGGAAGCGTTTGGTTTGATCATGCAGCTTGACGTTTTCGGTATCCTGACAACGTATTCGATGTACTCCTCCGTCTCGCTTTTCGCGGCGTCGGCCTCGATTCCGGCCATGCGCATGGTATCGACCGCGTGGTTCAGCGTATTGACAAAGATCCGCACGTCCTTAAACAGTTTAAGCGGCGCCTTTCGCTGGACGGTTGTATTTTCGATCATCTGCGATATGAGCCTGTCCGTTTCCGCAACGTTCAGCCTGCGCTCGACGATCATGGACATCGCGCGCTTGAGCTGATCCATGCTGTTCAGCTTCAGCAAAGCGCGGGCGTGGCGTTCGGTCAGGTTCGCTCTCGTGATCTCCCGGCGGATCTCCTCAGGCAACCTTAAAAGCCGCAGCTTGTTCGATACGGTGGACTGCGCTTTGCCTAATTTCGCCGCGATTTCCTCCTGACTCATATCGAACTGGACGATCAGCCTTGCGATGGCCTCGGACTCCTCAAAAAAACCTAAGTCCTGCCTTTGGAGATTTTCCAGCAGCGCGTACAGCGCCGAGCTTTCGTCAGATGCCTCAATAATGATGCACGGTACGCTGGACAGTCCGACGAGCCTTGCGGCGCGGAGCCTGCGTTCCCCGGAGATCAGCTCATACCGCCCGTCCTCAAGTTCCCGGACATTCAGGGGCTGGAGGATGCCGTTTGAGCGTATGCTGTCGGCCAGACTCTCCAGTTCGCCGCGGTCGAAGCTTTTGCGCGGCTGGCTGCGGTTGGGGGTGATGTCCTCGTGCGGGATCAGAAGGATTTGACCGCAGGCGCGGAGTTTTCCTGTCGGTTTCAAAAAAAGCCTCCTTCCGATGCGCTGGTTTTCTGGACTGGCTTGTCCTTGAAAAGAGCATATCATCAAAAAGAGGGTTTGTCCAGCATTTTCCATCGCCTTAACTCCGGTATAAGCGGCAAAATACGACGTCAGACGAGGGGCTGATTGGCGATTTTTGCAAAAGGACGCGGATATTTTGCCGGAGTTTGCGATATCTTTTTGATCAGTATGATGGTCCGTTCGCTTCCGTCAGGCAAACGCAGTTCCTTTATTCCGCCGATTTCACCGCCGAGGACCTGCACAGCCCGCTTCGCGCCGTCGATTTCCTCCGTGGGACAAACGCCTTTCATGGCCGCGAAAAGGCCGCCAACTTTCACAAAGGGCAGGCAAAGCTCGCAAAGCTCCCGCAGGCCGGCCACCGCCCGCGCCGCGGCGACGTCATAACGCTCCCTGTATACATCCTGACGGGCGGCATCTTCCGCGCGGGCATGAACGATCTCAGCCGAAAGCCCAAGCTCCGACAAGGAGTCTGACACAAAGTTCAGCTTTTTTTTGGTGCTGTCGAGTAACGTCACGCGTACGCCGTGCCGTGCCATGAGCACGGCCGCTCCCGGGAAGCCCGCGCCCGTCCCTAGGTCTATCAGGCTGTCCCCCGCGTTCAAACCGGTCACGGACAAAAGCGTCAGACTGTCAATGAAGTGCTTGACGAGAATGTTGTTCGGCTCCGTGATGGCCGTCAGATTGACGCGGCCGTTCGCTTCGGTCAGCAGCTCGGCATAGCGGTCAAAGCGGTCAAGCGCGACCTCATCAAGCAAAACGCCAAGTTCCGCAGTGTATTTCCCAAGCAAATCCTTATCTATCATACTCATACTCCTAATTCCCGGTGCCTGACGCCTGATTCCTTTTCGCAAGGTAAATCAACAACACCGATATGTCCGCCGGATTCACGCCCGAGATCCGCGACGCCTGACCCACGTTGGCCGGCCTGACCTTGGACAGCTTTTCGACGGCTTCCAGCCGCAGATTTTTCACCTGCGCGTAGTCGATATCCTCCGGCAGGAGAGTGCGCTCGACGCGCCGCAGCTCCGCCGCCTGCGCAAGCTGGCGCTTGATGTAGCCCTCGTATTTTAGCTCGATCTCCACCTGTTCAAAAACCTCCAGGGGTAAATCGGGACGGTTAGGATCAAAGGGGGACAGCGCGTCATAGTCCAGCTGCGGCCGCCTGATAAGCTCCGCCATGCGCACCCCGGAGGATACGGGCGATGTTTCACGTGAAACAAGCAGGCTGTTCAGCGCGTTCGAGGTTGGGATTACGACGCTTTGGATTCGCGCTGTCTCTTTAGCAATCATGTTCAGCTTCTCTTGAAAGCGATTGTACCGCTCGTCAGAGATCAATCCGATCTGATGCCCGATTTCCGTCAGCCGGCGGTCGGCGTTGTCCTGACGCAGAAGCAGACGATATTCCGAGCGGGACGTCATCATGCGGTAGGGATCGGAGCAGCCCTTGGTGACAAGGTCGTCGATCAGCGTTCCGATGTATGAGCTTGCCCGGTCAAGAACAAGCGGCTCTAACCCCTTTATCTTGCGCGCGGCGTTGATCCCGGCCACAAGCCCTTGTGCCGCTGCCTCCTCATAACCGCTTGAACCGTTGAACTGCCCCGCGCCGAAAAGCCCGCCGAAGCGCAGAAACTCCAGGGTCGGGCGCAACTCAAGCGAGTCGGCGCAGTCATACTCGATGGCGTAAGCCGTCCGCATGACCTGACAATGCTCAAGACCGGGAATCGTGCCCAAAAACTGAAGCTGTACCTCCTCAGGCAGAGACGACGACAGCCCCTGCAAATACAGCTCCTCCGTCTCCTCCCCGCACGGCTCGATAAAAATCTGATGCCGCTCCTTTTCGGCGAAGCGGACGATCTTGTCCTCAATGCTCGGGCAATAACGCGGCCCTACGCCATCAATTTTTCCGCTGTACAGGGGCGATCGGTGGAGGTTGCGCAGGATGACCTCCTTCGTCTCCGCACCTGTGTAGGTGATATGGCAGGGAAGCTTGTTACTTATGTCGCACGTATTATCAAACGAAAAAGGCACGATCCGCTCGTCGCCCTCCTGTACTTCAAGCGCGGAGAAATCGACGCTGCGCCGGTTGACCCTGGCCGGAGTCCCGGTCTTAAAGCGCTTCGTCTGAACGCCGAGGGTTTTCAGCGACTCCCCCAGTTCGACCGACGGAAACATGCCGTCTGGCCCGCTGTCAAAGGATACGTCACCGACGTGGATTTTACCGGCCAAAAACGTGCCTGTAGCAACGATCACGCATTGAGCGGTGTATTTTGCTTCCAACTTTGTGTATAGTTCCCACGTGTCGCCGTTTGGCGAGAGACTCACGATCTCCGCCTGCCGAAGCTCAAGGCCGCGCTGCGACTCAAGCGTGCGCTTCATGTACGAGGTGTATCTGCGGCGGTCGATCTGTGCGCGCAGGCTGTGCACCGCCGGGCCTTTGCCGAGGTTCAGCATACGGCTTTGCAGCGTGTTTGCGTCGGCGGCGCGGGCCATTTCGCCGCCCAGCGCGTCGATCTCGCGCACGAGATGGCCCTTGGACGTCCCGCCTATCGACGGGTTGCAGGCCATGTTGCCGATCCAGTCAAGGTTGAGGGTAAAAACGGCTGTCGAGCAGCCAAGGCGCGCCGCCGCCAGCGCGGCCTCGATCCCGGCGTGGCCCGCGCCGATGACGGCGACGTCATAATGCTTTGCGAAGTATGGCATAGGGTTTGCTCCTTATAAAAATACATGTTCAAAAACATAGGGGACGATGATGCACACATCGTCCCCTGCAAAAACGGTTAGAAGCCGTATTCATAGCCTGAGTCGTTCAGATTTCGAGCTAATTTTTCGCCAGACAAGGCGGATTTTTGCAGGTTCCCCTTCGCAAGGATTAAATACGCCCGTATTTCAAAAAAATTCAACGCAGTATGGCGGAAAATTTGCCGGAAACTGAGCGGCGAACGGCTATGAATACGGCTTCTACGGTTTACTCCTCCGGGAAAAATGCCCCATGAATCGCCGCGACCGCCCGGTCCGCGTCCCTCGCGTCGATCAGCACGGAAATCTTGATCTCGCTTGTGGCGATCATCTGAATATTGATGCCCTCGCTGTAAAGCGCCTCGAACATCGCGGCGGCCGTGCCGGGATGTGATTCCATCCCCGCGCCCACGGCGGAAACTTTCGCGATGTCGGTATCGCAATTGATCTTCGTATCCTTGAGGAAATCAAGGGAGGAAAGCGCGTCGATTGTCTCATCAGCGTTGCCCTTTCCGACGGTGAACGCGATATCCTTGGTGTTGCCGCGGCCGACCGACTGCAAAATAATATCCACGTTGATATTTTTGGCGGCAAGCTTGCTGAAAATCTTAAAGGCGATTCCGGGGACGTCGCTTACCCCTACGATTGATATCCTCGCGACATTTGTATCCTTCGTAACTCCCCTGATAAACATTCTTTCCATTTGGGTGGCCTCCTTCACTATTGTGCCGGGCTTTCTGGTGAGGCTCGAAAGCACCTCAAGCTCGACGTTATATTTTTTCGCGATTTCCACGGAACGGTTATTGAGAACCTGCGCGCCCAGGGTCGCCAGCTCGAGCATCTCGTCGTAGGTGATTTCGTCGAGCTTCGCGGCGTTTTGAATTTTTCGCGGGTCTGCGGTGTACACGCCCTCCACGTCTGTGAAAATCTGACAGCGGTCGGCGTGCATGGCGGCGGCGATGGCGACCGCGCTGCTGTCAGAGCCGCCGCGGCCCAGGGTCGTCACGTCGTCGTACTTGCATACGCCCTGAAAGCCCGCGACGATAACGATGTTTTTCCGGCCGATCTCGTTTTTAAGCCGGTCGGTCTTGATCTTCTTGATCCGGGCGCTGCCGTAGGTGGAGTTCGTCACGAAGCCGGCCTGCCACCCCAAAAGGGAAATGACGGGATACCCCAGCTTCTCAATGGCCATGGCTAAAAGCGCGATGGAAATCTGCTCGCCCGAGGAAAGCAGGACGTCCATCTCCCTCTTTGAGGGCTTTGGGTTGATCTCCATTGCCTTTTCGATCAGGTCGTCGGTCGTATCGCCCTGCGCGGAGACGACGACGACGACGTCGTTGCCCTCCTTGTAGGTGTTCGTTACGATACGGGCGACATTCATGACCCGCTCGGCGTTCGCCACAGAGCTGCCGCCGAATTTTTGAACGATAAGCGACATAAAATACCTCCTAATTTAGATGTTAGATTTTAGAGTGTAGACATTAGATGTGGTTAGGGGAAACGGTTCGCTGTTTTACGGAGAATGATTTGATTAACTTTCCGCTACGCGGATCACCGAGAGCGGCGTGAGTATGTGCAGGGTCTCCAACTTCGTGCGCAACTCGCGTTCCGTCGCGGCGGGGGTGATGAACGCGAGTTCCCTGCCGGGGGCGGCGGTTCTTGCTAAGAGCGTGATCTGGCCGAAAGTTTTCTTCGCGGCGTCCAGGGCTTCGCAGGGATTTTCGGCTTCGGCCCTGATGAAAAGCGACGTCTCCGCGTCAAGATAATCCGCGACGTAACCCGGCGCGCCCTCGCCCCACCCAAAGAACTTCTTTTTGCCGGAGCTTCTCGCGCAGTCGATCACGTCGCCCACGACGGCGCTGGCCGTGGGAAGCTTCCCGGCGCCGCGGCCGTAGAAAACCACGTCGCCGATGGAATCACCCTTGACCAAAATGCCGTTGAACACATCATCCACGGTTGACAGCTGGCTTTCGCCCGGCACAAGCATGGGGCTGACCATGGCGAATATCTTGTTTTCATCAAGCTTTTTCGCCCGCGCGATAAGCTTTATCACGCCGCCGAAGTCACGCGCGTACTCCACATCGGCTATGCTGATCCTCGTGATGCCCTCCGTATGTACCTCTTCGGGGTACACGTGTTTGCCGTATACAAGCGACGCGAGTATGCAAATCTTGCGGCAAGCGTCAAAACCCTCTATGTCGGCAGTCGGATCCTTTTCGGCATAGCCGTTGTCCTGCGCCATTTTCAGCACGCTTTCGAAGTCCATGCCCTCGTTGATCATTTTCGTTAAAATGAAGTTTGTCGTGCCATTCAAGATACCGCAGATCTCGTCGATCTCGTTGGCTGCCAGGCATTGGGACAGCGGGCGGATGATCGGGATACCGCCGCCGACGCTTGCCTCAAACAGGAAGTTCACGTTTTTCTCCTCGGCGATTTTGAGCAGCTCGAAGCCTTTTTCCGCCACCAGCTCCTTATTCGACGAAACAACGTGCTTGCCCGCCCTTAAGCACGCGCTGACAAAGTCAAACGCCGGACGCAGCCCGCCCATCGTCTCAACGACGATACCGACCTCGCTGTCGTTTAAGATGAGGTTGAAGTCCCTGACGAGGAGGCTTTCGTTCTCATCGCCCGGGAAATCCCTGATGTCCAGAATATATTTGAGGTCAAGCTGGCTCAGCGTGCTTTTTTTCAGGATACTCTCATGATTTTTTTTCAGCACCTCAGCCACGCCCGAGCCGACGACGCCGTATCCCATGATCGCGACTTTCATTTTTACGATCCATCCTTTTTAAGTTTTTTTGCGAGGGTTTTGAAACCCTCTGCATAATAACTTGCAGTTTGAAAAATGCCCGGAGCAAATTTTTCAAACGTACAACCCATTCCTTAATATATTCAAACCATTTGAAAAGCGGTTCGACTACAAAATAATAAATTAACACTTAATATAACACAAAAACAAGAGAAAAAAAAGAGGTTTATTCAAAAAATATTAAATTTCTAAAAACTTTCTCAAAAAAAATTGTGTTTTAGTTCTCAAAGGTATACAATAGAGGAGTCAGGAGTCAAGGATTAGGGATTAGAAGAAACAAAACTTATGCGCAGAACGTGCCCTGACCGCATCTAAACGTCTACAATCTAACATCTAGCATGGAGAGGATGATTCATATGCCGTCAAACGCCATCGAAAAAAGAAGACATATTCTGATAAACGCCGCCTACTTCGCGCTTATCCTGGGCCTGTTTTATCTTTTCATGAAATACGCCTTTTGGCTGCTGTTCCCGTTTTTGCTGGCGTTTTTGATAGCGTCGCTCATACAGCGGCCGACAAATTTCATCGTCCGCAAAACGCCGCTCAAAAAAGGTCTTGTTTCGGCTGTGTTCGTGATCCTGATCGTCATCGTGGCGGGCTTCATCATTTCCCTCATCGGGATAAAGCTTGTCAGCGAGCTGAAAGGGTTCCTGGCCTTTTTGGGTGAAAAGCTCAAGTCGATCCCAAACATTATGGAGCTGATCGAGGAAAAGCTGATCAGCTTCGTGGCATTTCTGCCTGACAGCCTTGAGAAAACCGTCGTAAACAGTATAACTGAGTTCATGGACAGCATCACGCACTCGGCGACTGGTGGCGGCGCGGAGGCCGCCCTTGGAAGCGCAGCCATCATGGAAGGCGGTGCCGATCTTGTTCAAAACGGAGCGGCCGGCGCCGCGCGGGAGGACGCGACCCTGTCTTTGGGCGGGCTGCTTTCCAAGTTCAACTTTTCCATGCTCTCAACGCCGTTCAGCGGCGTATGGTCCACGGCCAAGCAGATACCCAGCATCCTCATCGCAATCGTAGTCGGCATCGTCGCCTGCTTCTTCATGAGCGCGGACTACGACCGCATATCCAATTTCGTCAAACGCCAGATATCCCCGGAAAAGCGGCTCGCGCTGTCCACGGCCAAGGGGCTGTTCTACTCGTCCATGGGTAAGCTGATCCGCTCGTACATGACAATCCTCGCCATCACGGCAATCGAAATGATCATCGGCCTGAACGTGCTGCGGCTCGTCGGCGTATATCAGAGCGAATACATTTTTTCTATCGCCATCACGGTCGCCCTCGTCGATATCATCCCTATATTGGGGACGGGAACGATTTTGGTGCCCTGGGCGCTGTACTGCTTTTTAGCCGGGAACATCGGGCAGGGCATAGGCCTCGCCGTCATGTACGCGGTCATCACGGTGGTACGCCAAATCCTTGAGCCGAAGCTCCTGGCGGCGAATTTAGGCCTGCCGCCGATCGTGACCATCTTCGGCATGTTCATCGGACTCCAGCTGTTCGGATTTATCGGGCTGTTCATCGTGCCGATCGTCATCATCATGGTCAAGCTGATGAACGACCAGGGGATATTGCACATATGGAAAACCGGCGGCGGGTCAGAGATTATAGAGCAGGATGAGACGGGGATCAGGGATCAGGGATCAGAGACGGACACGGAGATTTGATATAATTCTTTCTGCGGGCGGCCGAGACGGTCGTCCGCAGAATTTGTTTTGTCACGCATCCTTATATAATGAAAAAGATACTGCTGCGCGATCCCCTCCACGCCTCTGATGCATTCCGGAAGCCCATGAGGGTACATCTCCTCCATCACACGCCTGACCCATACATCCACAGGGAACGCCTCCGTCCGCCCGAAGCCGTACAGCAGCGCGCATTCCGCCACTTTCGGCCCCACGCCGCTGATCTTCATAAGCTCCGCCCGCGCTTCGTCAAGAGACAGGCGCGGGATATTTTCAAGGCTCACCGCGCCGAAAGAGACTTTCCGCGCCGCGTCAACGATGTATTTCGCGCGAAAGCCCGCCCGGATCGGGACAAGATCTTCCGGAGACAAAAGCGCGATCCTCTCCGCGGACGGAAACGCGAAGCACCCATCCGACAGCCGCTCGCCGAACAATCCGCAAAACCTCTCGATGATGCCCTTGATGCGCGGAATGTTGTTGTTCTGGGAAATGATAAAGGAGCACAGCGCTTCCCACGGCTCCTGCCGCAGCACGCGCAGCCCGGGATACATCGCGGCAGCCCGGCTGAGGTAGGGGTCTGAGCTGAACCGGCGGCACAACCCGTCATAATCCCGGGCCAGATCGAAATAGTCCCGCCATATCCGTTCAAAGTCCTCCCGCGTTGTGCCCTTAAAAACGACCGTGCCGCCGGTACGGCTGACCGTGAGCGATTTTCCAAAGGAAACGCCGCGCCAGCCGTCCGGCGTCGCCCGCCAGCGGAAAGCCTGTCCGCAGTCGAGCGTCGCAGCGGGGTCAAGGCATGTGAAATCGCTCAAAACGACGGTCTCTTGGGGCATCGTATTTAGCATATTTTATCCATCACTTTTTATGTTTTTTGGTTGAGAGTCTGTATTTATTTCGGCGCATTTTTATAGCAAAAAAGTTGTCCACAGCGTAAAATCCTCAAAAATCAAGGCTTTTGAGCAAAGTTATAAACATTTTCCACCGAGTTTTCCACCGTTTTCGTGTAAAGGGCATGTGCTTGACACGAAATTGGCGTATTCAGGCGGATTTTTCGCATAAAAACCAATGAGACGGCAAGAATAATATTACTTGTAAAATTGCGAGCCGACACGAAAGGAAACAATTAATATGATCAAGGGAGTCAACCGCCAGGTCGTCGAAATAACGCAGACGGACTGCGAATATTTTGAGCGCATTTTGTTCTTCGTCAAGCCCGAATACGCCGCCGTCGGCGAGGGGAAGCTCCGGGAGCGGGCGAGCCTTTTAAGCTCCGGCGCGGACCGTCCGCCGCCGACAAAGCTCAAAAGGGGAAAATGGCTGCTCGCCTTAAAGCTGGCTGGCGCGGCGCTCTGCGGCGCGGCCGTCAGCGGAATGATTACGGCGTTTATCGCGTATCTGTGAACGCGTCACAGAAAGAATTCATCACACACTGTCCGCAGCGCGGCCTGCGGGCGATACATACGGCTCTGCCGTGCAAAACGCAGCGGTGGCAGAAATCGTTGCTTTCGGCAGGGTCGAGCAGCTCTCTAAGCTCAAACTCAACCTTTTTCGGATCCTTAACCGACACAAGCCCCAGCAGATTCGAGATCCGTATCATATGCGTGTCGGCCACGACAGCCGGCTTTTGATAGACGTCGCCTAAAATAAGGTTCGCGGTTTTGCGACCGACGCCGGGCAGGGAAAGCAGATCATCCATGCTGTCGGGGATTTTGCCGCCGTATACCGACACGATGCGCTTCGACGCCTCTATCAACTCGCGCGCTTTCGTATGGAAGAAACCGCATGAGCGGATCAGCTCCTCCACCTCACCGGCGTCCGCCTCCGCGAAGGCCTCCGCCGTGGGGAAGCGCTCAAACAGCGCAGGCGTGACTACATTTACGCGGGCGTCCGTGCATTGGGCGGAGAGCCTCGCGGCCACGAGCAGCTCGAAAGGCGTTCGTGTCTCAAGCTGGCAAAGCGCGTCAGGATATTCTTTTTTCAGCGCCGCCGCACAGAAGGCGGCTTTTTCTTTTTTCGTCATGATTGCGGTCACTTCCTTACCATTATATAATACAACAAAAACAGCGGTTTGCCCGGCATTCCCCAAAACCAAATTGACAAGCCATCAAGCTAATCAATATTAGACCTCCTCGGAAACTAGCCGCGAGCGGATAAACGAGGATTTTTTTCGTCCCGCAAGTAAAAAAGCGCAGGAATAATTTGTTTATTGCGAGCATTTTTTGCGTGGCAGGACGGAAAAAAGACCGTTTACGCCGCCGTGAGTAGTTTCCGAGGAGGTCTACTATATATTATACAGCATGTCTAAGAATAAAACAAGTTTTCATTCATACGCAATCAAAAAAAAATATACCAAAATCCCGCGCACATCCATATGAACACCGGTTCTCAGTATAAAATGTAATACACCCGCCGCAATAAAACGCAGCAGGTGTATTTCTATATCGTCTACCATCTACAATCTACAGTCCAGAGTCTACTCTTCCATCTGCTTGC
>Ga0123353_10004051_pt1 | contig 18779 bp, 16 predicted proteins | sample TergutLab28metaG_3_FD_92763 | JGI IMG/M metagenome (GOLD analysis project Ga0123353, IMG submission 92763) | Labiotermes labralis P3 segment gut microbial communities from Petit-Saut dam, French Guiana - Lab288 P3 | ecosystem: Host-associated > Arthropoda: Insects > Digestive system > Gut ... | reverse complement strand
CGCCGTCTTTTTGCCGATCCTCGCCGCCGCCATCGCGCCGCACAGCACGGCGCTCCCGGGCGCGACTCTCCTTTCGCCGGTAAAAGAGACGATCTCGTCCATGCACATATGCCCCACGAACGTAATGTCATACGTGTCATGCATGTCATGCAAAGCGCGTTCACATCTCAGCATGGCGGCGCCCCCCTAGTCGAATACGACGGCGACCTTGCCGCTTTTCCCCCCGGCCATCAACGCGAAAGCTTCGCATACGTCTTCCAGGGCAAACTTATCCGTCACAAGCTTATCCGGATGGATGCCCCACCGGGCGATGCGCTCGACCAACTCTTCCATCTTCCACGTGCTTGTCACCCAGGAGCCATAGATGGTTTTCTGCCCGTGGATAATATCCGGGCTGGGCATGAACTGACAGGTGCCGCCTTCGCCCACAAAGGCAATCTTGCCCCAATCGCGGGTCGCGCGGATGGCCAATTGCCGTCCCGGATCGCTGGCGGACGTATCCACGGCCTTTTCCACGCCATGGCCGCCCGTCACCGCAAGGATTTTTTCCAGGGCGTCGTCGCCCGCTTCGAAGGCCTCGTCCAGCAACGCCATATCCTTTGCCAGATTCAGGCGTTCCCGGGACACCTCGACGCCAATGAGCTTTTGCGCGCCCATGGCCTTCGCGAGTTGCAGCGTCGCCAGGCCGACAGGGCCCAAGCCCACGACCAGCAACGCGTCGTTTCCGCTCATGCCGATTTTTTCCAGGGCTTCATAGGTCGTCCCGAAGCCGCAGGCAATCTGCGCGCCGTCTAAAAAACTCAATTCGTCCGGCAGCAGCACCAGATCCTTTTCCTCCGCGAGGATAAAGGGCGCCATACCGCCGTCGCGTTGCCAACCATAGGCGCGCCGCAGGGGCGACCGGCAGGAGATCATGTATCCCTTGCGGCAGTCATAGCAAAGGCCACAGCCGGAGATGTGGTACACGACCACGCGGTCACCCTTTTGAAAGCGCCGCATCCCCGGGCCAACCTCTTCGATGACGCCGCAGGGCTCATGCCCGCAGATCATGCCGGGGATATAACCCTCCGGACCCTTGCCCAGATGCTCGCGGTAGATACAGCGGATATCGCTGCCGCAGATGGTGGTCGCCTTGGTGCGGATCAAAACCTCCCCATGCCCGGGCACGGGTACGTCGAATTCGCGCAATTCCACTGTGCTGTCGCCCGGGAGAATGGCGCCCATCATTTTTCTGCCCATGGTTTCATCCTCCATTCGTATTCGTCTATTTCGCGGCATATCCGCGCCAGCCGGGGATAGTGCCGTCTATGTCCCAAAGATCCAGCCAGGAATCCGCGCCCTCCCAAAGGAACACCTGCCCCTTAATCAGGCGGCAGTTGCGTTCAACGCCCTTGATGCTTTCCATCTCCTCGCGGGTGAGGGGATCCTCCGTTAGGCATCGGAGGTTGGAGAGATAGAACTCCCTTATGGTAGCGAATGGGATAGGGATTTGCCCGCGCTGGGAAGCCCATTTCAGACAGACGAGCGCGGGATGGACATGATGGCGCCGGGCGATCTCCACAATGACAGGTTGTTCGATGTCGGTGAGATCCTCGGGGGTGCGGTCGCGTTCGGGACGCTCCGGGGAGCCTAGGGGAGAGAATCCGATAGGCTGGATGCCATGGTCCAGGCAGAACTGAAACAGCTCGCCTTGCTGGAAGCAAGGGTGTAGTTCCATTTCGTTGATGGCGGGTTTGATCGCGGCGTCACGCAGAATCAACCTAAGTTTTGGGATCGTGACATTGGATGTGCCGATGTGCCGCACAAGGCCCTCGGTCACTAGTCTTTCCATGGCGCGCCATGTCTCCATAAATTCCTCGTGGAGGTAAGGGCGGGCGTCGGGGTTGCGCGCGTCCACGTTACAGCCCGGGGGGTGGAAGTTGGGGAAAGGCCAGTGGACCAGATAGCAGTCCAGATACTCCTGCTTTAAGTCCCGCAGGGACTTCCGGCAGGATGCCGCCACATCCTGGGGCGCGTGCTTGTCATTCCATAGCTTGCTGAGGATAAATAGATCCCCGCGAGACAAACCGCCCGTGATCGCATCGTCAAGCACCGGGCCTAACAGATGCTCATTGCCATAGCAAGCGGCGCAGTCGATATACCGATAGCCTGCACGCAAAGCATCGCCCACCGCGGCGGCGACGGCCTCCCCGCTGTAGGCATCCGAGCCGAAGGTACCCAGCCCGATGCCCGGGATTTTCGCCCCTGTATACAGGATCTTAACCGGAATCTTCGCCGTATCCACGCCGTCCGGCGCAATCGAAAAGTACATATGAATCCCCCTCTTGTCTTCAGATTTAGTTAGTATCATTGTACCTTTCTTTTATCGTTTATGTCAATATGATCAATTCTAGGTTTTGTGGTAATTTGTCTAGCCCGATGATGTGCTCTCCTTTGTTTTTGAAATAGTAAAACGGCAAACCGTTCAGCGGTCTGCCGTTCGTTGGAATAATCGCCGTATTGTATTGTGTTTCGCGGAAAAATTGTGATACTTATTCCCATGAGCATCTTCGCCTTAAAGCGCAATAGCCGTCCCCCCGATCAAAGGCTGACGGCCATTGTGCTTAGTCTCTTTTAATGAGGGAGGCAAGGTGGGCGCGCCATGACGCCAGGCTGCGGTGGATGACCCGCCCCTGGTAGTTTTCGCGGATAAAGCAGAGGGGGGCGATGCGCCTGGACGCCATGAAATAGTCTTCGTTCCCGGGTTGGCGCAGTTCCTCTTCGGTCAAGCGTACCACCTCGCGCCGAAACCCTGTGGCTTCCAACGCCCGGTTGAGCCGCGTGATGAAGGCGGCGGCGGTGCCATCGGTGCCGACGGCGGCGGCGCCGCCGGTGCAGTCGGCACTGTCGGCGCTGTAGACAAATGTCGCGGTATCGTCGGCGGCAAACTCCACCGCCGCGTATCGCCCGTCCGGCGAGGGGGCTATCAGCCACAGCATGGCATCATCGTCCTGTGCGCCATCCGGGCGCGCGTCGTCCGGGAGAAGTGCGCCGTCCGGTCGCACATCACCCGGGTGCGGCCATAAAGCGCCCTCCCCATCCGGCGTCTCCCCGTCCGACGCCCCCGCGTTTTTCATCGTCCGGATACCGACGCATATCCGCTCAGGGTCGAAGAGTTCCAGAAAGGCTTTGTAGGTATCGTGGGCGCGGGTTTGTGAGAATCTTTCCTCAAAAGCCGCCACAAAGGACGGGGCGATTTCCCGAATCCGCCCCATGGGAGCCGCCGCGCCTTCCAAGAGCAGGCGGGCCAGCCGCGCCGTCTGTGACGTTGTCAGGGTCGGGTCGAATCGCCTGCATGTCGCCGCGGCCTTTTCATGTAGCTTCCGGATTTGTTTTTCCACCGCCAGCGCGAAAGGCTCCGTATCGTAGCCCAGCCTGGCAAAGGTGTAACGCTCGCCGGTGTCGAGCGTCAATGTGAGCTGGTAGCCGCCTTTTTCCAGCCCCGACACAAAACAGAGCGGGACGCGGACGGCGTCAGCCTCCGCCGGCAGGGCGACGACGCAGTTCTCATAGACATGGAAGGATGCTTTCTGTCCGTTCACGGACATGCCGTTCTCGGTGAAGCAGTAGTCGCCGGTCGCCGACAAGATGGGCTTTCCGCCTAGGAAAAAGGCGCGGAGGAAAGCCCTGTGGTAGGCATCGCGCAAGGCGTCGTAGAAGGGTTGCGCCCAGCTTCCCATACGGGAGAAGGCATAGCGGCCCCCGTCTGTTTCCACGTAGACCACATAATCCGCGAAGGCCAGCGCGCGTACCGAAACATAGGGGACTTCCGCCCTGTCGAACAGCGCGGTAGCGGTAAAGGCATGCTCGCGGACGGTCAGCCTGACCTCGCCGGAAACGACGGGGGAGGATGCCTGCGCAATGTACTCGAAATCCGGATCCTGCCCATCGGGCAACCCGGAAAATGGGGAAGAAAAATCCATTTCAATCGCCTTACTATACGGTGATACTATACGGTGATACTATACGGTAATACTATACGGTAATACTATACGGTGATACTATACGGTGATTACGATATGCTTGGAGTTGTGCCATTTGGGGTTGGCGTCGATCTTCAGCGTCTCGCCGTCGTATCGGTAGGCGATCCGGTAGGAATCCACGCCATCGGCGAATACCCAGCCCTCATCCACGCCCGCGCCGCCGGGGAATACGGATACATCCGCATAGTTGTATGGCTCGTCCTCCTGCCATGACTGATAGGCGGAATACAGGAAAGCCAACACCACGCCGTCCTTAAAGGTCACAAAGGCGCGCTCGTATTCGGTCTGGTAGGCATACCGGCCGTCGCCTAGATTGAGGAACTCGAAGAAATAAAATGCTTTGCCGTTCTTCTTCTCCACAAAGCTGAGGCTACCGGTCGCTTGGTCGAATTTGCACTCGTCTTCGCGCAAATCGCCCTCCTCGTTGGTGTATGTGATGATGTATTCATGGGGGGCTGGGTGCTCTACCGTGGCTTTCATCCCGAAGAAGCCGTACGCCGTCTCAACGCCCGATATCGCCGCGGGGTCTTCGCTCAGGGTGGCTGTAAAGGCGAGATCGACCGAGTACAACAACATGAAGCTATAGTCTCCGGTATATCCTGCGTCGCCATACTCCAAGTTATCGTTGTGCTTTTCGTTGATTCCCTCCCCTGTCGCTTGCAGGGCGTTCTGGATGTTGGTGAGCTGATTGTAAGCCTCCGCGTAGTTTTTGGCTTTGTCGGGGTCGCCGTCGTCCCTTTTGTCGCCATGGTCGCCGTTTTCGCCGTTGTCGTCATCTTCTTTATCGTTCTTATCGTTGTTATCGTTGTTATCGTTTTTGTCATCGCCACCGTTGTCGCCATTGCCACCACTGCCACCGTTGTTATCGGTCTCGCCATTCTCGCTGACCTGCGCTTTGTAGTTTTCGTCCGTGCTCATTGTGTTGCCCACGGCGCAAGCCACCAGCGAGGACGCCAGCGCGATGGCCAGTAGGCACGCCAACAGTTTTTTCACTGGGTTATCCTCCCTAAATAGTCTCCTGTCAACACTCTTCTGTCAATAATCTCCTGCCTTCTTGTTCATTGTTGCAAGGGGTTCCCGCAGTTCCCGCAGAATCTCGTCCCGGGGGCGTTCTCAAACCCGCAGCCGGCGCATTTGCCGCTGGGCGCCGCCGCCGCTTGCAGGTTTTGTCCGCAATTGTTGCAGAAGCGGATCGTCTGCGCGTTCTTGGCGCCGCATTTGGGGCACTCCTTCAAGGCCATCGACGCGCCGCAGTTGTTGCAGAACTGGCCTGCGCCGGCAGGCTTGCCGCAGGTAGGGCACATGGTGGTCTTGCTTTCGATACCACCCTTCCACACCGTGGCGGATTGCCCCGCGTCGTCGATGTTGCGCTTCATGGCGTGCGCGCGGGCTTGCGCCACATAAACCTCCTGGCGGGGCGCGCACTTCACGCACAACCCTTCATCCTCGTTATGGCATTGATCGCAGACATAGCCGTTGCAGTTCGGGCAACGGTGGAAGTGCTGCCGCGCCTCGTTTTGCGCCATCTCGAAAGCGCGTTCGTGCTCTTTCTGCCACTCGGGGGACCGACCTTCATACCGCTCGGAGAGGATGTGGCCGCCGCGCTCCGCCCCATACGCCAAGTTACGCGCCCTGCCGCCCAGCAGGCTCCCCGCCAAACCAATGCCTTGCCCAACCAACCGGCTGCCCTTGCCCTTCCTGAAGGTAGCCGACTCAATAAAACTGGTCTTGAAGCCGTCGTTACAGACATCGCAGAAAAAGGTGAACTGATGCCCTGCGTCTGTGCTGTTGTCGTGATAGTTACGCGTAAAACCGTGAAGCAATTTACATAACTCCCTTCATTTGTTCAATTTGATTGCGCGCTTTTTTGATCGGCTTGCCGCATACGGTACACCTAGTGTTCTCAAAGTACTGGAGCTGCTTGCATCGCTTGTTTTCGCAATAGACCATGACCGGACGCCCGCAGGCATCGCAACGCTCGTTGCCCACAAAGGTCTGGCCACCGCAAAACGGGCAGAGTGTTTGAAGGGGGCGGCCGCAGGCCGAACACATGGCCAAGCCGCGCTCGATGGGCTTCAGGCACTGGGGGCACTGATACCCAAAGGGGCTGCGGCTTCCACAGCGGGGACATAGCCGGCTGTCCCGCTCAGTCATCATGCCGCAATGCATGCAAGGCTGTTTATAGGTTGCCATAGGGCCTCCTTTTGGGCATTGCCTCCTTTTGGGCATTGTTAATAAAATGAGGACAAAGCCCCTATCAAAATCATCATAGCACTATTACAACAAAAATGCAACTTTTTTTTGTTATAATCGCCTATTTAATATCTCACGCCGCTGGTACAGGAAGGCGTCATAGCGACCTTCCTCGATAGCGCGTCGCGCCTGTCGCATCAAATGGTTGTAAAAGTATAGGTTGTGGGCGACAGCCAGCCGCCCGCCAAGCGCCTCCCCCGCTTTGAATAGGTGGCGCAGATACGCCCTGCTGTGGTTCTGGCAGGTGGGGCAGGCGCAGGTCGAATCGATGGGCGCGTCGTCGCGGGTGTATTTCTCGTTTTTCAGGTTGAGGCAACCGGCTTCGGTGAACACATGCCCGTGCCGGGCGTTGCGGGCCGGCATGACGCAGTCGAAGAAGTCTATGCCCCGCGCGATGCCCTCCAGGAGATTCATCGGCGTACCGACGCCCATCAGATAGCGCGGCTTTTCGGCGGGCATGTGCGGCACGACCGCCTCGATGATGCGATACATCTCCTGCGTACACTCCCCCACCGACAAGCCCCCAATGGCATAGCCGGGCAGATCCAGCTCGCGGATGGCCTTCATGTGTTCCACGCGCAAATCCTCGTAGGTGCTGCCCTGGTTGATGCCCCATAAATCTTGGCTGGGGTTCTCCCCACCTGCCTCCCCTCCTGCCTCCCCTCCTGCCTCCCCTCGCCGCCATTCGTCCCGGCAACGCGCCAGCCAGCGGGTGGTACGCCCGCAGGATATCCGCGCGTACTCCCGGGGCGCCGGGTTGGCCACGCACTCATCGAAAGCCATGATGATGTCGGCGCCCAACGCGCGCTGGATGGAGATGGCGTCCTCCGGGCGCATGAACAGCCGCCGGCCGTCGATGTGGGAGGCGAAGGTCACGCCACCCTCCTCCAGGCGGCGCAGCGATGCCAGCGAGAAGATCTGAAAACCCCCGCTGTCCGTGAGCATAGGGCCACGGCAACCCATGAAGGCATGCAAACCGCCCAACGCCCGGACGACATCCTCCCCCGGGCGCAAATGGAGATGGTAGGTGTTGCTTAAAATGACCTGGCAGCCCAACGCCGAGAGGTCAAAGGCGGACAGGCCGCCCTTGATGGCCGCCTGGGTGGCCACATTCATAAAGACAGGCGTTTCGATCTCCCCGTGGGGGGTGCGGTACACGCCGCTTCGCGCGTGGCCGTCGGTGTGTTGCAATGTAAACATAGATTGTTCCTCTATACAATCGCATTATATAATCATCATCGCGTCGCCGAAGCTGAAAAACCTATATCTCTCCTGTATGGCCGCCTGGTAGGCCTCCCCGATGAACTCCCGGCCGGCAAAGGCCGACACCAGCATGACGAGCGTACTGCGCGGCAGATGGAAATTCGTGATGAGCGCGTCGATGGCGCGAAAACGGTAGCCCGGGACGATGAAAATGTCGGTCTCCCCGCGCCGCGCCGCCAGCCTGCCGTCGGGTTCGGCAAAGCTCTCCAAGGTGCGGCAGACCGTGGTGCCCACCGCCACCACCCGGCCCCCCGCGCCGCGGGCGGCGTTGATGGCCTCGGCGGCCTGTGGGGAGATTTCGGCGTACTCGGTGTGCATCTTGAAGTCTGTCAAATCATCCACCTTTACAGGCCTGAACGTGCCCAGCCCCACATGCAATGTTATCGCGCACACGAGAATGCCGCTGCGGCGCAGGCTATCCAGCAATTCAGGCGTAAAGTGCAGCCCCGCCGTGGGGGCGGCGGCTGATCCAGGCGTCTTGGCGTAGACCGTCTGGTATCGTTCGGGGTCGCGCAGTCGCTCTTTGATATAGGGCGGCAATGGCATCTCCCCTAGCTGCGCCAAAACTTCCATAAATACACCCTGGCCTTGGCTCAGGCCTTGGCTTTGGCCTTGTCCTTGGCCTTGGCTCAGACCCTGGCTCTGGCCTTGGCTTTGGCCCTGACCCTGGCAAACGAAACGGATGAGGCGCACGCCGTCGTCCGCCTCCCCTTCCACCACGCCCTGGAGAATCCCGCCGCCAAAGGTGAGATGGGTCCCCTTCCTTGTCTTCTTGCCGGGTTTTGTCAGGCACGCCCACACGCCATCGCCGACGTCGCGCAACAACAAGAGCTCCGCGCCCGCGCCGCCGCCGGTCTGCCCAAACAATCGGGCGGGCAATACGCGGGAATCGTTGACCACCAGACAGTCGCCCGGCCGCAACAGGCCGGGCAAATCTGTAAAGCGATAGTGCTTGCATGTAGTCGATCGCCTGTCCAGCAACATTAGCCGGGAGGCATCCCGGCGCGGGATGGGTGTCTGGGCAATCAGTTCGGGAGGCAAGTCAAAGCTGAAGTCGGACACCTTCATAGCGTGAATCTCTCCATGGCGGCGAGGGTGTCCTCACGACGCCCAAACGCGGACAGGCGGAAGAAACCCTCCCCGTTTTTGCCGAAGCCCGCGCCGGGGGTGCCCACCACATGGGATCGGTCGAGCAGGCGGTCGAAAAACGCCCAAGAGGACACGCCATCCGGGCATCGCAACCAAATGTAAGGGGCATTGACGCCGCCGGTGAACCAAATGCCGAGCTGGGTAAGCCTTTCGGCGATGATCCGGGCGTTTCCCCTGTAATAGTCGATATTGCTTCGATTTTGCGTCAATCCCTCATCCGAAAAGGCGGCCTCGGCGCCTCGCTGGACGATGTAGGGCACGCCGTTGAACTTGGTGGTCTGACGCCGCAGCCACAGCTTGCCCAGGGAAACGCCGCCCCTCTCCAGGGCGCGGGGGACGACCGTGTATCCACAGCGGACGCCGGTGAAGCCAGCCGTTTTGGACAGCGAGCAAACCTCAATCGCGCACTTTTCCGCGCCGCTCACCTGGTAGATGCTGGTCGGCAGTCCCTCGTCGCGCACGAAGGCTTCATAGGCGCTGTCAAAGAGAATCAAGGCATCGTTCTCCAGCGCATAGCCCACCCACAAGGCCAGCTGCTCCTTATTATACACCGCGCCCGTGGGGTTGTTGGGGGAGCATAGATAGATGATGTCAGCCTTGCGGTCGCGATCACGCTCGCTGTATGGGTCGGGCAAGGGCAGGAACCCGTTGCCCATGTTGCCGTCCATGTAGGCGATGCGGTGGCCCGCCATGATGTTGGTGTCCACGTACGCGGGATAGACCGGATCGGGGATCAAAACGGTGTTGCCCGCGCCGACAATGTCGAGGATGTTGCCCAGGTCGCTCTTGGCGCCGTCGCTGACGAAGATCTCGTCCTCCCCCAAGCCAACGCCCTTTCGGGCGTAGTGGTTGGCGATCGCCCGGCGCAAGAAATCGTACCCCTGTTCTGGGCCGTAACCCCGGAAGGTCTCGGCACGGCCCATCTCCATGACGGCGCGGCCCATGGCTTCGACGACGACGGGCGCCAGGGGCAGCGTCACGTCGCCGATGCCCATCCGGATGACAGGACATCCGGGATTCTTCGCCTGGTATTCTGCTATCTTCTTCGCGATGGTGATAAACAGATAGCTGTCCTGCAGATGCAGATAGTTTTCATTGATATTCATGCCTAATCTCCTTTTTGCGCCCCTTCATCTTCAACAATCACCAATGGCGGCGTCGCCAATGGCGGCTTTGACCAGCCCCAGGAACAGGGGATGGGCTTTGTTGGGGCGGCTCTTGAATTCCGGGTGGAACTGCACGCCGACAAAGAACCGGCAGCTGGGCAGCTCGATGGCTTCGACAAGGCTCTCATCGGGCGAGACGCCGCAGACAACCAGCCCGTTATCAGTCAGCATCCCCCTGTATTCGTTGCTCAACTCAAAGCGGTGGCGATGCCGCTCGCTGACCTCGTCAACCTTGTAGAGATTGTGCAGCAAGGATTCCCGGACGATATGGCATGGGTAGGCGCCCAGGCGCATAGTCCCGCCGGTACCCATCATCCCCACCTGACCGGGCAGGATGTCGATGACGCGGTGTGGCGTCGTTTCGTCGAACTCGCCCGAGTGGGCGCCCTCCAGCAGGCAGACATGGCGGGCGTACTCGATCACGGCGGCATGCATACCGAGGCAGATGCCCAAGAACGGGATATCGTTTTCCCTGGCGTACCCGCAGGCGGCGATTTTTCCCTCGACGCCCCTGTCGCCGAAGCCTCCGGGGATAATCATGCCGTCGATGCCGTCAAAGGCGTCATGCGCCTTCTCTTCGGTGATAGCCTCGCTGTCCACCCACCGGATATGGACGTTGGCACCGGTTTCAAACCCGGCGTGGTTCAAGCTTTCCATGATGGACAGGTAGGCATCGTGCAGTCGGACGTATTTCCCCACGATGGCGATGGTCGCCTCCCGCTTCCGATCCTTGATTTTGCTCACCATCATCTCCCATTCCTCCAAATCGGGCGGAGGCGTGTCCAGCGAAAGCTCGCGGCAGGCCACCGTGTCCAAGCCGTTTTGGTGGAGCCTGATCGGCGCTTCGTACAGCGACGTCAGCGAGATGTTTTCGATGACGCAGTCGGGCTTCACGTTGCAGAACAGGGAGATTTTGTCTTTGATGCCCCGGCTGATGGGTTCGTCGGCCCTGGCGACGATGATATTCGGGGAGATGCCCATCGATCGCAGCTCCTTGACCGAGTGCTGCGTGGGCTTCGATTTATGCTCGCCGGAACACTTCAGATAGGGAATGAGGGTCACATGGATGAACAAGCAGTTCTCCCTCCCCACCTCCAGGGAAATCTGGCGGATGGCCTCCAGGTAGGGTTGGCTCTCGATGTCGCCCGTGGTGCCGCCAATCTCGGTGATCATCACGTCGGCCCGGCTGTTGGCTGCGCCGGAATAGATGAAGTCCTTGATCATCCCGGTGACATGGGGGATGACCTGCACGGTGCCGCCCAGGTAATCGCCCGCCCGCTCCCGCTCCAGCACGTTCCAGTAGACCCGCCCGGAGGTCAGGCTACTCAGCTTTGTCAGGTTTTCGTCGATAAAACGCTCGTAGTGCCCCAAGTCCAGATCGGTCTCGGCCCCGTCGTCGGTGACGAACACCTCGCCGTGCTGGAAAGGGTTCATGGTGCCCGGATCGACGTTCATGTAGGGATCCAGCTTCTGCGCCGCCACCTTGAGCCCCCTCTGCTTGAGAAGCCTGCCCAAAGACGCGGCCGTGATGCCCTTGCCCAGCCCCGAAACGACGCCGCCTGTCACAAAAATGTACTTGCTCATCATACCACTCCCCGATTATTATTTATAAAGTTCCTTATTCTTTAGTTCTTTGTTTCTTTAGTTCTTTCCCTTTTGATGCGGCGGCTTAATCCCCCTTGGCAGCAGGTGATTCCAGCCCGGAAGATCCAAACCCCATAGACCCGCGCGATGTTTCTTCTATCATATCGCAAATTTCGATTTCTGGCAATTCACATTTCGCAATCAGCATTTGCGCGATCCTATCGCCATGCTGTACCACAAAAGGGGTATCGGACGTGTTCCTCAAACCAACCTTTACCTCGCCCCTGTAGTCGGAATCTACCACCCCAACGCAATTGGCGGGTATGATGCCATGATGGATCCCCAACCCGCTTCGCGCATAGAGGAACGCGGCAACACCATGTTCAAGTTCAATGGCAAAACCAGAGCTGACAAGCACCGTTTCCCCTGGCTTTATCTCGATGGGCGTTTCGAGGCAGGCTTTTATATCATACCCAACGCTCCCCATCGTGGAACGGGTAGGCGCTTCCGCGAACTCATGCATAAGTTTCAACTTCAATTTTTTCACTGTATTTCCCCATTTCCCATTTCCCGCGTGTTTTCGCGCATTTTCTCTCCCATCTCCTACGCGCCCGCAATGCTTGCACTGCTTGCACTGCTCGCATTGCTCACAATCAGCAACTCGCTGACTTTTCCGCGCGACGAACCGACAGAGTTTATTGCACGGCTCGCGGAGATCCTGATAATCTCATGCTGTGCATATAAGTGGTCGAAAAAATCATCGTTCTCGTCTGCGTTCTTCGGATCGCTGTTACTTGCAACAATGCTTGCGCCGCATTTGCTCATCTCGTCAATGAACGCGGCAAGCTCCGCTTGCTCCTTATCACCAAAGCCATTTTCAACATACGACGTGAAACGCGCGGTCGCCGTCAAGGGGCGATAAGGCGGATCAAAATAGACAAAAGTATTGCAATCAATAAACTCGCGGGATTTTTTATAGTCAGCGCAAACAACTTTTACTCCGTTTAGTTTATCTGAAACCGCCATCAGATTTCGCTCGTCGCAGATAGTGGGGTTTTTATACCTGCCCTGCGGCACATTAAACGCGCCGTGCGAGTTCACGCGATACAGGCCATTGTAACAAGTCCTGTTCAAGAAAATGAAGAGCGCAGCCACTTCGATTGATTCATCACCTATTGATTTAAGAAGATTAAAGCGATTGCGACAAGAATAATATATCTCTTTGCGAATATCATCGCCTGCGTTTATATACTGAGACTCTAAGTCTTTCAGGCACACAACCAATTCAGTGACACTATCGCGGATTGCGATGTATGTTTGCATCAACTCGCGGTTCGTGTCGCTGATATAAACTTCATCCATTATATATTGAGAAAGGATATCAAATAAAACAGCTCCGCCGCCAACAAACGGTTCCGCGTATTTCGTAATGGTTGTTCCAAGGCCCGTTGGATATTTGCGGCGTATCTCGCCCAATATTTTCGACTTGCCACCAGCCCATTTCAAGAACGGTTTGACTGGCATATCCGTAGGCGGCGCAAATCGGGCTGCCCGGCTATCCCGGTTATCCCGGCCATCCCTCGGTTCCCTCATCCTGTACAGCCTCCAGTTCGTCAAAGGCGAGTTGCTGATAACATACCCTCGGTTTGCCTTGCGCAAGTAATGCTTTTTGAATTGCCTCACCTATTGCCCTTGCTACACGGCATCTTCGCCGTCCTCGCCGTCCTCAATCGGTTTTCCGTCCTTGTTATATGTCGTGGTAAACACCATATCGGACAGCCACTTCTTAAATGCCGGATTATCGTTAAACTGTTTGAAAAGCTCCATATTGTCCGCCATGATGCTGAAAACCACGGATTGCAACACTCGGTCGCTTTCGGTGCGCGCTTCCTGTTTGTCGGCGTTCCGCATAGCGTTCTGATATGTCTGGTCTTTCGATACCATCGCCGGGATCCGGGCTATCTGCCGCCTTACGTTGTCGGCATCCTTCCAGTCTATATTTCCAAACATATCGTTGAATGTACGCAGGATGCTGGTCAGGTATTCAAGTTCAGGTTCCCTGACGTTGCCAGCGCTTTCTGTGGGGACAGGATAGACCTCCGCGTCGGAATCTTCGAGGATAATTGACATTTCGTTTTGCTTTTCGGCGCGGTAGCTGTCGAGGTCTATCGCTTCCAGTATCCCCGCCGACAGGTCTTCGTCGATAGGCGACGGCAGCTTAGGCAGCAGCAGTGTCAAAAAGATGCACAGCTTTTCCCATTCGGCGTTCCCGTACGGCAGAATCGCACCCAAGAAGCCATAGGTGCGGACAAAACCTTTCGCGGCGGACTTGAACTCCACTTGCGCGTCCTCAAGAAGCGCCTTGTACAAATCGGCGCATGCATCGAGTATCGGGTCGAGCCTGTCGCGCTCCGCCCCGCCGAGGTACAGGCCAACAAAACTGTCAACATGGTGTTGCGTGTAAACTTCGTGGCTTTCCATGACGGCAATAAGGTCATAGAGCTTGTTCGGGTCTGTCTCTCCGGACAGGATTGTCGTGCGGTAATATCGCGAGAACGCCGACTGTATGTCCTCCGGGTCGTTGGCAAAGTCGAGCACGAATGTATCGCGCTTTTGCGGATGGGCGCGGTTGAGCCGCGATAACGACTGCACGGCTTTTATGTCGGTCAGCATTTTATCGACATACATGGTATGCAGAAGCGGCTCGTCATATCCGGTTTGGAACTTATCGGCTACTATCAGGAAGCGAAACGGGTCTTTCTTGAACGTTTTTTCAATGGCGTTGCTTGGGAAACCGTTGATAGACGCTTCATTGACGTTTTTGCCACCGTACTCTTTGTCGCCGCTGAACGCTATGATTGCTTTGTAGGGGCTTTTGCGGGCTTCCAAGCATCGCCCGATGGCATAGTAATAATCAATGGCGCGTTCGATGCCTGACGTAACGACCATAGCGCGGGCCCTGCCGCCGATTTTGGCTTTAGCAATGACCTGCTCGTGGAAATGCTCCACAATCATTTCCGCTTTCACGGACATGGGGAAACTGTCGCTCTCAACGAACCTTCGGAGCTTTTTCTGCGCCTTCTTTTTGTCAAACTGCGGGTCGTCCGCAAGCGTTTTTATCAACCTGTAGTAACTGTGGATAGGCGTATAATACCGCAACACATCAAGGATAAACCCTTCCCCTATCGCCTGCTTCATTGAGTAGATATGGAATGGGTAGTGCTGCGCGATACCATCCGGTTGTTGTGCGGCGACGCCGAACATTTCGAGGGTCTTGTTCTTGGGCGTGGCCGTGAACGCGAAATAGCTGGCGTTGGTGAGCATCTTGCGCCCTTCGACGAGCATATTGATTTTGTCCTCGATGTCGGCATCCGGATCATAGTCGCCGCCGATCGCAATATTCATCTTTGCGGACATACTCCCGCTCTGGCTGCTGTGCGCTTCGTCGAAGATAATGGCAAACATGCGGTTTTTATGCGCCGTGCCGATGTCGTCCAGGATTATCGGGAATTTGTGCACCGTCGTAATAATGATCTTTTTCCCGCCGGTGATGGCGGCGCGGAGGTCGCCCGAGTGTTCAGCCCATGCGACCGTGTTCCCGACCTGCATGAACTGCTTAATCGTGTTCCTTATCTGCTTGTCAAGGTTCACGCGGTCGGTGACGACAACGACCGAATCCACGACAGGTGCGCCACCGACTTCCAGGCCGACAAGCTGATGGGCGAGCCACGCTATCGAGTTTGATTTGCCGCTCCCGGCGCTGTGCTGTATGAGATATTTCTGCCCGATGCCATTTTCACGGATATCGGCGAGCAGCGCCTTGACCGCCGATAGCTGGTGATAACGCGGGAATATCTGTTTGTAGCTGACTCTTCCCGTGTCCGGATCCTTTTCTTCGACTACCTGGGCATAGTTTTCAATGATGTTGGCAAGTTCGAGCTTGGTGAATATATCCTTCCAGAGATAATCCGTCATGATGCCGTCCGGGTTGGGCGGGTTGCCGACGCCGTCGTTGTATCCCTTGTCAAAAGGCAGGAACCATGATTTCTTTCCATCGAGCTTCGTGCAGAATTTTATCCGGGCGTCGTCCACGGCGAAATGCACCATGCACCGCTTGAACTGGAACAGAAGCTCCTTCGGGTCGCGGTCGGTTTTGTACTGGTAGACTGCGTCTTCCACGTCCTGCTTGGTGAGTTGGTTTTTCAGCTCGCAGGTAATGATGGGCAGGCCGTTAATGAACAGGCACATGTCAAGCGCAAGTTTTGTGTTGTCGCGGGAATACTGCAACTGACGGGTGACGCTGAATATGTTTTGCGCGAACTGCTCCTTTGCCTTCGGGTTCTTCTCCGATGGGGTCATATAGAACATGATGAGGTCGGCGGGGTAAACCTTGAGTCCCTTCCGCAACACGTCAATCACGCCGCGCCTGGCGATTTCCCCGCGCAGGCGGTCGAGGAACTGCACCCGCTTAATATCGCTGTCACGGACGCCGATCTTCGCCATCTGCTCCGGCTGGGTATCTTCAAGGAAGCGGAACAGGCGCGGCTCATCCACGGCGTACTCGCGGTTATAGTCCGCGCGCTCGCCCTGCTCGTAGCCGTTATGTTCTACGAGCCAGTTGACGATTAGGGTTTCAAGACCGGACTCGCGGGTGTTGGTGGGCATGGGTTAGTCCTCCCTATGCTGAAAATAACTGCTTGTAAGCTGTGTCCTCCCGTTGACTAAACGGAATGGTTTTTACTCCCCAATTTGTAAAGCCCGTCAATACTTCATCAGTAACAGAGTTCTCATCATTATACAGAACAATCAACTCCCCGGAATCTCCGCGTTTCTCCTGTGTGTCAACCCAATTAAACAAGGTCAAATCACGTCGCGATAATGTAAGCTTGTTAAACCCTTTGCAAAACCTCTCCGGCTTTGTTTTTGTGCGTTGCATGTGAAAATCATACGTGTAGATTGACCCGGTTTTCCCTAGCAGTGAGAAATCTTTGGAGTAAAATATATCATTCGTAATAAAATATGTCTCAACATCCTCAAGAAAAAAGTCTTTAACACCCTCGGGTGAAATGACGAAAAGGTCATCAATAGCGAGCATTGCTTGAACCATCATATGCTTTTTCTTCGGAAAGTCAAATACAGTTGCTACAGTTGTAATTTCCTCTCCGACAATGGCAATCCCGTAGTTAGCGGCTATTCTATCAAGCATCTTCTGCCTATTAGAGCCTTTCTTGAATGTCATCCCTGATGATATGAGACTACCAATTATATAGCCATCGTCGGTCATTGTGATTGCTCCATTGTCGTCTTGCTTGACATATATTTGCAAATAATCATTGAAACGGTCTAAATAGGGAGTCGTCAGTTCAGTATACTCGCCAAAAGACGCAGTTGTAATTTCCGTTTTCAACCACGTTGCATAATTGCTTATCATTCTCTGTATGTCCATCTTACACCTCCACTAATACGAGCTGCTGTGTTACGTTAGGTGGTTCTACGATGTTGAAGCGTTCGAAGAATAAAAAGCACAGTTGATATAGATCCTTGTTTTCAATGTCAAAAGGCGTCGCATACGCCATCTCATGTTCTTCTGTATAAATGTGTAAATGCGTTCCTGTGATTTTATCGCCGTCTGGGTTGGGGTGTACGGCAGTCGGGTTTACATCCAAACGCATAAGTATAGTTCCTCGGGTGCGGACTCTGCCTTGGTATGATGCGCTTTCAGCATTTATCCCTTTTCGGGAAATATTAACAGCAAATACGTCCTCACGCCTGTCCCCCTGTACATCAAACTCTACCCTTCCTTTATCAGAGGGGAACGATACATCCTTTTCGACAGTCTTCTTGAGCATTTCAATCAGCATGTCCGCTTCTTATTTGAGAAAGTCTGATTGCCATATTCTATTCCTCGCTTTCCATCGTGTCAATCTCGTCGTCTACATTTCGTACAGCATCCTCCACAACCTCATACTCCGGCACAGCCACGCCCCGCACGTCTAGCTTGCCTGTGACGACGTCGGAGATAATGCGGGTGCGGTATTCGGCGAATAGGGTGAGTTCGTCGTTGAGCTTGTCAATAATCTTGTCCGTTTTCATGGTACAGATTTCCAACTCGTGGACAATGTTCCGCTGTGTTTCTTCATTTGGCACAGATACAGTCATTGTGCCGACTCGTTCAACATTCAAGTTGCCCTGAGTATTTATTGGTGCTTCTTTAATGAATTCGACCTTCATGCTAAAAAACGCATAGTACAGATACTCTAAATCAATACCCTTGTGTGGAACGAAGCCAACAACACTATCAGGGAAGCATGCATCGAAATCAAGAATGGCGACATCGCCAATATTTGCTGCAATCGTCATGGTCAGCGTTCCTTTAGGAAACTGTTTGCTTACCGAATAGCCCTTATTGTTTAGCGTTTGTTTGTATTTTCGGATGTATTTACCCGCCCTCGCAACATCGCCGGTCTGAACAAAAGGATACTCTCCATCATAAAAAGCGGGGTCATTCCTCGGTCGATGTGAGAATTTACCACGAAGGATTTTTGCCGTTGCCTTAATCCGAAGTTGTTGCCAACCCTCTCCGCACTTCGTCACCGCCTTATGCACAACTGCCCGTTTCTGCTCCGCCAACAACTCTATCTGCCGCCGTTTGGCGTTGATGAGTTTGTTTATCTGCGACACCTTCCAGTCGAGGTAGCGCACTATTTGGTCTTGCTCGTCGCGGGGTGGGAGGGGGAATCGAATGTACTTTAGTTGCGATAGTTCCAAATCCCATTGGTCAACCCGAATACCTTTCGATATGCGTCCGAACTCGTCTACATAGTGCCTACTTCGGATAGCATAATTGAAAAACCGAGAGTCTGCGCCCTGTAAATCAAATACAAAGTACGCAGGGCTGACGATACCTTCAAATGCTGATACGCCGCACGAACCTTGCCACGCTTTCATTTTGTTTATGACGAATTGCCCTTCGGAAACCACTTTGTAATTGCTCAAGTCCTCGGGGATTATGTTGTGATTATCGCTTTTATCGAGTTTGCGCTTGATAACGCCCTTGTCTCGAACGACGGATAACAGCGGTAAATCCGGGCGATTTCGCCTGTTGTTTGGGGTTATCAGTTTCCGTAGCGGTACAGTCTGCCAACTCACTCCCCGTCACCTTCTTCATCCAGAAACCTGTCATAATCCGATTTATATGCAGGATGATTGTACGGATTGCCCTGTGTTTTCTCTTTCTTCGCAATTATATCCAAATCCTTCATGCCTGTATTGCCATCGACAAATGTGACCCCGTATTCTTTTTCAAAAAACTCCATGAAGCTTTTTGCATCAATCATCATTG
>Ga0123353_10004048_pt1 | contig 18786 bp, 17 predicted proteins | sample TergutLab28metaG_3_FD_92763 | JGI IMG/M metagenome (GOLD analysis project Ga0123353, IMG submission 92763) | Labiotermes labralis P3 segment gut microbial communities from Petit-Saut dam, French Guiana - Lab288 P3 | ecosystem: Host-associated > Arthropoda: Insects > Digestive system > Gut ... | reverse complement strand
CGCCAGGACGTGAGACAGGTGCGATCCCACTCATCGAACTGTCCGGCATTACGCGCAGTTTCGGCGAAGGCGAACTCTGCACCCAGGTACTGCGTGGCATCGACCTGTCCATCTACCCTGGCGAATTCGTTGCCATCGTCGGTGCATCGGGTTCGGGCAAATCGACACTGATGAACATCCTTGGATGCCTCGACCACCCTACTTCAGGCACCTACCGCTTCATGGGTCGGGACGTGTCCGGTTTCGGCCGTGACGAACTGGCCCGGATGCGCCGGGAAACCTTCGGCTTCGTCTTTCAGAGTTACAACCTCCTGAGAGGCAGCAGTGCCCGCGAAAACGTGGAAGTCCCGGCTGTCTACTCCGGCATGCCGCCCTTCGAGCGCCACGCACGTGCGGAAACACTCCTGACCACCCTCGGCCTGGGCGAGCGCATTACCTACCGGCCTGGGCAGCTTTCCGGTGGCCAGCAGCAGCGGGTCTCGATTGCACGTGCGCTGATGAACGGCGGCAGAGTCATCCTGGCCGACGAACCAACCGGTGCGCTAGACAGCAAAAGCGGCGAGGAAGTAATGAAGTTGCTCACGCAACTTTCCGCCGACGGCCACACCATCATCCTGATTACCCATTCGCACGAAGTTGCAACAATGGCGCATCGCGTCATCGAAATCCGCGATGGCCGCATCACTGCCGACCCCGGTTCGCGCCTTCCCAAAGGCCCGGAACCTGATTTTTCCCCGCATGTCGACCACAGTTCCCCGATGACGGATGTTGCCGAAGCCACCCGCACGGCCTTGCGGGCGCTACGCGCAAACATCTTCCGCTCCGCGCTCACGCTGCTTGGCATCGTCATCGGTGTTGCCTCGGTCATCGTCATGCTCGCCATCGGCGATGGCGCGAAACAGAAGGTCGTCGACCAGATTAGCGCGATGGGCACGAACCTACTCACGGTGCGCCCCGTCGCACCCAACCAGCGCGATCGGGACATCAACGCCACGCTGGTCATCGAAGACTTAGAAGCCATCAGCGAACTGGACAACATTCTCGCCGCCGTGCCGGAACAAAGCACCTCCGTCACTGTGCGTGTTGGCAGAAACGATTACCGTACCAGTACCAACGCCACTTCCTGGAACTACATCGTTGCCCGCAACTGGAATGTTGCAAACGGGACTTTCTTCAGCGAGCAGGACGAAGCCCGGTACGCGACCGTTGCCGTACTTGGGCAAACTGTGGCAAAAGCCCTGTTCCCAGAGGGAAACGATCCAATCGGGCAATTCGTGCTGGTCAATAACATTCCCTTCCAGGTCATCGGCGTGATGACGGCAAAAGGTGCGACAGGCTGGGGGCAAGACCAGGACGACGTGGTATTCATTCCCTACACCACGGGCAGCATGCGCGTTTCCGGCCAGCGTTTCATGAGGAGCGCCACCATCGCGGTAGAAGATGTCTCCCGCATCGACGAAACCGAGGCTGCCATGCGCTCGCTCCTGCTTGCGCGGCACGGTGTGGAAGATTTCCAGATCCGCAACATGGCCTCGATCATCGATACCGTATCGGAAACCCAGAACACGCTCACCATCTTGCTTGGCGCAGTTGCGGCAATTTCCCTGATAGTCGGGGGCATCGGGGTCATGAACATCATGCTGGTATCCGTTACCGAGCGCACGCGTGAAATCGGCATCCGCATGGCGACCGGCGCACGGATGCGGAACATCCTCCAGCAATTCCTCATCGAGGCGCTGGTCGTCTCCGCGCTTGGCGGCCTAATTGGCGTCGTACTGGGCATTTCCGCCGCCGCAGTTCTCGAATATTTCGGCACATCCATTCGATATTCCGCCATGCCGGTCATGCTCGCTTTTGGGTGCGCCTTTATTACTGGGCTGGCATTCGGCTATCTGCCCGCACGCAAGGCCGCCCGCCTCGACCCGGTCGTGGCGCTGGCAACGGAGTAATCAACAAGATGAAAACCCCAGCCCTCACCTGTATAGCGATCTTCCTTATTACTGCCTGTTCCTTTACGCAACCCATCGAACGCCCGGACATTGCCGTGTCGGGACAATGGCTGGAAGCCACGCCCGTCTCCGAAGCGGCGATGCCCTCTGCCGACTGGTGGCGCGGTTTCGGCTCTCCCACGCTCGATGCCCTCATCAATGAAGCGTTTGAAGGCAACCCCGACTTACGGGTGCAGGGCGAACGGGTCATCCAAGCAGAACTTGCCCTGCGCGTAGCAAACGCCTCGCTCTTCCCAAGCCTGAACCTCTCCGGCAACAGCGGGTGGAGCCGCAATGACCCTGGCCCACGCAGCAACGACACTGCAACCAACAAAAAAAATACCTCCCTCAACCTCGCCGCTGGCTACGAAGTCGACCTGTGGGGCCGGGTCTCCGCCTCCATTGCCAGTGGCGAAGCGAGCCTAGCGGCCAGCCGTTACGACTATGAAGGCGCACGCCTGTCGCTTGCCGCGAGCGTAGCAACGGCCTGGTTCCAACACCTTGCCAGCGTGGAACGGCTAAAAATCGCACAGGAAAACCTCGTCATCGCAGAGCGCGTATTCAAAGTTGTCGACGCCCGTTATCGCAACGGCGCAGTCTCCCAACTCGACCTCTCCCGCCAGACGACCACCGTCCTTAGCCAGCGTGCCCAGATCGACCCGCTGGAAGTCCAGGTGCGCCAAACCCGCATGGCGCTCGACATCCTGTGCGGACGTGCCCCATTGCCTCCTTCCACTGAACCGCCGGACACGCTTGCTGGCCTTTCAATTCCCCTGATCGACGCGGGGCTTCCTTCCGAACTGCTTCTCCGTCGCCCCGACATTGCCGGTGCCGAAGCGAGGCTGGAGGCTGCCGCAGCGAATGTCGGCGTAGCCCGTGCCGAACTTTTCCCACGCATCACCCTCTCCGCCGGGGGAGGTTTGGCAACTGATGCGCTGTTTTCCCTTGCGCATCCGTCCTCCACCATCAGCCTCTCAGCGGCAATCCTGCAAACGATCTTTGACGGCGGGCGGCTCCGCGCCCAGGTCGAAACCGCCCGTTCGCGTGAGCGCGAACTACTGGAAACCTACCGCAAAACCATCCTTTCCTCGTTGCAGGAAGTCGAGCTTTCCCTCTCCAACGCCGCCCGGGACGCACGGCAGGAAGAAGCGCAAGCCCAAATCCTCGTCGAAGCCGAACGCGGGCTACGGCTGGCGGAATTGCGCTACGGCACGGGCGCTGATGACCTGCTCTCCGTGCTCGACGCGCAACGCACGCGCTTCTCCGTCCAGGATCAACTCGCCCAACTGCGGCTCGCACGGCTCACGGGCGCGGTGAATCTCTACAAGTCGCTTGGCGGCGGGTGGGAGCAGGTTTCCCCGTAAGCCCACGCAGGTTGTTCGCCTATATTGGTTCAAACAGCGGCGTAGACAAATATCGTTCGCCCGAGTCCGGGAGAATCACCACAATGGTTTTTCCCTTGTTATCCGCACGCAAGGCAACCTGCGTTGCCGCCCAGAGGGCTGCGCCGGAAGAGATGCCCACCAGTAACCCTTCTGTATGCGCGATTTCGCGCCCGGTTTGGTAAGCATCCTCGTTTTTTACGGGGATGACTTCATCGAAAATCTTTGTATTCAATATCTCCGGCACGAAACCGGCACCGATGCCCTGAATCTTGTGCGCCCCGGCACGGCCTTCCGACAACATGGGCGAATCGAACGGTTCAACCGCAACGACTTTCAAGCTTGGATTCTTTGATTTCAAATATTCCCCCACGCCGGTAATCGTTCCGCCGGTGCCAACGCCGGAAACAAAAATATCAACCTTGCCGCCGGTGTCTTCCCATATCTCGGGGCCGGTTGTTTCTTTATGGATGTGGGCGTTGGCCGGATTGACGAATTGCCCGGGGACAAGGGAGCCCGGCGTTGCGGCAGCCAATTCCTCCGCCTTGGCAATTGCGCCTTTCATCCCATTTGCGCCCTCGGTCAGCACAAGTTCTGCGCCGTAGGCGGCCAGCAGTTTGCGGCGCTCGATGCTCATCGTCTCCGGCATGGTGAGTATGATGCGATACCCACGCGCTGCGGCGACAGCCGCAAGCCCTATGCCTGTATTGCCGCTGGTCGGCTCGATAATGACGGAACCGGGTTTCAGCTTCCCGTTTTTTTCCGCCTCATCGATCATGGCCAGCGCAACACGGTCTTTGACGCTGCCTGCCGGATTGAAATACTCCAGCTTGCCGATGACGGTTGCGTTCAGATTTAATTTTTCCGCGTACCCTTTTAAGCGGAGCAAAGGTGTTTTTCCGATCAGTTCGGTCAGGCTGTTGGCGATGCTTGACATTTTTTTGACTCCCTTGCTAATTTTTTATAAAACATATATGTATAATATGTTTTTACGCTTGTATTGTCAACGTAAATCCTTGGAGTAAAGATGTGCTGAAGTGAAACCTGAAGCTTGAAAGGGGATAGAATGAAGTACGATTTTGATACCGCCATCGACTTTCGCGGAACCAACTCCTTGAAACATGAGTTTGCCCGCAAATGGGGAAAGCCTGAAGGGCTGCTGCCGCTGTGGATCGCCGATATGGACTTTTCCATTGCACCGGAAATCCTGAAGGACATCCAAAAGCGTGCCGATCATGGCGTTTTCGGTTACACCGAACCGAAATGCGATTATTACGACGCGCTGATCCGTTGGTTTGACACACGTTTCGGTTACCGCGCATCGCGCCACGAAATAGTCAAAGCACCCGGAGTCGTTTTCGCTCTTGTCCAGGCAATCAGGGCAACCACCCTGCCGGGTGAGGCGGTACTGATACAAACGCCGGTTTACTATCCGTTCAACGAAATCATCCGCAATAATGGAAGGACGCTTGTCACGAATCCCCTTGCCTATAAGGGTGGAAGGTATTTCATCGACTTTAAGGACTTTGAAAGAAAAATAGTAGAGCGCGGCGTAAAGCTCTTTATCCTGTGCAGCCCCCACAACCCTGTAGGGCGGGTGTGGGCGCGGGATGAACTTACGGCCATGAACGAAATATGTGAGCGTCACGGCGTCATTGTCGTCTCTGATGAGATTCATTGCGACCTCGTCTGGCCGGGACACACACATACCTGCTTCGGCATATTGAATGAAAACGCCATCGTTGCCACCTCGCCCAGCAAAACCTTCAACCTGGCAGGGCTGCAAACATCCAATATCTTTATAAAAAACGCAGAACTGCGCGACAAATTGAAAACCGAAATCAGCCGCAGCGGCTACAGCCAGTTGAACACACTGGGGCTGACCGCTTGCCAGAGCGCCTACACCAAAGGTGGGGCGTGGTTGGAAGAAGCGAACGCGTACATTGTGGGGAGCATTCGTTTTGCGCGTGAGTTTTTGACGGCGCGTCTGCCAAGAATTCGCCTCATCGAACCGGAAGGGACGTACCTGCTATGGCTTGATTTTTCAGCGTATGGGCTCACACAAAATGAACTGGATCGCCGCGTAACGGAAAATGCCAAACTCTGGTTGAGCAGCGGGACAATGTTTGGACAGGACGGCGAAGGCTTTCAGCGCATGAATGTCGCCTGCCCTCGGGTAACGCTGGCGGAAGCGCTGGGCAGGCTGGAAAATGAATTCAGATAAAGGTGAAACATAATGCGGCTATCGGCAAAAGGACGGTACGCCCTTGCCGCGCTGATCGAGATTGCGCGGCAGACACAGAAGGGCGAAATCGTTTCGGTCATCAGTATTTCTGAAAGACTGGGAATTTCAAAAATCTTTCTTGAACAGATCGCCACATCGCTAAAAAAAGGCGGCCTCATCCAATCCACGAAAGGCGCAAGGGGCGGCTATCAACTCGCGCAGCAAGCGCACACGGTCACCGCGCTGGACGTGCTTTCCGCCATTGAAAACACGCTGATGGAAAAAGCGGATGACACGGTTTCCGGGCACTCACCTTCTACAGAAACCGCTATGAGAGCGATGGTGTTCGATAAGCTGGATCGGGCGGTTGAGGCCTGTCTTTCCAGCGTAACGCTTCAAGACCTCCTGGAATACGCCGACCGACAAAACAGCGAACAGGCGTTTATGCTTAATATGTGATTACTCATCAGACAGGAACTACTCCAGCCTGCACTTGCTTCGCCCTCTCCCGCAAGCCCGTGTAGCAGGATGGGTAGAGCGCAACGAATGAAATGAACGCCTCCCCCGGGTGAATTGGCAAAGATTTTTATGCGGAAAACCGGTGGATTGAATTTGGCGCATGGTATACCATTGTCACGGTTTATATCCGCTCCCAAGGAGACGCATCATGACGACCACTTTTGCCTATGCCGCACACAGCGCCACCACTGCGCTTGAACCGTTTTCATACAGCCGCCGCTCCCTTGGTGCGGACGATGTATTAATCGCAATCCGTTACTGCGGGGTCTGCCATTCCGACCTGCATATGGTGAGGAACGAATGGGGCCAGACGGTCTATCCCATCGTGCCGGGGCATGAAATCGTCGGGGAAGTGCTCGAAGTTGGCAGCGCCGTACGCGCATTCAAGCCCGGAGACATGGCCGGGGTCGGCTGCATGGTCGATTCCTGTCAGACTTGCCCGGAATGTAAAGAGGGGCTGGAGCAATACTGCCAGAACGGTATGACCCTTACCTACAACAGCCCCGATGTGCATACCGGCGGAGTGACTTACGGTGGCTATTCCACGCACATTGTCGTCAATCAGAACTTCACGCTACGGATTCCGGCAAATCTCGACTTGGCAGCAACCGCGCCGCTCCTTTGTGCCGGGATCACCACTTACTCCCCACTGCGTCATTGGGGCGTAAGCAAAGGCTCGCGCGTCGGTATCGTCGGCCTGGGCGGCCTCGGACACATGGCGCTCAAGCTCGCGCACGCCTTTGGCGCGCATACCACGCTCTTTACCACCAGTACCGGAAAAGCCGAAGACGCCCGGCGCCTTGGCGCGGACGCGGTAGTGGTATCGAAAAATGCGGAAGAGATGAAGGCGCGCGCCAACAGCCTCGACTTCATTCTCGACACCGCCGGCGCCTCGCACAATCTCGACCATTATCTACAGCTTCTCAAACGCGACGGTATCCTGTGCCTCGTTGGTGTGCCCGAACACGGCCACCCAGCGCCAAATATCGGCAACCTCATCTTCAAACGCTGCCAGATCGCCGGCTCGCTGATCGGCGGCATCCGCGAAACACAGGAAATGCTCGATTTCTGTGCAGCACACAGCATCGTTTCCGACATCGAACTGATTCCGATACAAAAGATCAACGAAGCCTACGAACGCATGTTGAAGAGCGACGTCAGATACCGCTTCGTGATCGATCTGGGGTCACTCAATAGCCCGTAGATTGGACAAGGCCAAAGGCCGCCATCCGGTGGTTGAACGCTAGGCACCGGGATGCCCGAATCATTGCCCTACCAGCTTCTCGCCGATGCAGTTTTGGTTCTGCATGTCGCGCTCGCTTTGTTCATTGTCGGCGGGTTGGTGCTCATCGTCCTTGGCAATGTCTTCGGGTGGCACTGGATCAATTCGCTTTGGTTCCGGCTTGCGCATCTCGTCGCTATTGGGGCGGTCGTTGCTGAAACTTGGCTTGGCATCGTCTGCCCCCTTACTACGCTTGAAATCTGGCTCCGGGTACAGGCAAAAGCCACCACCTACTCAGGCAACTTCATTGAACATTGGCTTCAAGCCCTGCTGTTCTGGCAAGCTCCACCGTGGGTCTTCACCATCGCCTACTCGGTGTTCGGGCTAGCGGTGGCTGCTACGTGGTGGCGCTTTCCTCCCAGGATTGGGCATGCTCACAGCCGGTACCTGAACCATTTATCCCAGCGGCTGCTTTCGGTAGCCTCCCCCACCGGTCTCGCCGAGACCGGCAAGGAGCCGTCCGGACAAACGAGGCTCTATGTTTCAATCCACGCCCGTGCCCGGGCGACAAAAGCGCTTGAAAGAGGTTACGCCTCCCCCAAGCGAGATTATCCCCCTAAAGGGGGAGGTTTCTAACCGTGGTTTGTTTTTGATCAATATCCCTGTTCCGCCAGAGAATCCACATCTTCCGGCTTAGCCAAAGGAGTAGCCGAACCCGCCTCGCCTGGTTGTGACTGTCTCGTCGGGTCGGCCGGACGGGATTGCGGAACAGGCGCCGGGGGGACGTAGTTCTGTACGTTGGAAGGGACGTTCGCCAACGTCGTGAAGAGTTCGTTTTCGTCTATCAGGGGTGTTGCCAACTCCGGCGGCTTTTTTTCAGAGTAATAGTAGTCTTCGTGATCCCCCTCTCCTGCCAGGGCTTTGCTGATGCCTTCTTCCGGGCGGGGATGGAAAGTTTCCGGGATATTGGCGAGCGCGGTGCGCATGTAATTGATCCACATCGGAAGCGCCGCCGTCCCACCCGTTTCGCCGCTACCCATGTTGCGCGGCGTCGGGAAACCAATCCAGGTCACGGCGACAACTGCGGGGTTATAACCGCAAAACCAAGCATCACCGTAATCGTTGGTGGTTCCGGTTTTGCCCGCAACGTCCCTGCGGTTCAGGGCACGGGCACGGGAACCGGTGCCACGGCGCACAACGTCCTGGAGCATCGAATCCATGATCCAGGCATTGCGCTCAGGGATGACACGGGGCGCGTCTTCCCCTGCCACCTGTGAATCAAAACGGGCCAGCGTATTGTCGTTAACATCCCGAATTTCCCTGACCACGAACGGATTGATGCGATAGCCGCCATTGGCGAACACCGCGTAAGCAGTTGCCATTTCCCATGGGGAAGCCGAACCCGCGCCCAGGGCCATTGTCAGGAAAGGTGGATGGTTGGCGGTATCAAAGCCGAAATAGGCAATGTAGTTTCGGGCGAAATCGGGTGTGATATCTTCGAGCACGCGGATGACCGGGATGTTTTTCGAGCGCGCCAGCGCATCGCGCATCGTCATCATGCCAGCAAACTTTCTGTCGTAATTGTTCGGCTCCCAGGCTGCGCGTCCCGTGACACCCGCCGGATAATACAGAGGTTCGTCCAAGAGTAGCGACCCCGGCGCGTATTCCCGATCTTCATATTCGAGGCTGGCCGAATAAATGAAGGGCTTGAAACTCGACCCTGGCTGCCGTTTGGCCATCGTAACGTTATTGAACTGGTTGCGGTTTAAATCGAACCCCCCGACCAGGGCGCGCACTGCACCCGTCCTGGCATCGATCGACACCAGGGCGGCATCCACTTCCGGAATCTGGGTGAGTTCCCATCCTTTGCTCCCGCCACCATTGCGGATACGCACCAGCGCCCCACGTCGCACCCGCCGGGACTGCGGCGCGTTGGCCTGAAGCATGGGCGATGCGAAGCTCAGCCCGTTCCCCGCGATCTTGATGAGTTCGCCGTTGCGGTATACGGTAACTTCTGCCGGCGAAGTATCGATGACCACGGCCAGGAGCAAGTCGCCGTAGTCGGGCAGCCTTTGCTCATCGTCTTCGCGCACCTTGGTAAGTTCGTCATCAACAATTTTGGCAAATTCATCGTCAATTTTTCCCGTACCCACCTTGGTATTTGGTAAGGTAATGAACTTTTCCGGACCGCGATAGCCATGACGCCGGTCATAATCCATCACGCCTTGGCGCAGGGCATCGTAGGCGGCTTCCTGTTCGGCGCGGGTTATCGTGGTGTAGACCTTCATCCCCCGCAGGGTGGCCTGCTCGCCGAACTGGATGACAGCGATCTGGCGCGCCATCTCGGCCACATACTCGGCATGAACCGGGCTGAGGACGATCGGGTCGCGCGCAGCGCTCCCTGACTTCGTCTGCAAGGATTCATTCAATGCCGCCTGATATGCGGTCTCGTCGATGAAACCGACATCCCGCATGCGCCCCAGTACATAACCTTGCCGTCTCTTCGCTCCCTTCGGATTGACAATCGGATTCAGGGAGGACGGGCCTTTTGGCAACCCGGCAAGCATGGCAGTCTCAGCAAGCGAGAGTTCGCCGAGCGGCTTGCCAAAATAAGTCTGGGCGGCAACTTCAAAGCCGTAAGCGCGCTGCCCGAGGAATATCTGGTTGATGTAAAGCTCAAGGATCTGATCTTTGCTGAGGTTGTGCTCGATCTTGAGCGAAAGCAGTATTTCGTACAGCTTACGGGTGATGGTCTTATCCCGCGTCAGGAAAAAGTTACGCGCCACCTGCATCGTAATGGTCGATGCCCCCTGCCCGCTCTTTCCAGAACGCAGGTTGGCCAAAGCCGCGCGCAGGAGCCCGGACAGGTCGATCCCCATGTGTTCGTAAAAATGTGTATCTTCCGCCGCAAGCAGCGCATTTTTGAGTGAAGCGGGAACATTTTCGATCTTGACGGGCGCACGCCGTTCTTCGCCGATTTCCCTGATAAGGAAGCCATCGGCGGTATACACCCGCAGGGGGACGCGCGGCCGATAGTCGGTCAGGGCATTGAGATCGGGCAATTTGGGCCAGACCAGGATAGAAAACGTGGTGAGCGTGGCAAGCCCAATCACAATCAGCACCATCAGTCCGGCGAACGAATATAAAACCCATCGCGTCGCTTTTTTTCCGGCGAACAAATACGAAACCTGCTGCATCGCTTTTTTCATGTCCCAGCGCATCGTGCTCTCGTGCGAAAGTCGAAGGCCGTCATTATAGCGAGGTCAAGTGACGCAGGACGGACAGAGATTACTTTTTGTACCATCTAAGTTTTTCCATTTCCTTTTCCACTACGCGTTATCTCCCCATTATCATGTCAAAAAAATATTTTTCTTTTCCCATTGTCATTTTAGCAATAATACTTTTCGCATGTGAAACGCTATTTGTTTTTTGCCGAGACGCCCCATCCAGAATGCCCGCACACAGATCGGAAAAACCTTTCAGTACGCCCCTCCTACGTCGGGATTTCCTATCCTATGGGTGACATTCCGATCATCCGGGGTACCTGCACGGACGTAGTCCTGCTCACCCCGAAATCTCCGGCAATTCCATCCCCAGCACCCTGCCTGTCTGCCCTTGCCGGAACGCCTGCAATCTTTCAAAAAGCGCAGCGTCTTCATTCGCCAGCATGGCAACGGCAAAAAGAGCGGCGTTGGCTGCGCCTGCCTCGCCGATGGCAAAAGTGGCAACCGGCACACCCTTGGGCATTTGTACGATCGAGTAGAGGGAGTCGACCCCGAAAAGTGCGCGGGACTGGACGGGGACGCCCAGGATCGGCACGGCCGTTTTGGCGGCCAGCATGCCGGGAAGGTGCGCCGCGCCGCCCGCGCCGGCGATGATGGCTTTCAGGCCGCGCGCCCTGGCGGTTTCGGCGTACTCAAAAAGCAGGTCGGGCGTGCGGTGGGCGGACACGACCTTGGCCTCGAACGGTACGCCGAAATCCTTGAGAATGGCGGCTGCCGCCTGCATCGTCGGCCAGTCGGAATCGGAACCCATGACGATGCCGACGAGCGGCAAAATATAACCCAGGGCACTCATGTCCCGGCTCTCCGTTCAGCCGCTTCGATGGTATTGGCCAGCAGCATGGTAATGGTCATCGGCCCAACGCCGCCGGGCACGGGGGTTATCAGGGAGGCGATTTCTTTTACGGCCTCAAAATCGACATCTCCGCAAAGTTTGCCGCCCTCTTCAATCGGCTGGCGGTTGATGCCTATATCGATAACGACCGCGCCGGGCTTGACCATGTCGGCAGTAACGAACTGCGGCTTGCCAATTGCCGCCACGAGGATGTCGGCGCGGCGGGCATGCGCAGACAGGTCGCGCGTTTTCGAGTGGCACACCGTCACCGTCGCGTTTGCGTTGAGCAGCAACATCGCCATCGGCTTGCCTGCGATGTTGGAGCGGCCAATGACGACCGCTTCTTTCCCGGCTGGATCGATTCCGTTCGCTTCGAGCATCCTCATCACCCCATAGGGCGTGCAGGGGATGAAACGGGGACTGCCCTGCGCGAGCGCGCCGATGTTGACCGCATGAAAACCGTCGACGTCCTTCTCCGGCGCAATGGCTTCAAGCACGGTTATTTCGTCGATGTGGCGCGGTAGCGGCAACTGCACGAGGATGCCGTAAATAGCAGGGTCGGCGTTGAGTTCGGCTATCTTAGCCAGCAGGGTTTCCTGCGATACGTCTGCCGGATAATTGATTTTCAGCGAGAAAATCCCTACCGCTTCGCAGGCGTTGACCTTGTTGCGCACGTAGATCTGAGAAGCCGGGTCTTCCCCGGCCAGAATCACCGCGAGTCCGGGGCAATGTCCCTGCTTCGCGAGCGCCGCGACGCGTGTTTTGAACGCCGCACGCAGTTCTTCCGCCAAAACTTTGCCATCAATCAAACGAGCGCCCATCGGATACTCCGTTACGGAAAAATATTGATTTTATCAGCCTGTTCAAACCCTGCCTTTCTCACCGCTCGGCAGACACGACCCGCCGTACCAGGCTGGCCATCGTGGTAACGTCCATTTTTTCCATCACCCGCGCACGGTGGACTTCCACCGTCTTGATGCTGATTTCAAGCACATCGGCAATCTGTTTGTTGAGTTTGCCCATGATGATGAGGTCAAGCACTTCGCGTTCGCGTTTCGTAAGTTGCTTCAGTCGATCCTCCGTCTCAGCCTGGCTCTTGCGGCGTTCGCGCTCCCTGCTTTCCCGCGCCAGGCAGTTTCCGACGACTTTCAGCATTTCTTCGTCAGAAAACGGTTTTTCGATAAAATCCTCCGCGCCCTTCTTGAGCGCCGCCACGGCCATCTCCACGTCGCCGCGCCCGGTAATGAAAATCACCGACAGCGCGGAATGTCGCTGGATAAGTTCATCGAACAATTCCAGGCCGCTCATTTCCGGCATGCTCACGTCAAGCAGCAGGCATCCGGCACAATCTCCATCCAAAACCGCAAGAAAGTCCCTGGCGCCGGAAAAAGCCCTGACCGTATAACCATGCGACTCCAGCAACCAGACCAAGGAGTCCCGGTGGTCATTATCATCGTCAACGACGAAAATCTGTTGCACTACTTCACGCATCATTCCGTTCGCCATTTCGCTCACGGGCTGTCTCCTCAATAGGCAAAGTAAAACTGAAAATGGTACCGCCTTCCGGTTCCGATTCCGCAGTCAGGCACCCAGCATGGAACGCGATGATCGAGTGGCAAATAGGCAGCCCCAACCCCATTCCCTCGTCCTTGGTCGTATAAAAAGGTTGAAACAACTGTTTCAAATCTTCACCGTCGATGCCGTGGCCCCGGTCGATTACCGAGATTTCCACGACATGCCCTTCCCCCGTCCTCGCCCTCACCGTCAGCACACTCTCATCCTTCGGGGTGCCCTTCATGGCATCCAGCCCGTTGCGTGCGAGATTGAGCAACACCTGTTCAATCAGAATCTGATCGGCGTAAACATCCGGCAGGTTGGGAGCGATTTCGGCAGACAAACGGATGCCACGCAGATGAGCATCGATTTTGATCAGCGTCAGCGCTTCTTTCAGAATGGTTGCCACGGGAGTTGCGTGGCGGCACGGTTCTCTTTTTTTCACGAACGCACGGATACGCGCAATGATCTCGCCCGCCCTTTCGGCCTGGGACGCCGCTTTTTGCATCGTAGGCAACAATTCTTCCATGTCTGCCCCGGCCTGCATGCGTGCGATGCAACCGTTGCAATAGTTGGCAATGGCCGACAAGGGCTGATTGAGTTCATGCGCCAGCGTTGAGGCCATTTCACCTAAGATAACCAAGCGTCCGTTATGGGCGATGCGTTCTTCCTGCCGACGAATATTTTCAGCGGTTTTTTTGCGATCCGTAATGTCGGTGGCGATACCCAACCGAACGATGCGCCTGTCGACCCAGACCACCGCCTGTTCTTTCACGTGATACCAGCGCCCGGTGCGCGGTTGCAGCAACTCCCCGTCGAAAAGCTCGCAGGGTGCATCCGGCGCTTCGACCCCGTCTGGGTATACCCGGTAGTCCCCACGCTCCGGCAGGGGTATGGCCCATTTGCCCCATTCGCGCAAAATCTGACCCACGGCGTCGAACCCGTGCAGTGCCCGGAAGGCACGGTTGGCAAAAAGAATTTCGCCGCTGTGCGCATCGGCCACATATACGGCAGCTTCCAGCCCGCTCAGCACGGCATCCAGAGGCTCATTTGCACTGTTGGCTATGACTGCCGTGTTTTGCATATTTTTTCCGACCCGACAAACCCGCACCTGTAGCAGTTTCGTGTTACATAATCTCCTTGGGCTAGAATTGAGTGGTTATCAATTCACCGAGATTGAAACAATGAACCCGGACATTATCCACCTAAATGACATCCGGCGCATACGCGACGAGGCTGAATGCCTCGCGGATGGGCCAACGATAGATGCCGCCATCGGCCGCATGGCCTTGGACATTACCAATCGGCTGTCCAATACCGACCCGCTCGTTCTTGTGGTCATGAACGGCGGGCTCATTCTGGCCGGACGGTTGCTGCCCCTATTCGATTTTCCGCTCGAACTCTCCTGGCTCCATGCGACCCGTTATGGGCACGACTGCCAGGGCGGAAAAATCGAATGGCATGCGCCCCCGAACATAGATATGCATGAACGCACAGTACTTGTCGTTGATGACATTCTCGATGTCGGCCATACCCTGCTTGCCATCACCAACCGCCTGCTCGAACAGGGCGCAAGCAAAGTGCTTACTGCGGTGCTCGTCGACAAACAGCACAATCGCAAGGCACTCCCCGGCCTCAAGGCCGATTTCACCGGGTTGGAATTTCCGGATCGGTTTCTGTTCGGATCAGGGATGGATTACCGTGGATACTGGCGAAACGCCGTCGGTATCTATGCCGTGAAAGATTTATGAACCCAGAACAACCACGGACAACGCGATGCTGATTACTTTCAAATCCAAAGTCGGGGCAGACGTCCTCATGTTCGGCGATACCGCCCAGGAATTGCTCGCCTTGCTCAATAAAGATGGCAATGCTGCGCAAGGCATCGTCACCGTCGAACAATTGCCCGAAGCCATCGCGCGGCTGGAATCCGCCATCCAGGCCGAGCGCATGCGGCAGAATGCAAAGAGCGCCGACGAGACTGAGGCCGAGGAGGAGGCCGAAGCCGAAGCCGGGCGCACCGGCATGGCCGCGCCCGTGAATATCGCCCAGCGCGCCTGGCCACTGCTCGACCTGTTGCGTTGTTCGCGCGCTGCCGGTGAGCCGGTAATCTGGGATGCACGATAAACATATGGGCACCTCGAAAAACATCGGGTTTGGATAAAAGAGCAAAAATTTTTCCAATGAAATCAAAGGGAAATTTTTCTGACTCCATGAAACAAGGGAGTTTTTCGAGGTGCCCATATATTTATTTCTCAAAAACTTAATTTAAGGAGAAAATATCAATTGGTGTGTAAAAAATACCCTGGAGCTTCATCTCCGCCGTTTTACTCTTTTCCATTCGAATCTCACGGAGACTTTTTATGAACAAATACGCGGCTGAATTTATTGGAACATTCTGGCTCGTCCTCGGCGGTTGCGGCAGCGCGGTATTGGCTGCAGCCTTTCCGGAACTTGGCATCGGACTGGTTGGGGTTTCGCTCGCTTTTGGCCTGACCGTGCTCACGATGGCTTTCGCAATCGGCCATATTTCCGGCTGCCACCTGAACCCGGCTGTTTCTATCGGCCTTTTCGCGGCGGGCCGCTTCGAGGGTAAGGAATTGTTGCCCTACATCGTCGCCCAGGTTCTTGGCGGCATTGTGGCTGCCGGTGTCCTGTATCTGATTGCCAGCGGCAAACCGGATTTCGTCCTGGGCGGCTTTGCCTCGAACGGTTACGGCGAGTACTCGCCCGGCGGGTATTCGCTATTCGCCGCGCTGGTCTGTGAAATCGTGATGACCGCGATTTTTCTGTTCGTCATCATTGGAGCAACGAGCCGGAAAGCCCCGCCTGGATTCGCGCCCATCGCCATCGGCCTCTGCCTGACGCTGATCCACCTGGTCTCCATTCCCGTCACCAACACGTCAGTCAATCCCGCGCGCAGTACTGCCGTAGCGGTTTTTGTCGGAAGCGGGGCTCTCGCGCAGCTCTGGCTGTTCTGGGTAGCGCCTATCGTAGGTGGCATCCTGGGCGCATTGGCCTACAAGGCCATCGACAAGGATCAGGAATAAGAGACGGAATGTTACCCTGCCGCCCCTACGGTTTCAGACCACCATCAGGTGTCAGAATGTCGTAGGGGCAGTATTTTGCCGCTCCAGACTTGCTGACGAACCCTTGATTTTCTCTGAGATCATGCTGCTGACAGGTTTGGGTATTGTGGGCACGGTTACGCGCAGATGGCGGGTTACGGCGTAAACGGGTGTAGATTAGCAGGGTGTTCAAAAACTATTTTTCAGATGCCAGAGTCCACAAAACGGGTCAAAATCAGTCCGAAAAGCGCTTTACAAGGTAGTTTTCGGCCATTTTTGGCCTTGTAGGCATAGGTTTCTCCAGTGCTTCAGGCTTTTTGAGCATCCTGTTAGAGGAGCGTAGAAGGCGACGACACGGACGGGCTGTAAGCGCTGATTTATTAAACCGGCAATCAAATACGCGATGAAATTACACATAGCTTATTGATTTTAATGGAGTATATGCATGTGGAGTATATGCATGAATAAAAGTTGCCGGGTTAATAAAAAGCTCGCCTGCATGCTCGGTTTCCGATAAGTTTTGTTTTTTTTAACAAAAGGTAGAATACATCAGCGCTTCCCCAGAGCAAAAAACCACAGTGTGAGGGGCGTCCTCACACTGCGGGTCAGATTTTTCAATAATGCGCCAAGTTATTGGTCTTCTGACGACGCTCAAAATTTTTTCAGCGCAGCTCTTGTCGCAGGTCCGACAATGCCGTCAACAGCAAGCCCCTTCCCGCTCTGGAAGTTGCGCACAGCGGTATTCGTTGCTGGGCCGAAACTTGCGTCTATCTTCAAACCAGCGCCAAATTGATTGAGGTGCCATTGAATCCAGCGCACACCATCTCCCGAACTGCCTTGTTTCAGGGCTGCTGCGGGTTCCGAATATGGACATACCGGTTTCGGTGCCGGAGTGGGCGCCGGTGTCGGGGAAGTTGCTGACACCGCAACAGCCGCCTTCAGCGCATATCTTGTCGCAGGTCCGACAATGCCGTCAATCGTAAGCTCATAATTTCTCTGGAAGTTACGCACAGCGGTATTCGTTGCTGGGCCGAAACTCGCGTCTATCTTCAAACCAGCGCCAGTTTCATTGAGGTGCCATTGAATCCAACGCACACCCTCCCCCGAACTGCCTTGTTTCAGAGCTGCCGAAGGTTCCGCATATGGACATCCTCCAAATGGCTGTGGTGGTGGTACTGATCCTATACCAAATGCCGAAAGAATACCTTTGGCAGCGGTATCAATATTTCCCATGAGTTTTCTTATATCATCAGTGTTGCTGATAAAGCAACTCTCCACCAACCTATACGAGTAACCAGCAGATGCTGCCCGCCTAGGGTTTGCAAGGTCATTACGAGCATCTATCGTCTGAGAGCGCCCAGGAAAATAACCATTAAGCCAATTAGCCAGAGCATTGTCATAATTATCCGGCTTGAGTCCCGCATTTATGATGACATGCCCACCACGTGCACTCGCACTCACGGAGCTATCGAGATGTAGTTCCAATAGCTCAAAGTCTTTAGCGATATTGAGGCTTGAAATTCCATTGTCAGCATAATAATTTCTATTGACGTCCCCAAGGGTCACGCTTGAACCACCAAGGTTTTTGATGCGTTGTGCGAGTTGACGAACGCAGTCGGCTTCTTTGTAGCCATTTCCAACAGCCCCTGAATCTCCAGCACCATGCCCAGCAATTACGAATAACTTTGCCATTATCTTCCTCCCTTAAAATACAATGACATTGTTCGATGCGTTACCTGCAAAACAGGCTATGTACAGGCTTTCTCCATAACGGAGATATGCCTTTGCCCTTAGGAAACTCTGCACAACCCTTTTTCTGGATTGTTTCGTCGCTTTGATCCTCGCAATGACTGAGCAGGAAGGTCAATGGATTCAACCAATACCGTCATTGCAAGCGAAGCGAAGCAATCCAGTGTTGGGGTTGTGCAGAGTTTCCTTAATGTACGTTTGTGTCGTAGTTCGTGCATGGACGTCAACTTCAATAACGAGCACCCTGACCATGCAGAATTGAAACGATGGGGACTGGATCATTATTACTCCTCTTCGTCCTCCTTCTTTTCATTTGCCAGTTCTTCAAGTGCTCCGACAGTCATTATTTCGCCTTCTGCTAATTCGATGCTCAGCACATTTTTGACGAACTGCGGGTCAATTGGTGCTGCCTTCGGGTCAATCGCTATTACCTTCGAGTCAGGCTTTGCCATGATTCTCTCCTTTGAAATTGTATTATTAATCCGGCCCAAAAATAACTGGATTTCTGTATGCTGGACAAGGCAAAGACCTTCATGTGCGCCTTATCAGCCATGCCAGAAACCGTTCGATCTTATTTCCGGCATCCTTCCGCCGCCTATGCGTATCAGGGTATTTAAAGGCCGGGTTAATAACATCGTCTGATAACCCGACCTGTAACAGGTCGGGTTATCCTAATGAAGCTCAAAATTGTTTCAGCGCAGCTCTTGTCGCAGGTCCAACAGAGCCGTCAACAGCAAGCCCCTTCCTGCTTTGGAAGTTGCGAACAGCGGTATTCGTTGCTGGGCCGAAACTCCCGTCTATCGTCAAACCCGCGCCAGTTTGATTGAGGTGCCATTGAACCCAGCGCACACCATCTCCCGAACTGCCTTGTTTCAGAGCTACTGTAGGTTCCGAATATGGACATACCGGTTTCGATGGCGAGATAGGGTTCGGTGTCGGTGTCGGTGTCGGTGTCGGTGTCGGG
>Ga0123353_10004047_pt1 | contig 18789 bp, 8 predicted proteins | sample TergutLab28metaG_3_FD_92763 | JGI IMG/M metagenome (GOLD analysis project Ga0123353, IMG submission 92763) | Labiotermes labralis P3 segment gut microbial communities from Petit-Saut dam, French Guiana - Lab288 P3 | ecosystem: Host-associated > Arthropoda: Insects > Digestive system > Gut ... | reverse complement strand
GTAACACCAACACGCATCGAACCAGAGCAATACAACCCATGAAATAACTCAAGAAATAAGTCGCAAGCTCCTGAGGATGGATGTATTAACATCCGAAACATGTCGAGTATTAAATAATGAATTAAAAAGCAAGCGACAGGAAGTTGATCTCTCTTTTTTCAAGATAATTGTACCTTAAATATTTATTATTTTGGAAGTTATGGCAATGTTTTTTTAAAAATCTCTCGACTTTTCGAAACAAATTTCTAGCTTGGCATTCACTGAGTTTCTTATTCCTGGGACATAATTTAAACTAAGTTCAGTGCTATACAGTCTGAGAAACTGGAAACATCTTTAATCATATAATAGTAAACAACACATCTCTTACAATTTGAAATCTTATCGAAAATGAAACTCCAATCGACAACATCGAGTTACATATAGTTTTCATAAACACAAATTTTCTATTCTCGATTTCAGTGTATTTTGTATCAATAATATTTCATGAATATTTTACTGTAGTGACTTACATTAACGGTTAAACGTAAAGGATAAAGCATTATCTATACAGACCTGGACAGGTCCATAGGGATCCGTTAGTTTGAGGCTTCGAGAACTTTCAGGCAATCGGTACGTGGAAATGGTAAGGCCATAAGAAACGGTCCCCTTTACCCCAAAGAGATACTCCTGGTACTCATTTCTGTTGGAGGCAGAGTCGACCCCAGGGTCATAGTGCGGAAGGAGGGAATAGGTAAATAAAAAATCGGAACTACCTCATTCGGAATCGAAATCGCCGCCATCCGGCTAGTAGTGCAGCGTCTCAACCAACTGCATCACCGCGTGCTCCGAAATAGTAGGGTAAAGTTTAAAGTTATACAAATTTCGTAAGAACTTGAATTAACTACTGCTAAAGTACACACATTGTGTTGTATTAAAATATTACAGATATAACGTCAATATTTGTCTCTGTAGCCACTGTATGTTTAATTGTTCAGGTGTGGGCTAAATAATATTTCATACATAAGTTACAATTGCGCTTATGATGTATTCCCATACCAAATGTCAGACACCTTCACAAAAAAGTTTAATTTTTAATGCCATCCATCCGAAGAGAATACTGCTACACGAATCTGCCATTTTGGCTTTGATGTTGTACAGAAATTACCACATTGAAAGGTGCCTGTATCTTGCATTTTTACCCTACGTTGTTTTGTGGCCCTACATTAAAAGTTACAGGTGTTATTCCCACTTTACAAATTTATTCGTCTACGATATCGATTTTAGGAACTTAAATTTATCCGGCGCTTTATGAAAATGGATACAGCGCTTCAAAATTTGAAAGAAGGCCTGCAGAACGAATGGAAACCTCAGAATCGTTCTTCTTGTCCTAAGCCAACGAAAGCTAGATGTGTGTTGATAATTATATCTCAAACCAATTAAATGATTTTAAATATCTCATTGAACTAATAGAGCAATTTAATTCTATTACCGTCTGTATTTCAAAGAAGCTCGATCGAGGAATTAGTGCCATTGCGAATCAGGCTTCAGTCCACCCTGGCTTAAGTTCCACTCCTTAAAGTCGAGTCTCGTCGCTTCTGTTCTTTACATTTCTTTCTCTGTGGTTGCTCTTGTTACTCTTTTCTGTCTCACTCTTTTTCTTTCTTTATGTGTCGAAGCGAATGTCCCTGATTGGACAGAGCTGTCCCTAGACAATTTGTCCTCATTTTGTGTTGCTGTTCTTTTTTGCACACTGGGGGATTCTTGCTGGTGTATTGTATGACTTTCCTTCTGTTCCTATACTCTTTCGTTACTTATTTTAAATGCTCAGCTTTAAACATATGTAATGCTTCTCCTAGCTAAAAGCTTCTTGGAACACAAAACTTTAGAATTTATTTTCCTGGTACATACATATTCAATAAATAGAAATATAAAAATACAAAATCATCTAAAATCGTTACTTTGTAGACTTTTTCCATTTTGCAATATATTATAATTAATATATTTGTTACAACACTAATTTTCGAAAGCAGGATGGACCTCACAAATTTATGCTTGCTTCTTAAACATTATGTTCTTGCATAATCATTTACACACAATTGTGAAACAAGATAAAGTCAAAGCAGAGAAAACATCATGTTCCGAAGGCAACAGAAAAATTATATCAAAGCTCATCTGAATAATAGGCCAATATGGCGCTTGATCTTCATATCGGTTTACTGTAAATACCTTCTTTCACTAAACTGCTTTGCTTTTTGTAATGTGTAAACCACATCCGATATTGGAGCTGCACTAACTTCAAAAGCCTTTGTGTACCTGTGGGAGGAGGAATTGCTGTGTTGCCAGACGGGCCCATGATTTGTCGGCCGAGTATACACGCGTTTGTTTTTATCACTGCCTCTTAAACAGAAAACTTCGTATCACGTACTAAACTCCCGTATGATCAGGGGGATCCATATATGAGAAATTTCCGAATTGGATTGGCTGATGCATTGGTCGCGTGTGCTGTACCTGCTATTTGGTCTCTATTTAAAGAAACTTGGCTTCACTCCAGTATATTTCGGAGAATCTAAGATAATTATTCTTTTATATTGTGTGTAAGATTTTGAAAGAAAATGGACAAGTTTTGATAGGAGATTGAAGGTAGCGAATTTGGTTCAGGTGTACTAGACCTGTCTTCTTCCTGAGGCATGTTACGTAGTGTATATTTTCGTTGATGTTATGAACACAATCGTACAGTTTGATTTGCGCACACAGAGATGGAAAGCGAATGAAAGTGAAGTGTGTGTCTGAGGCCAGGCCGTCAGTTGTGAGATTTGACTGCCTTGTGCAGTCGAAGTAGCCCGTTGCAGGGCCGACAACCTACCTCACGGCAGACTGAGAGGTACTAATTGAACTTAATTAGGTGAAAGCCGGCTGCGGATGCCCTTTAACATGCGATAAAGCCGTGGGTCAGTTCAGTAGTGTTTCTGTATAAAATCTTGGCAGGATGAAAGTTGGGAACTCGAATCAGGAAGACTGTAGATATGTTTCGCCAATTTTCTGTGTCCAGAGTTAGGCTTTTGCTACAGTAACTTCTGTCAGAAGTAATCAGATATTTATGGGAATTGTGAGTAGAAATTCTTGTGTTCCGTTGTGTCGAATTGAAACTTGCGGTCTATTAAATTTCACCGAATATTTGTTTTAAAATATGCATTTGTGGCTTGAGGATTCTATGTCATATCCTTCTAGGATGAGTCGCGGAAAAGACCTAATTTTGTGTTTCGACACGTTCTCACACACCTTGAACAGAACGCATGTCGATATACAGATACATGTAAACATTTTTTCTCATCGCTACAAACAGTTTTTCTCAATACGGTGGTCGCATTTCTTAGAGAGCTAGCAGTTCACGACCACCTAATGAAATTGCTAACATCGTGCTTCCTGAGGCCGTGTTGTGCACAAGGTTTCGCAGTGTCTCCTGGGACAACTCCGAATCTTCTTGTTTTTTGTGTTGAGCATTATCTGGTATTGAAATTAATATACAAGAACAGAGGAGACTTGTCTGTCCATGCAGCCTTTATGCCAATTTTTAGAAATGATGATTTTTTTTTTGTTGACAGAATATTGTGATAACCTATTTGTAAGTCTTGAAACGCAAAATTTAATAAGGTTAAATGGAAATTTATTATGTTATAAAAAGCTTTGAAGGTGGAAATAATCTTGATTGATGCCTATTTGATACGCTATTACAGGAGAGATCCTGTAGGATGTAAAGATTATATATTGGATTTATCATGGAAGTAATACCTAATTGTAAGCGGGACTTTCTTTCACGTCATAATCAAGAATTTTCTACATTTCGTTTTAAATTTCCAGTGACATGACGCTGAGGCAAGGAAGAGAAAGGCAATCCGGTGTTCATTGGATCTTCCTTCATAATTGGATTTGTGTTGGTTTCTGGATGTTGTGACAATAAACTTATTGCCCTTCGCTCTCTCATCAAAGTTTGGAACTTGGTACTGTTGTCTGCAAGAGCTGCATATATTCCTGTCAGATGTACTTCTGAAGCTATTACAATGTTTTGATAGACGGAGGAGGTTATCACTGATGAGACTGACTTTGATGTGTTTAGTTCTGCTTGTGCATGCAGGTATTTAGTTTCTCAGTGTTGCCTACATTGACTTTACCTCCTAATCTGATGTCAGATGTTGAGATTAAAAAGCAAAAACTTCCTGGAGGCGAAAAGTTTAGTTATTGTTACTCTAAATTAATCGTATAATTGTACTTATTTTTGAGGGTATCAGTTTTGGTTTCAATGATATAATTTTTAAATTTTACTTTCTACACAATGTGTAAAACTTCAGTTTCACATTGAATAACACTGCGTTTCCATTACAAAGATTACTTGACTAATGCTGAATAGGGAAACAAGTTATGTTTATTCTGAGCCACACGAAAACAGATCAATTCTTCCTCTTGGCAAAGGGCAGAGGGTTAGATGTCAAATCAAGTGACGCATATAGTGACCACTGTGTTGAAAGGGATAAAGTAGTTGTACCAACCTGGAATAAAACAACGTTATTACCCTTAGACTTACATTAAGGGAATAATTACAATATCGCTTTTTCGTACTGGCAATCACGCGTCTCTCGGTATTTGTGTAAAAAATTGTAACTTTGTGGCGCGATGTGTAACTCTTGTGGCAGTGAAAATGTAATAGTGCATTCTGTGTGTTTTACTGAGCTACATGCCACTTTAAACAGCACAGAAATATTGATTGTTGCACAAAAATATTTCAATGGCAAATTTATGTCGCAGGCAAAAATAAAACGAACGTAGGTTTTCTGGTGTGAAGTGCCCACTGCTGCATTGAAACAAAAGAATTTTTGTATGCTCGTGGCCTTTCTAGGCGCTTTTCGCAAACTTGCGAAAAAACGGCTTTTACCTTTATTATGTCTGTCCGCCTGTCCGTTTGTCTGTCCGTCCGCGTGGAACAACTCAACTCCCACTAGACGGATTTTCATGATTTGGTATTTGAGTATTTTTTAAAAATCTGTCGAGAAAATTCAAGTTTCACTATTAAATAGGAATTCTTTTGAGTCAAAACACAACTATTTTATATTGTTATCTTTATTTAAGCTGATGACATTTTCGGCCTTTGCACTGGACCATCTTCAGGTCACAAGATATATAATTGAGGAGAATATACAGTGTGAATAATAAATAAAATGTTGTGTATCATAAAATAAGATGATATTTTATGTTATACATTATTTTATGTCCTAGTGCAAAGGCCGAAATATGTCATCAGCTTAAATAATGATAACAACACAAGGTAGTTGTGTTTTGACTCAAAAGAACCCTTTTAATTATAAATCAGCTAAAGATCAGGTTTCACTAAAATCTGACAAGTTTAACGGGTACTTTACATGAAGACCTATACGCATTGTTGATCATATCTCACTGCATTCTTCTTAGAATAATAAATATTTCGGACAAATTTGTAGAGAAAATCAAACCACATTTTATGTACAATAACTTTTTTTTAGAAAATCGTGCCGTTTGTGAGATAGTGTGGGGAAATATTGTAGAGCGGGGCAGGCCACAGACGACAACGTGTCGCATGTGCATTGCATGCTGGATACTTATTGCTCCAAACACACTTTCAGAATATATAATAATTCTTGATTTTCCACTGCAACAGTGGTTGCACAAACATGCCTCAATGCTACGTTACACGCAGGTTGCCTGTGTTCTTTAGACCTACAGTTTGGCTAAAAAGATCGTAATGACAGATAACTCGTTACGCAGTTTTTTTAGTTTGTTAAGTATTGCCATAAACATTTTAGAAAATCAGGAGGAATTAATCAATTATGATTTTGTGCCTTAGTTATCAGCCGCGCAAATGGCATTTCTTCTGCACCGCATTTTATTGTGATCGGTGGCCTGCCGGACTGCACAATAATTTTTCACCTTACCTCATACAAGTCACGATTTTCGGAAAAGTTCTTGAATATAAAACACATGTTTTGATTTTTTCTACAACTCTCGTCTGAAACATTTATCATTCTATGAAAGAAATTATCGAGATACAATTATAAATGTATGTACTTTGGTCTTCACTTAAAGTACCCCTTATTATTAGCGGAAATTGAATTTACTCGACATTTTCGAAAATTTTTAAATATCAAATTGTATAAATCTCCGTCCAGTGTGACCTGAGTTTTTCCATGCAGGCAGACGGAATGGCATACAGAAGCTAATCGTCGTTTTTCGCCATTTTGTGAATGATCCTAAAAATCCTTCTTGCAATTTGAGACTTATTTTATACTGGTCACACCCCAAGATCCGTAGAAGGCGTCTCAATTTTATTAAGGCCTCATAGCCTTTAGGATTTATTTCTTTGAACGGATACCTAATCTCAACTCTTGAGGTCGTGTTCATGGTATACGGGGCATGGAAGCTTCACAGGTAAAGAAGGCGCCGTAATTATTCTTACGAACGTGCAGGTATAACTAATGTGGGAAATCAAGTATTAGGCTATGTTCATTGTTACGATAGTAGGTAGGCACTGAATTACACCAATAAATGCAGTATTTGGATCAACAGTCCCGTTGTTTCTGTATAGAGTGTTATTACATATAACTCGCAAGTTGAAAGAGACGCAGATATTATTTGCTGGAAATATCTTACTCATAAGACGTCCAATAATTGACTTAGGTAAATATTAAGAGCTTCACAATACAAATCTAATACAAGCATACTTACCAGAATATCCAATTTTATTTATGTCGTGCCTTCATAATGCCAGTATTTACAGGGTCACAGGGAATTGCTTTGGCCTGTAAAGCGAGCGTGGAGAGAAAATTAATTTTCTGTCCCTGCCATTTTGTTTTCTAGCTCTATAAACTGGATTTCAAAGCAGAAGCAGGACAAGAAGTCTGACAGCAGCCGTTTATCTGCATGGGCAGTTTAGAGCGTTCAGTCATCCGCGTATAAATACATGTTGATAGATTAACAGTTCTGTAACAAGAGTTACGTAAGCACTACATTAATCATCTGAGTCTGTTGTAATAAAAGGATGACACCTCTACCTTAAAACCGTCATTCTTTACCGTCAAAGTCTGACCTATGCCTTATGAGTAAGTTCGCTTGAAGGCCGTGCGGTCTAGAAATGTTACTGCAGTCGCCTGTCTGCACGAAGCATAATCAATTGCCTGATGACAGCCTGATGTCAAAACACGCCTCTTTTCTCAAGTAATATAACGTTTACATCGTATGCAAAAATAAAAAGGCTGCATTCACGTCATATTTGAACTGCCTTCCAGAATTATTCATTGCGATGAGGTACCTTCCGTTTCTGGGGTGCCTTCAGTAAAACTTAAATTACTCGATCTTCAAATTATACATTATCTAAATTAATTAATATATTAATTCTTTAAACGCGTTTTAAAAAAATGGAGACTCTAAATACGGTGGTGGGCCGGCATAGTGCACTTAGTATAGAGACTCGTTACGGGCTGGATGTTCAGGGGTGCAAAGTGGTCGAGACTTTTACCCGATTTTAACCACATCTGGGCTTTTTCGACAGATTTTACATTCAAGTTCCCAATATCAATTTTCACGGAAATCCGTCCCGTGGAAACTGTGCTGATATTTGCGGAGATGCGGGTGAAAGGACAGACAGGCACAAAGACAGAGAGAGCGATTTTGCGAAAGCGTCCGAAATATTTACAGCCGAACCCGGTTATAACGTCAGCGACTTTGTGATACTTTGTGTATAGCGCCAGATTTTTTTGGTACCAATGAATATCTTACTGTTTACCATAACATTATACTAGTCGGTTAGAACAACTATCTTTTATAACGACACAAAATATTCAGTCCATTTCATGATGTTAAAACCGAATTCGACTCTGCTGGTTGGACTGGAGCTATTGTAATCTGGGCGTCTTTTTTTTTCAATCAAATGAACCTATCAATCAAAATCTAGACTTTTAATACATCCCAGCTGTAACAGCTGACGCTGTCTAGTGCACAGAATATTCCTTACGTGTCGTCGGATGTAATATATCAGGAAGAATTCGCTTACAATATGAATAAGTACTATACAAATTGGCATACTCTCTTTCCTGGCGAGTGGTGACACAAAAAAAAAGAGCTGCGTGGCTGCAGCATTACTCACAGGTACTACTAGGTATCGCTTGCACATGGTTTTGGTCGGAATGCATGTTTTTTATCGTGAAGACTCCGAATTTTCTCTTGCTGTAATAGCGGACAACTTACTAGCTGTTAAAGATAAAATCCTCAAATGTATGGACAAAGATTATAAATACCTCAGAACGACAGCGAAATTAAATTTATAATACATATTTTTTTTATATTTACAACCCCCAAAATTGTACGTTGGCGTGTCCATCCTTATTGGAATCCTTAACGAGAAGTTTTGCGGCCGATGAATGACGTAACTGCACTCATTCGCATAACTAATGTTGGTGCTGCAGCAATTGCTGGCCTACTTTAAAACAGAAGAGTTTCGCGTCGTATAAGATTTATGTGGAACCCTTCCACGACAGTCAGAGTGTCTTGTTTCTTCAGAGTTTTACCTCGTTTTTTATGTCTTGTTGACCGTGCATCTTGGTATGTTCCTTGTAAATAACCAACTTGACGCACAACTTTTCATGTGTTTGTTTCTGTTCTCTACAGGTTTTGGGCAGCCATGTGTTCATTATCAGGAGAATTATTGTATCAATGCGACACCTGGTTTATGTGACCCTGTGTAGACGACCGTTTGGTATGCAGGTCGTCTACACAGAGTGACATAAACCAGGTGTCGCATTGATAAAATAATTCTCCTGATGATGAGCACATGGCTGCACGAAACATGTAGAGAATAGAAATAAACATACAAGAAAAGTTGTGCGTCAATTTGGTTATTTACAAGGATTTTAGCTCGTTCTTTGCTCTACCCTTGTAAACAGTCAAACGCGTTGAAAACCAGATCTCTGGCTTATTTTCCTAAAGCCGGACGATTTGTTTACCGGTGTTCCATTTTCAAATTTACAAAATATTTTTCATAAACACAGAACACAGAACGCACATCCATAACAAGACACTCTTGGCAACACAACACAACACGGTATGCTGCCACAAAACCAACTAGAATAGTGAAATTAATATGACTTTTAATAGTGTAACTTTAGCAAGGACGATATAGCTCCCTGATGATAGTCCTAGGACCGAAATATGTCGGAGCGTTTTTAATGTTTTAAGTTGTAAATTTTATAAATTTATATAAGTGCAGTGGTTGGTAAAATAATTGAGTGATTTGTCATAATATCTTTACAACTCACTTCCGTTGACGTGGACATTAGCGACGAAAAACACACAGCATTTGGGTGGAGGTTGTCACCTGAGACTGATTCGATTAGAATAAAGACACTCTGACAAGAATACTTCTAGAACGTTTTCATTTATATCTGTCTAAATGTGTCCCACAATAACTGGGGAAACACAATATTTTAGCTAAGTCCCCTCATGTTACCTTTAGGTGAGAATAAGATGTCTGTATTCCGTTCGTCTGTGACACTCTCACGCATGAACAAAAATGCATCCTACGAATGATACGAGAATGATAGATGGTGTCATTCTGGTATAGTTTTGGAGGATCTCTGACGACATGTAGAATAGTACAAATATAGAACATGGAAAAAATGTACTGGTTCCTGCATCGAGAAGCAGGAACCAAATTCTGGAAAAATCGTTACCGCATTGAAGTAGTTGTTGGCCAGGTCGAGGTACTTGCTTTTAAAGGTAGAATAATAAAGTAATCACAATTCAAACAAGGGTTCTTAGAAGGTTTATTCCATATATTTGTGTCATGATATTCATTGTTACTTTTGACGACCAGCTGTTTGTGGAAGTGGCTTTTCTGATAGAAGTACCGTTATATAAGCTGAATTGAATTATCCTTTTGCAGTGTATGAGTTTCGCTTGTATTCTGGAATGTGACAGATAAGTTGGCATGCTGAAATGTGAGTGTAACATGGGTTATGAGATTGATTTTCATCATAAAGCAAAAGGTCAGTCATGGTAGACATGATCATCCTTTTCCATTTAAGTTATCTTCTTTCTAGAACCTTCCCGCATGTGAAGCTAGAGACTGCAGACATCAAATGTTTGCATAATCAAGTCCCATTTTTCTGTTCTTGACCTCAGCACGTAAGTAATGTGTCCTGCTACTTCATCTGCAGCTGGAATCGACATTTTTCACCCATAATGATAATGATGGGCGTTATCGCTTGAAGAAGGGAATTTAGTTTCCTCATTCGATTCCTAATTTGTCTCCCGAAACATTATTTCTGCGATTTCTGTTGTATCAAGTTTACTTGAAAATCTCTTATGCTGCTCTGTGAAGTCATTTAAGAATGACATGGTGTCAGAAAGATAAACATGTTTTCATCTTAATCTCTCAGACCAACGGCATGTTTATCTCCTTACCTAATGTTTTTACTCGTTCTTTTGTCTTTTTACGGATTCGAAAGAAAGACCGAATAGAGAGTGGTATTTTGTGAGTTTTATTCGAAAACAAACCGCTTACTGGTCCGTCGAACACAAATACTATTCATGTTATAAAGTATACCTACATGTTGCGGCCATTTTCGACCGTAATTATCCTATCAATACAATATTGACAAATAAGGTTATGCAGTATTGTATTGATACGCTTATGACGGTCGAAAACGAACCGCTAACTGCTGGCGTACCAAAATAAAGAATAATTGTTTTGTTGGTGGGAGAGCAAGCGATTTGTTTTTCTAATTATCCACCAACAAACTGGGATGTACTGCATGAAAGTAGTTACGAGGTTTGTGTGGAAATTTATTTTAAATTCATTACACACTTCCTCTACTTACATTTCATATATTGCTTCACATATCCAAATGAAATTTGTAAAGCCGTAAGCCCGAAACGTCAATACATTACTTAAATGTAGAAGGAGACTGAAGGTGTGATGGTGGATATGTCAACTGTAAACCTAAGGAAATCTCTTTAGTTCAGTAACTGGTGCAAGCGACATGATTGAGCTCTGTTGGTTCCGTTTAGCGGCTGAATCTTCGTTCCCGTTTTTGGCATTGGAATTTGTTAACGGTGTTAATTCGTTTGTACACTTATGCATTAACACGATCAGCTGTGTGGTCAACAGTTAAACCAAACCAACAAGTGATCAGTCAGCACAAGTATATTTTATCGGAACCACACTGTATTTTTCGGCACAATCGAGCCATCATTAGGTGTATGGTCTTGATGACAAAACAGGACACTGGCCTCAAACCTTTCTATCCGATTACCCAGAAACAGAAAGTCATACACTAAAAACAATTAATTTTCACCCACGACGTTGTGTAAATCTTAAATCTTGCGGATTAAGTGTATACATTTAAATGTTGAAGTGAAATATATGAGAAAACGGTAGAATCTTTTTCCCAGAAAGTCTTGGAACTTCACGTTCTGATTTTCAATAGGGATTTTGATTAGTAATGGACACGACGATCGGAAGATTTATGAGTTGGGTCCCTTGATAACGCAGGGACATAAACAACACCATCTTACTTTCCACAGTATTGTAGACTCTCCTTTCATAATCATTATACATAAATCTTAGTTGTCTTTTCTTCATTGCAGAGAATGAAAAGACCCAGAATTTTCAACACTGGCCATGAAGTCTGGATATTTTTACAGGGATCGTTCCATTTTTTAATACAGCGCTCTCGGGTTTTCGTCGTGGGTTTCGTTTTGCTGATGACTATAGTTTGGGTGTGCAATGAGTGTGCACGAGTTGTTTTAATACGTTAATTGCTGACATGTTATTCCCGTTAGAGAAGGTGAATTTTTCTTTCCACCAACACGTTCATGACGGCTGAAGAGTAAACCCTGAAACTCACGCAATTAGCGTCCCGAATTATTATGCCTGCACGGAAGCAAAAGAAGCTTTAAGCCGATTCTTCACTTTATGCTTTTATCCCAGTATTTTTCGTTTTGTGGTTGCTATTAGAGTAGGCTCACGGCTCTGATGGGCTGAACAAATGGCTGTCATCTGGGAGGCAAGAAATGCCCAGAGAAAACTTTTAGAAAGCATGTTTTGAATGTTAGACTAGAAGAGTCCCAGAAGTGTGTTATATAAGGATGCAAATCGGAGAGAATGTACCACAGTGGTTTTGGTATTAGCAATATTACAATTTCAAGCTCTGCTACAAGTGATTTGGAAATAGTTATTTTGATGTCATGATGGGTGTTCACGCCGTTACAACAAAATATTTCAGTTATAAACGATCAGGTATTTCACACCACAATTTGACTTTCTCGGTTCTGAAATTATGTAGACGTCAAAAATACTGTATATTTTACAGCCATGCATTTTAAAATTCGATCGATATGCATGTTGTAAATTTGGAATGTGGAGTGTTACAATTTACGTATTTAAAATATTTAATTGCAAGAAACTGTAACTCATTCAGGCACGTTGGAAAGACCAATAAATAAAGAAGTTTCATATTCCACGAACGGATCCTTGTCCTTTTCAACTCTCAATCTGAAGTGAACTTGTAAGCAATTTTAGTCAACGGTAACACGAGAGGCTGTCCCTCCACCCACAACACGCTCCGCCATGCCACTTTTTCAAGCTAAGCCGAGTAGAACTAATGCGTCAGACAAGGGCTCCTCGTTATCGGCAGACGTTTAGTCAGAGGCCGGCGAGAAAAGGGAGAGAGAACTTGACAGACAGCGGGTACGTGGATTGCACTCGCGTTGCACACTGCCCAATCTCAGTCACACCGCGATCTGAACTGAACCGATCATACAGTAACCTGTCAAAAGGAGAAACTGGTACTTCACTAATGCGAAGTGGAAGTGAAGTTTGAAAAATGTATGTGCAATTTACAAATGCGTTATTGACTGCCTCGCAAGTGTTATGTGATAGATATCCCTTCTGTATTGGATACATGAATATTATTGTAGAGCTATTAGTGTTACAGGTATACTGCCGAGACTCAGACAACATTTCTTCTTACAGCTGATTAATTAAAAATTTTTATCAGTAAAAATTTTTGCACTTTTTACTTTTGTGCTGCGTGATTTTAGGTTTCTGCCGCGAAGTAGATGAGAAATTCAATCTTCTGAGTTATTACGCAACGAGTAGTGGCAATTTGTTGCCGACGTTTTGGATTCTTGAACCCTGAGGATGGGATCGATTGTTTATCCCGAAATGTCAGTAGGAAATTAAAACTACTCGCTGCGTAATAAGCCAGAAGAGCTCAGTTTTTTTTCTGCTGTACATAAGTTCCATAATTCTGTATAGTAAACCTCAGAAACGTATCCATCCACCCCCCGAAGAAATCTAAATACATTATGAAACAGCTACTAATAAAACAACAAAAACAGAGAAACCAGGAATCTAATCAGGGAGCCACAGCCTAAAGTAACACACCAAAGCACATTACATGCTTAGAATTCCTAATTCTAAACATAGGTGCATAGTATATTAATTATGTACATGTTACCAATCAAAACACACATTGTAAGCCATCTGGGATCCCAAATGAGTGCAGCCACATTGTAAAAAACTCCATGGTTCTTAGCTTAGCTTTATAAGTCGAAACATGTCGCTGTAACCTATGCTTTTAATTTACATGGTTAATGAATTACATAGTAAACAGTGGTTATATTGAATATTTACACAACGGGATGACTTCTTGCAAAATTTAGAACTCGAAAAAGTAGGATTGTGTCCTTATCAACAGGCAAGGTATTTGTGACGTTACTGGTGTGTTCAATTAAACACCCCGTGATCCAGGTGTATAGGTCAGTGGAGGTATAATTCCACTAATTTTGACCTCATTTCTAGATCAAGGTGAGTGCACAATTTCACATCACAGCTCCTTATCCCAGGGAGAAAGTGCCCCTGATACACATTAGAGGCTGGAGGAACTCCAGAACTTACTGGAGGCGTCTGAGAGAGAAAAAAATACATTCCCACTGCCGGCAATAGAATTCCGTTTTAGTTTCCCCGTGTTGTAGTCGCTATACGGACTCAGATATCCCGCTTTCGGCAATTAACAGGCACAACGTAAAATTGAATTGTTTTTATGAGACAATTATGTTAGCAGGCACTGCGCGTTAGGAACTTAGTCGAAAGCGGTGAAGTAGATTTGGAGGGCTAATGTAGGTTACAGTCCAACTAAGTTTTCATTTTGTGGATCCTGCATAGAACACATGAGAAACTTTGTAGAGAATATAGGGCGGAAAGTTGCGGGTTCGATTCCCGATGGCTTCATTGGGATTTTTAATGACTTCACCTTCCGTCCGCATTATGGTCCTGGGGTCGACTCAGTCTGTAACATAAATGAGTATCAGGAATATCTCCTGAGAGATACAGGCGGCCGGTGCCTAGGGCTGACAAACTTCTCAACCTCATATACTGATTGTCTAGAAATTCTGGGAGCCTCAACTTCCTCGAACCCCCAGAGTCTGTCCAGTTCTGCATAGGGATAGTTTTTGAGAATATCGGCTGTACATTTTGAGTAGTTCACAGACATCATTAACTGTAGAATATTTGAAGGGCAGAAAGTAAGGCTCCAAGGAAGTTATAGTGTTTTCAATCACGAAAGTTCCCAGCACACTAACCTGACGTTACTTTAGACCAGGGTTGTCCAAAGTTTTGCAGTACCTTTTTACATGATCAGTAATTCATTTGAATTTTGGTTGCAGATTTGATAAAAATGTTGAAAAATTTCCTGTTATTTTTACAAAGTACGGACACGTTGCTTGTAATGTAAAGCGGCTCGTGAATGGTTAGATATTAGTGGCTTAATGGTTCATGTGTGCTGGATATTTATGGCCTGTTCTTTCTCTTCGCGAAGCTTGGATTACAACCTATCAGATAAGGATGTGGGAGGCAGTCGATATGCCTGGCGTAGTCTTCTGCTAAGGGACAAGTCCCAGTCGGATCACGTGGTACAGGGCTGAAATTACAAGTTTTAGCATGTTCTTAGCCTCTATTGAAAGAAAGTCTTTCTCCACTAAACTGACAAAAGTGACAAAAGTACTGGCCTGACTACTGGCAAGTCCCCTACTGTGATGGGTTGTTGCATTTCAAAGCAACGTCGAGCTTCTTGGGATATAGTATACGGTATAGTTAGAAAATAGTTTGCTGAAAACATCAGGTCGACTGCAATTTGGGGTCAGCCACGCTTCATTTGTCCAGAAGGCAGCATTTTGGGAGTCCCAGCATTAAACCGGTATAATTTGAATGAATTTTTGTCAATCGAAAGGACGTACTAACGAATTTGTACGAATGTATATTCCAGTATAATAATAACATGGAACAGAACCACTTCGGCATCTTATAGCAGCTCAGCCAGTTTCCCTGCTTGTGATGGATGCCAAGCATCTAACATAAGATAATGGTAAACAAATTTTGAAATCCGATATGGGTATTCTGTGTCGGTTGTGGCAACCGCAGTTTAAATATGGGAGATGAACAAAAACCGTTAATAAAAGTCTAAGGGAAAAGTTGAAAACTATTATATAAGAGGGAGGATAATATTAAAAGAACATGAAAAACTTGGGTGCGAGTATGTGGTTTGGTTCCAGCTGGCTGGGGCTGGGGTTCTGTTACAGGTCTGTATGTACATGACATTGAATATTAGGGTTTCATAAAATGGAGGATCATTGAGTAGTTTTGTGTCAATTTGCTTCAGGTCGACAATAATTAATCATCAAGTTAGTTACGAAATTCGTTGATCCGAACTACAACTCCTTCCGCTCAGGAACTTTGAACTGAATATCAAATCCTGATATCTTAACATTGGCAGAGGAAACGCAATTTTACGGTAACAGACACACTCTAACTCCCAAAGAATGAAAGCCGAAAAAATGTTTAATTAAGTTCATGGCTGTGTGAAAAAGTTGTGCTAGATAATGAAATTGTATATATTCTTGGACATAAAATTTGAGGGCATATCAGAAGTTTGCAGCAACGGCAGTTTTGGTACTTTCCAGTGCAATAATGCAGCAAGACTGGAATACGGGATACGAAAGAAATGAAGCAGTAACCACTAATAATTAAAGTGATGGAAGCGGGTCATATAGATTGTCCCGCAATGTTCATTTCCTTCTCTTTCATAAACGAGTCAAGGTTTCAGCACCATAAACGATTATTAGACTGTGAAGCCATAAAAAGATAATTTCTCTTTCTCATATCTCACGACCAAGTTATAACTTCTCTTGCCTAAGCCACACTACCCAAGAGGTCAGTGAAAACAACTGTAAGGAGCTGAGGTCTGTTCTGAAATTTGTGTTAAAATGTGGAGAAGGAGACGGTACAGGGACTAGGTAACGAGCCGGACGGCAGAGGATTTGTAATTCGATTCATAGAAGGGGTAAAAGATTTTTCTCTTCGTTAAAGCATCAAGACCGATCCTGGAGCTCGACCACTGTCTATGGTATGCGTATAATAGAGATGTTTTGTTGGTAAGAGCGATTTACGGAATAAAGCACAGAGATTAAGAATTAATACACCCACTCTTCTCTATGCCCATATTGCTTGTAAAACGAAAACCCCAAATCTTGCTAGAATTTCTGTAGAGAATTTGAACATTTCAACAAAAATATTGTGCCACTTTCTATGAAGTTGGTTTTTAAAATGTTTCAGTTTATAAAAATATTTAACTAATTTGGCGGAATTTAAAGCGAATTGTGGTTTGGAGGGAGCGTCAGAACAAATATTTTCTTCCACGAAAAATAAGTTACATTGTTCCTTTTACAAATAATTTGGGAAAACGTTCTTTGTTTATTGTGTCATAACCTAACCGTTGTATTTCCGATACATGATCCTAAAATACTGGCAAGTATACCACTAAAATTACTGAATTTTAATTTGTTCAGTGACCTAATTTTCTTTGATTTTTATTCGGTCTAAGGTCGAAGATATGTGCCGTCCATTGTCTGTTCTGATGGAAAGAGACTGGTAAATACTAGCTCACTTATAAGAAAGAACACATTCCTGTGTTCAGCCGTTTTGCAGCCTGACAAACTGTGACAATCGTTAAACGGGGCAGAATAGAGACGAAGCTATAATCTTTTCTTCCGGTTGTGCCTGTTTGGTTTTTCGGTCCGGACACGGGTTCGCGTTACTGGTTCTTTTGTTTTCCTCAGGCCCACCAGAAAAGTTACGGCAAATACATAGATTATGCCACGAGTGTCTTCTCCAAACTCCTTCCAAATTCATAAATAAATATATCATTTGACACTGTACAAACCTCGAAACTAAAATCGTCGGTAAATAGAGTATGGAGTGCAATACAAATAACCATTATGATGGTGATGATGATGCTAATACTAATAAATGTCTTGAAAAATGAAGCGGAAAGAAGCTAATATACAAGACTTTATGTATAGAGATGCATCGAACGTGGAATCGGAAATGTAAGATTATACCAGTAATAACTGGAGCCACCGGAATAGTAACAGAAGATTTAAGGGAAAAAATTTGAAACCACACCAGGAAAACATTCAATAGATTCACTACAAAAGACGGCAGTATTTGTAACACCACACATAATACGGACAGTAGTGCAGTGGGGATCACTCGTGGTTCAAGAGAAGCAACAGGAAGTAAACGCCTGTGACAAGCGACAACAACAACAATAACAACTACTATTACTACTACTACTACTACTACAAAACAACAAAAACATAATAATAATAATAATAATAGGGCCCAAAGTAAAATGTATGTAGGAAGCACATTTGAGAACAACATTAAAGTACTGGACCCGAGTAAACTTATAATTATTTAAACATAGAAGAGAGTTTTGACATACAGCATAAGAATGAGAAAGAAAAGCTGGAGAAGGAATACTTGAGGTGACTGAGACTAGTTTTGGATACAGAATTAAGTGTAAAGAATAAAATTCAAGAAATTGGATCATTGGCAGTAGCAGTACTTAGATACAATTTTGGAATTGTTAACTGACACCAAGAAAAACTCCAAAAACTAGACCGGAAAACGAGGAAACTACCAACCATTCATGGACAGCATCACACAAAGGCAGATGTAGATCGCTTGTATGCTCCCAGAAAACAGGGAGGAAGGGCCCTGATACAGGCAGAAGCAGTCCATGCAGTAGAAATTACAGAACTGGTGGAATATGTAAACAGGAAGGAAGACCCACTAATACAGGTTGTCAGAACACACCAACACAACGACTCAGCAGTGTTACAGACAGCTAGATGCCTCAAGACAGAAGAAGTACAGAGGGAAACAAGAAAAATAAAGGAGAGCATAGCGGAGAAAACGAAAGAAAGATGGCACGGAAGAAGATGCATGGACAATTGCCACTTAACTTAGATGAAAAGCTGGTGGATATTGAACAGCCATATCGCTGGCTAAAATCTGGTGACATCAAGGGAGAAACAGAAAGTACAATAGTGGCAGCTTAAGACCAAGCAATTAGTACAAAATCTTTTAAGAGTAAAATTTTGAAGGAAGAAACTGAGAGTAAATGCCGGTTATGTAAGTAACATGAAGAAACTATTGACCACTTAAACTTGGGATGCCCCATTTTGGAGAAGAACAAATATTTAATGAGACACGATAAAGTTTATACACATTTGCATTACCCAATACGCAAAGACACATCCCAAGCCGGTGTATGAAGATGGAGATGTCACAGTGTTGTGGAATCAAGCAGTACATACAGACAGAGAAGTTACAGAAAATAGGCCAGATATAATAATTAAAAACAAAAAAGAGAAAACATGCACACT
>Ga0123353_10004046_pt1 | contig 18791 bp, 7 predicted proteins | sample TergutLab28metaG_3_FD_92763 | JGI IMG/M metagenome (GOLD analysis project Ga0123353, IMG submission 92763) | Labiotermes labralis P3 segment gut microbial communities from Petit-Saut dam, French Guiana - Lab288 P3 | ecosystem: Host-associated > Arthropoda: Insects > Digestive system > Gut ... | reverse complement strand
GGCTGAGTGGACCCCGTTCCAGACCCACTACTACTCAGAAAATCTGGTAGCGCCGGGGATCGAACCCGGAACCTCTGTATCTGTAGCCAGAAACTCTGACCACTAGACCACAGAGGCGGTCACTACAACTACTACTATTACTAATATAATATAATATAATATAATATAATATAATATAATATAATATCTTATATGCGGTCCGTCGTTGACCGAAACGCCGCTATGCGGCGTATACCTGTACTAAATTTTTATGATGAAGGTGTCACAGTGTCGAATAAACACTGAAAGACGGTCACGAATGGCGAATGACATTGAAGTGGTCGTGGCCGATATCACATCGTCATCTCAGCACCTGTCTGGCTGAACTCAGAGCAAACCGGTCAGGCTAGTCCGGCACTCCCGTGATACAAAGCAGAACGACCGTCCACACGATCCGCAATCGACGTATAGTACATCACACTTGCGTCACAATTTTGTGGCGGAGGTCTGAAATCACGACGACTCTGGGGTTCCATAAAATGTGGGAAATGTCTCGGCTAGCTGAGGAGCCATCAGCGTCTCAAAAATGACTGCGCTCCATGCAGTCAGTTACTGAACTGTACTTTACGGCCAGTTCGGTGAAGTACATAAAGTTTACCCCGGAACATACCGTGAAGATCCAGAAGGGCAGTAGTGGTACAGCACCACTCTTACTTTAACCTCGGCAAAAGATGGGGGTTTGGAGGTCCACGCCAAGCCCCGGCCACTTTACCAACCCGGGAATGACTCGGTATCCACTGTAATTTTACGACCAGCTCCATGGAGCAGAGTCCTTCTTGAGAAACTAACCGGATTTTAGTTAGTCAAGAAATTCCCTGCATTTTATGGAACCCGAAGGTTCATTACCCAATTCACAAGTGCCCGCCACCTTTCCCTATCCGGAGCCAGCTCGATCCAGTCCGTACCCCCACCTCCCAACGATCCATCTTAATATTATCCTCTCATCTACGCCTGCGTCTCCCAAGTGGTCTCTTTCTCTCAGGTTTCCCCACCAAAACCCAGTATACGCCTTTCCTCTCACCCATATGCGCTACATGTCCCTATCCTCAGCCAGCTCGATCCAGTCCCTAACACCACATCCCACTTCCTAAAGATCCATCTTAATACCATCCTCCCTGGGTCTCCCAAGTGGTCTCTTTCCCTCAGGTTTCCCCACCAAAACCCTGTATACGCCTCTCCTCTCACCCATACGCGCTACATGTCTCGCCCATCTCATTCTTCTCGATTTTATCACCCTTGTGACCAGCAGATACAATTAAAGTCGGTTGATTCGCTTAGTGGATACTGACTGCAATCAAGCGGAACGAAGCAGTTGTAGACCGTTTGGAGACAGGACAACTGTAACATCTGTATAGTAACGCACAAAATCTGTTATAACAGTCGGTGTACGAAACCTATATTCGAACCCAGAACCGTTCTGGACACGAAGGTGTGCCAACCGTAACACCACATTATCATCTGGTTACTGCACTGCTGACAGCCACCAGGTGGCAGGCAATATTGCCACTTGTTTGGCTATCTATTCCAACACTTGTCGTGTCATGCACGTGGCATGCGCAACAGATGGCGCTGATAGAATGACGGGCAAAAATTCATCACTGCCAGATTCAGCTACAAAATTATACTGGCCTATACAGGATGTCCCTGAAAAAGTTTCACAATTTGTCAAATAATTCCGCGTCACACTTCGGAGTAGTATACTTTCACCCACCCTTTCACCGTCAAAAAATTTACTGGCCCCAGCTTTGTACATCCCTGAACTAGAATCAGATTCGTCACCGAAGACAGAAACCAATAACTACTCTAGTTCTCACAAGGAAAAAAAAAATACACACACACACAAAGATTCCAAAGCTTAAGTACAAAACGATATACACTTTCATTAAGATGGGTGGCACAACTCCGAACTGTCTGTATCCTAACAATGTACATACTGTATTTACAGTTTAATTGCTGATCCCAGCGGTCGCGCGGTCTAAGGCGTAGGTCTACGGCCTCACCCTTGCTGCGATTGTGGGTTCAAATCCCGCCGGAAGCACGGATGTCTGTTTCTTGCGAAAGTTGTGTTTATCACGTAGAGGTCTCTGCGTCGGGCTGATTACTTGTCCAGGGGAGTCCTAACGAATGTCACCGTAAAGCCTCAGCAATGATGAGGCCCTGACTCACTACGGGCTTTGCGCCATGGGGGAGGGGGGGATTACGGGTTATTTGGCGACACTGTCAATAGCCCAGAGTACACACAGTCGAACGGTGAGATCAGCAGTCAAATGATGAATCAAACGGGACGCGAAAGAAGTGGTCTTGGACTAATCAGAGACACTACCCTGGGATTTATCTGCAGCGACTGAGAAAAACCACAAAAAAAAACCTCAAGATATAGTCTTCGGGCTAAGATTTGAACTCGGGACCTCCCAATGTGAAACAGAAGTTCTACACATTGGAAGGCAACGTTCGGTGCTGAAGATCTCTCTGGAGATTATGAATCAAAAAATACCCACGTAACGAGCCTGGCAACAGACTGGCCTTCGCAGGAAAAGGGGTTAAACTAAGGTTTGTTTCCATTACACTACTTACGTTTCAACACAAGTAAACATTTTTAATTGAATTTTTTATTTAAAAATGAAAGTTTTTAAATTTTAATGCAGGCGTGTTCACTTAACACCAGATCTTAATTAACAGACCTAATCTCAAATTGCAACGGAGACAACAGAAAACATGTCGGCGCATGATCGGGAACTGTCAGCGGCTGTCAGGAAGTGTGACGTGGAGTCTACTGTAGAAGGGTATTACGCCACAAACTACAAATAACACCTAGACTAGTACTACAATTTAAGTCCTGGCTTCGAATCCCCGACTCAGTTCCTCAGCGGCCGCAAGAATTCATTCTCTACCAGGAATTTCTTGTGGCAAGAAGCCTTGCCTGAATGTTATGTCAAAATTATGGAACCTCGGTGCCAAAGTGTAATTCAACGCCTGAGAACAAGTGTGAGAGGGAATCGCGCACTTTGTTGGGAGTTCCAGCCCACGGAATCAGTTAATTGCTTGAGAAACAACCTTGAGAACTAAAACACTTGCTCTGGTCATGGGAGAACTGCGAAAGCTCGCCGTGAATCGCAGGTACAAACAGTGGGAAAATGACGGTTTGCTGGAGCGTCGTTACGAGGCGGAAACAAACACAGACGTCTCTCACGTTGGCAGGTCACGTCTGTCAGGGTCCCTCATCTTCACACGTTTTTTACAAGGGCTTTTCCCCATCTACCCTCGATTTTCCCATCAAATAACAGTCCACCGATGATCCGTATCCATTTTTGGTCCAGGAGTGACTACTGGGCCCACTAGAGGTCACAGTGCCAAGATATGTAGTGCCTGCCACCCCCAAGAGGACAAAGGTGCTTCGAATGTGGAAGCTCCTGGGTTCGAACACAGCCCAGGATACCGGTTATCTTAACTGCAGATTTTGTGACTTCCCTCTGTCCTTCCAGAATAATACAAGGTCAGCAGGCCACGGTCGCTTCCTTCCAAAGCCTTCCCAGTCCATTATTCATGATCACTCTACTGTTCGACCCTATAGACCCGGTGCGAGCTATCAGCAGCGCCATTACACAATCACTAAACATTCGTACGCCCCGTCTGTCTCACATTCCTTCATTTCATCCTCCGCACATTATTCACAGAGCACAATGCAAGTAAGAAACTGGGGAATTATATCACACCAAACAACCATCAACTAACCAACCAACCCACTTAAACCATACAGGAAACGAAGTACAGATATGTGACATTTCAAGCTTCCGTGATGGTGAAGTTCAGGTCTTCAAGCGGTCCAAGAAAAACGCTGAACTTGACCCCTGAAGATAGGACCGATGCTGTCCCGCAACTTCGGTAACCACGTACCAGCCCAGTCTGAGAAGACCTCAAGGATACGGGCTGTATAACAACCGTGACGGTAAACGGCATCCCTAACAGGCACCTGATTCTCAAGAACTTACTGTTGAGACACCTGACGTTCGCACAGAGGTAATGGTGAACATACAAGGCTTCTGAGACATTACGCCGACTGGGGGGTTACGGACGTCACGACGGATCGTGGTGCCTTAACCTCCAGGGTCAAGCGATCCAAGCAGCATGACTACGATCCAGCGTAACGCCGCTGTTTACCAGTCTACACGGTATGACAACCCATTACACACAGATATTCAGTTTTCTTGCTGTACGAATCTCCGAATACTCAAGAGCAGGATGCGTGTGCGGTCCCATTCGGGTAAGGCACTGCGCCACACGACAGTGTCGATTCCAGGCAGGTTCATTGGAAAATTTCCAAGTGACCTATTCCCTCTATCCGCATTCAAAAGCCATGAGGCCAATTCAGCCTCTAACAGAAATGAGTGTACCAAGGAATTTCCTTGGAGGTAAAGTGCCGCCGGCGCGTAGAGCTGACAAGTCTGCCGTCCTTGTTGTGCCGAATGCCAATGGATGGACGGAAGCCGAACATTCCATCTCCCCTTCTGAGTCTTCATGACCTGTTACGGGAAAGCTTTGCCCTTTTAGTGACAGCAGTCTACACAACACAAGTATGTAGCTCGCTACCGGATAATATTGCCAGTCACTTCAATCAACTTCACATCTCACAGTGACTCACATAAAAGCCGAAAAGTGGGCGTCAGGAGAAGCTTAATTCCAACTTCCCTATTAGCATAAAACAATTTTATTGTAACCAGACAATACACGGCCTTAATGTAAAATACAGCCCTACGTCACGAAATCGATCAAAATACACGGACGCACCTTTTCCAAAACTCTCGCTGCCATCTCAAAATTCCGGGCGCCAGACGGGTGACGGTGATGCAAGTCCCATCCCCGGCGAACCCACAAATATTAGGCACCACTGTACAAAATTCAGTCGCCAGGGCGACATGGAGCACTGGGATTCTGCACCCTATAAAACGCATCGATAATGTCTATTTACATAACTTTTATATTCCATGCGAACGTACAAGCCGCTCAAAAAGCGCACAGCTTTCGACGTCTACACTTTCCTGCCTCATCTGTGGCAGCACGTCAAGAAAGTAACTGCTCCAGAACGAAAAATATAAAAATATTTCACAGTATTTCGCAGGGCGCTAGACTCAACACCAACTACTTGTTGCTCTTCCTTTGGGTTTGCCCATTCATAACCTAATGGCTAACCGCTAGGCGGACGGAAACAGATCGGGGCTAGATTGTACGGTACCAAGAGGAAGCACGGAATGGGGAGATTCCGTTAGAGCACTTCCCGTTTGCTATCGGCAGCAGGAATCTTGAATGACGCCATCAAAAATTAATTCCATAACCCCATCTGCAATAAGTCCTTTAATGGTTTTAACGCTGAACACAGCAAGCTCTTCGCCGTGAGCTCATTGGTTGACAGCAGATGGAGCCCAGGGTGTGGCGGGTTCAATCATTCAGCGCCTAGAATTTTCGAAGAGACTCTTTTTTTTTTAAGAATTGTGGACCCCTGGTTTAAAATTTCCATCCTTTATGAAATCCTAATTTCATTACCTTGTTCACAAAGCTCAATAAGAGGCGGCATGCCTGACGAATCCACGTCAAACCTACCAACTTAATTTACAAACCTCCCACGGAAACCACACTGCTGCACTATACGGAAAAAATGCAGAGATTACGAACGCTAACTCAGGCGATGCTGCCATGTAAGATTACAAATACACGTTATAAAGGGAAAAATGCTAATTGGGTGCACACAATTGTGTAATTTATTGCGTCCTAACATATATTCTACAATATTCACATAGTGTAGGCGAACAGTAACATCAACATTACGTTTTATGCCAAGAAGTGCAAAAATTTTCGAAAAATCTCGGAGTCAACTCAAAACTCTACGCGCCAGAAGTGACAAGTAGCTTCCACATCCAGGACCCACCAATATTAGGTCCAAAGTTCGGTCGCCACGGCGACCCAGCACCCACGATTTGTGCACCCCTGTTTTCTGCATGAGCAGTCCAGCAGTCACAATCCTAACAAAATTACAAAACAGCACAAAGTTAGCCGAAAGATTCGCCTAATTTGAGGGGCCTGCTGTTGTGGCATGTTGTCATGTGACTGGACTCCACGATTCGCTCGCATTCCCAGTCATGTTTCGACACCGCTGGAAAAATCTCGCCCGACACACCGCCAGATTGCGTTCTTTGAAAACAACGTCATGGCAGTTCAGATCACGGGGAAGGAGGGGCCACGGGCATGACATAAATCTGATTATGAAACAGCTGCTGTAGCAACTTTGCCGCAAGCCGGGGAACACAGCTCTGTCCGCTATTTGACCAACCGTCCCTTATTTACGCCCTTTGTCAATAATCATACTAAACAGACGCAGTCGGCCGTCCCGTTGTGTTTCAGATGTAATAACAATCAACACAACTAGTTATGTAAGTGATTAATGATGTAATATGTTTCGACTCTTATTAATAGGTCTTTATCAGGCTAAACACAAATAATACATAAAAAACACGACTTTTATTTATTCCCTTTAATGTACTATACAATGTGTGTTTCGCCTGATGATAACCTAACAGCAAGGTCGAAACGTCCTGCTCCATTAAACACCCCCGTCGTGTCAACTGTCATTATGTAATTATAAGGCGTGCAGAAGATGATGAGACGAATTCCATAAACTGAGAAATAAACAAAAAGAAACCAACCAACCCCATCTAGCTGGCACACTTGGAACGTGCGTTTTTATTTTACTTAATTAAGAAGCACTTCTCATATTACGCACACGAAGAATGCTTCTAAAACGCCTGCCACCGTCCCGCATCCTGAACGAATTACCCCAGCACCGTCCTATCCAGCTCTCAGGATTAATATCATCCTCTCATCAGTGTTCCAAACTAGCTCTTGATTTTACGTTTTCTGCCAAAAATTAGCCCCATTAGTTCCATTACATGATGTGGCAAGATTCATTTTAGGGTCGCCTTTAGCCCTTTCCAAGTCCTCGCCAGATAATTCCACAAACAGCGTCGTCATGACGTTGCAGATTAAATATACATCACATCAAGGTACCACGTCTCGCGGTACGCCCGCCTTTGGGCAGTCACCAGCAATTCGTAGCATTCCGACAGCAGAAAACACGCGACATTTTTGGGGGTCTGCGCCCGAACTGTGTTATTGCACCCATTGTGAGCTTAGAACCAGGGACGGGACGAGAAATGGGGTCGCTCCGGTCCAAATATTAATGATGCCATTTCATACCCCAAGTTATTTAAAGCTTTCCAGCGTAGGGAAGGACTGGCGAACCTTTTTTTATGACGCGTGCCCAAGTTGCGGATAATTTTCGGAGAATTTCTTCAGTGTGTGGAAACCTGGGTTTAGTATAACCATATTTCCGATTATTCCAGTGAGGTCTCACCGTCTCTTATATGTCGACGCCCCGGGCAGCTGCCCGGCTGAACCGCCCCTTAGGCCGGCCGAGGTTGGAACATCAACATAAGAAATACAGTCAGGCTGGGAAGACCCTAATCCTCTGGGATATGGCGCAATACCTATTAACAGTTACCGGTCTACACGGCGTCATTTCCAAATCATCTGCATCTTTATGAACACTGCTCTTAAAACCTGGTCACGGAATTGTTCAATGACAACACAAAAGCTCGATCTTGAGAAATGAATTATGGAAAATACTAATTACTTTCCGTACAATGAAACAAACTGTAGCCATTTTTAGAGTTCCATTGCAAAAAAAATAAAACATCCTTGAACTACAACGTAACTGCTACAGCACTAAACAAAATGATACACACGCTCGACGGATGTCTGTCGGCTGCGGCGCATCAACAAACGTGATATTTTTTACGGTAACATTATACAACTGTAACATTAACCTACTTCAGAGCCTTAATAAAGCGCGACAGGCAAATAGAAGGGATTCACCTTCCTGCTAACATGTGATGGTCACACAGACGCACTCACGGTGCGCTTCAAGTACGATAAATAAACACACGTCATGTTCTTCTGCATTATACCGCCGTGTAATGTGGTCGATGGTGCCAACATCTGCCGGAACACAAGGCCTTCGCCATTTCTACCCTGAACATATCTAACATTTACTCCCTTGAGTCAAACTGTACAGACGACTGCGTCAGCTGGCAGAGTTGCTTCGCAGTTTGCAGCCTTCAAGTTTCGTTCCACAAACAATATTTTGAAACATCCTACACCTGCATATACAATCTGTATTTAAAAATACTAAAACACATCCCTCATAACCTTACAATCAATGTCAAATGTTACAACATACCCACTTCTACACATCCGCCTCAAGTTCCACTTATCTTCTCAATACAATTTCACATTCAACCAGTTTGTTTAAGAATTCATGTACGTCACTCCTAACACCCCACACATTATTTTATACTTCGCTATTGCCTGAGAAAAACTACACAAATTAACACCTACTCGTACCTACTCACACTGAAACGTGTTCTTACCACGCCACAAAGAAACACGAGGTTTCTCCGAAGCGTTATACACGTGTACCACAGGCCACAAACCGCTCAGGATCACCATCCAAAAGACCACAATTTAACACATCACCATGAAAACGCCAAATCTTACAACATGGAGAAATTTTCGGCGATTCTAACGGTAAATATTGCGGTCATAGGCAGCAGAATACTCCGAAACGTCGGTACACATGTGTCAAACAACTATGCAGAAGGCAGCAGTTTACTTCTGAACGTCTACTGGTTATAAAATCTGGCAGTTTTGCTGAAATACGACAGAAAAAATACCCCATTCGACTCTCACCGGCACAAAATGTGACATGCAGTACTGGGGTGGATATCCAGTACTTGCTGAAATCTGAGACTCACCCTCCTATTCTCGCTCGTCCGTCTCTGTGGAGGCAGACCGGCCGTGTCTGGCACTGGTGTCGGAGTAGCGGTAGTCACACAGCCGGCAGCATTGTTAGCAATAAGGCCGGGACCTGGTACCCCAGCCGGCGAAACTGTGCCACCTCCGGTAACCATCTTCAGAACACAAACAACACGCTCACGTCTACTCACAACATACACTGCTCGCGCACTGTAACATGCACAAGCCTGCAGTACGATAACCTTGCTGCACGAGACCTTAACTCTCACGCAGCCAGGAAGCGACTGCTGGCCGGACAGAGAAATGTGGGAAAGCAACCGAGCAGACACACGAGACATGCCTACCAACTCCCCTCCACGTGCCCCTCTCCCACCTAAAATATGGAAGGACAGGGCACAGTGCAACACAACCACTATACAGCAGCGGTGTGCTTCGAATACAACATTGTGGGTTGTATCTTCCGTGCAAGTGATATACAGAAATCGGTTTCCAACAAACTGCACTTGTCTGCAAACACATAACCACTCTTACAGTTTCGGCAATTATTGAAACCATCTTTTGGGAGAATCCATATATGGTAAATACATATACATAGATAGTACAGAGCGGACGTTCATAGCACACGATTTGACGACATAAGTGACCTACCACTCGACCAGACTGGAAGAAAATGTACTATTTCAAGATGTGTGGGTGCACAAGATTTTAACAGCAATCCTGCATGATCACTATAACGATTTTAACATAATTTCAACATAAACTGAACACTGTCAACACTGTACTCTACCGTGTAGCTTTGTGTATTTTACCATTTGCGATTGACAAAGCTGTGTACTAACGCTGTATATGTCTATCATATACTGACGATCCCTAAGATGACTACAGAATTAGCCGAAACGTAGGAGTGTTTATCTGTTTATGGACAAATGCAATTTGTTGGAAATAAACTTATTTACATACCCAACTCAAATCTTGGGTAATATGTGCCCTCATTTCGTGTTGTATAGAGATATTTTTGATTTCACATATAAACAATAAACACATCCTTCGACAGAAAGTTAAAATAGGAATTCCAAGAAAACACCGTCCCTCCAAATTACCAACCATATATGAGAATGTGGTTCTCATAGCAGCACTCACGAAGAATATGGATATGATGCCGTGAAGATTGGTAAATACTTGTCCACGTTTCGGAGACGCTAACTGCCTCCATATTCAGAGTTTAAGGAGCCGGAGTGACGTGATGCTATACGCAGAGGGACAAATGCGCTTTCTTTGTTAAGAAGTACTTGTTTCGTTGTGTAGAACCAGAAGGCTGAGCGCAATCACTGAACACCGTTTCTTGTAACTATAATGTGCATGCATCAGTACCTCGGAAGACACACTTCTACAAGAGTAGGGACATGGCTGAACGTGTTAATACAAACGTTACACATACAGCTGAACTAATTATGGCTTGGAAATCGCGCTGCACGTAACGGAGACCACAATGACCAGGAATGTCAGCATGGAAGGCCACTCTGATGTACCGTACGTGACAATTAAGAAGGTAACTTGTGGACTTTGGTTTTTTAGTGGGTGTTCGGTACCAGTCGCTGAAAATATACGCCGAACCTTAATCTCGGTGGCATAAATATTTTTGTTCTACTTGGTGTCTTTCTTAATACAACAAAACCTCAAAGCCTGCCTTTAGTGATACCACAAAAGGCCAGTTTCACTGCAACGCGTCCTTTTTTTACATTACGTACGAAATGGATGACAAAACAATAAATCTAATCTCTGTTACTATAATTGGACCGTTCATCGTTGTGATAACTGAAGAATGAGAACCAACTAGATGCTGCTTCTTGTTTTATTATACTTATGATATGCTCAACATGTTTCGGACACTTCTATGCCCATCATCAGGTGCTCACGACTATAGTGCTGATTACCACACAGGCCGTCCGGTTCTGTAAAGATGCATGAGGTGGCGTTAGTTTTAACTTGTGGTATTTGTGTTGTGTGCGAAGTTTTGCAAATTTCGAGTTCAAAGGTACATTGCGGATCGCAGGCACTCCTCTTAATTAGTGCACATTTCTATTTGATGTTCGCTACGTTCAGTCTATAGTGATGGCCGGTGAATGTGAGCGGTGCTGGCCTTGTTGGGAGAGGCCTACTGTCACGACAGATTTACGAAGCGCTAAAGAAACCCACGAGAAATTTAAGTTAAGGTAGTCGTTATTCGGAGTCTGCACCTCCCTTATACAAATCTAGAAAATCACTACACCAACTAATTCGGTCTAACGAGTACAGGTTCTTGTTACTACTACCACCACCACTACTACTACTACTACTACCACTACTACTACTACTACAACTACTACTACTACTACTACTACTTCGATTCCAGATGGTGTCATTGGAATTTTACATTGAAATAATCCTTCCGATCGTACTATGGCCATGGGGTCGACTCAGCCTCTAACAGAAATGAGTACCAGGAGTATTTCCTGGGGTTAAAAACGGCCGGTGCGTAAGTCTGACAACCTTACCACCATTCTGGGCCATTGTCACGTAATCTGGGAACCTTAACTTCCTGGAACCGACTGATTTAGCTTTTCCTTTCACTACTACTACTGCTTTGCTGCTGCTAGTTTTAGGCAACCTTAGACAGATGCAGTATCCCAAGTCTTACAGTGCGACTACATAATACAGTACTTACAAATCCACATACAGAAACATACATACATACATACATACATACATACATACGAAGGGTGCCTGGAGATCATAATGTATCGGGGATTTATCATTTACTGGCTAACAAGAAATTATACGAAACCTACGGTTTTTATCTGTGGTTACTATTAACGTCACGCCGCGTAGTGTCGTAGAATTTTACCGACATTTCAGACGAACCTCCTACGTCCGGGCACCCTGAACACGAAGTCAGCAGGTTACTCCAAAACGTGCCGAATTTCTACCAAAATGCCTACGCCATGTCCCACAAGCTTAATGCTTATACAGCAGTGTCCTTTACCATTGACCTATTGACCTTTGAAGCAGAATGTGGTAGATTCTGTGGGATGTGTCGAGCCGCTGAAAATATTGAGGCCTGTAACAGGAGATTACGGTCTTCCGGAATATGACGACGTGTCAGAATGAAAACGACGCCATTATTCGGCAAGAGACAGTGGCGGCATAGCTCCAAGCAGCCATAACCCCGGGCGTCAGATGGAGGTGAGTGGTACGTGGTAAGCCCCACGGTCCGGTCGCTAAACCTTGTTACCAACTGAGCAGGATGCTAGTTTGGCCTCACTGCCGATTCGGACGCTGCGGAGAAGAGAAAAATTGTGTCCCTGTCAAGGATCGAACCCCAGCTATTCGGTTTTGACGCCGTAAGGTTGATATGTCACGGTGTCACATCCCACGGGACACTGATCTTCATTTGTGGTCACTATTATTATTATTATGTCGTCTCTTATCACAGGCCTGTTCTCCCTGATACAACTTCTCTTGAACCACCGGTGAACCCCCACCGCTCATGCTTCAAGTTTAGCCTGCAGTACTTTCCGTATTATGTGAGATGTTCCTAGCGTGGCTGCCTTAGACAAACTATGTCCGTAGGGAATACAGTGTTGCAGCTATTCTGTTGTTACTATTCATGGTGATTATATCGTGAGTTTCAGTGTTGAATCTATTGTACTTTTACATTAGTACTTTCTGAAGTATTTGTGCAGTGCCCAATATGGCTGTTTTCTGAGTTCCTTGACTTCATTATTATTATTATCATCATCATCATCATTTTGTTGTTGTTCAGGCCACGGTAAATGCAAAGATAAAAATGTATCATGGAATTGGGTAGCGCGTGTGATCTTTCTGTTCATACACCAGGCACTTTGTGAAGCAGATAACACTGTCCGAAGTTAACCTGTGGGGCACACACAGTCTTAAGGGTTGCTCAGAACACAGTAAAATTCGTGTGACACTAAAGAGAATTGTGGGTTAGGAGTGGTAAGCGTCACGTGCCGGCCGCTTTGCCCCCAGGAAAAGAAATCTCGGTACCCTTTGCTAGGAGGTTGGGTGTGCCCTACACCTCTTACTCTTGCCGGAAATGCACGCACAATTTCTTAGATGTCCCTCTCGTAGTCAAGTCACTATGCTGACTGAGCTATCCCGACTGATATCAGAGCGGGGAGATTCAAACCAGACGACACCCTAATGCACATCAGAAGTGTCACGGCTTGGACCAACCTGTTTGATGCACCGGCCCTCGCACCCTGCAAACTGAGGCAGCAGTCCCACCAACACGTCGCTTATCATGTAACATATTCCACGTACATTCGGCAGTAGGATAATGGAAGAACTCAAACCGCGGACCCCGCACAAGGCCCGGACTGTAGCTAAAACAAACTGAATAGCATTCGTTTATTCTGTTCAGCGGTCTCTTAATTTTTCAGGTCCCTAACTAAATTCCTGGGACCGCGTCCCAACATGGGATGCGTCCGTCGTGAGAAAATGCGGAGGATGAATATTCCCATGCCAGAAGGGGTCCTCTGCTCTCCAAAAATGCTTCTTTAACCAATCAGGACACGTCCTGTGGCGGCATGCGCCACCTTGCTTCCTATTGGTCGCTTCTCTTTCTCACTCCAGCACAACCGTGACGAGGAACATTTCTACAAGAAGCCAGGCAATCTTTCTCTGTCCCACTACGGAAGTTGTGGAGTGGTCAGACACTAAAGTATTTTGTGACATATTGTTAAGCCACATTGCATGCCTAGAATTCCAGAAAAGAATATAAACTGTACACTCGCGATTGGTCAGCCAATAGGCATGAGCTAAAAATTCAGAATCGCAGAGACATACAGCATATATCAACAATACGCGCACATATTACTTGCTTTGTAAACAGGATCTAATACGGTCTTAGGAACAGAAAAGCTTCATATGACTAAAAAATAACTACATTAACCTTTTGGCGCCAGAATTATTTTTTTAATTTTAGCACACTCTGTATATAAAATGTGAATAATACAGGAACCAAATATGTTAGAATTATGAAACAAACTGCATTTTGAAGAGAAAAGAACGGAGAGTATACACCATGTTTAAAATATTCAGTACCTATATTTGTTGAATAAATATATAAATTGCAACTTTAGAGGTTAGCGGTGCGGTACGACCACTATAGTTGACATTAGGCGTCAAAAGGTTAAAGAATTAACGTAATGTGAAAAGGTAAAGTGTTCCCGTTGCAGGCCCGGTGTGGCCCAGAGGGTGGGTAGAGGTATAGCTCTACTCTTCCATGACCGCGGCACTAGGAGGGGGTGAGTATGTAATGTAATATATTACATTATATAAACGTAAATATTTTGTGTGTTTTTTACCAGGACGTAAAAGAGAATGCATAAACTGTATATATATATACACACACACACACACACAGAAATGCGTCGCTTAACGACAGGGATACTTTCTGAGAAATGCGTCGTTAGGGGATTTCGTTGTGCGAACATGTACTTACACAAACCTAGACAGTACAGTATAGCCTACTACACACTCACACTATACGGTATAGCCTATTGCTCCTAAGCTACAAACCTGTACAGCATGTTACTGTACTGAATACTGTAGGCAACTGTAACACAATGGTATTATATTATAATATTATGGGACCACCGCCGTATATACGGTCCGTCGTTGACCGAAACGTCGTTACATCATACTCTTGCCAATATGTACGGTAGCCACAGCAGTTAAAACAATATCCGTATATGTGGTAAAGTTTTTTCTTATGCGGTTCACTTTATTGTAATCCGACATTTCCATATCTAATTACAGTAGCACACTTAATATTGCTAAGCTGAGTGCTGTCCCTTCTTTATGCGTTTAGTCTCTATATACTGTCGTGTTGACAGTATATAGAGACCACCACGGGCGTCAACGTGATGGCTGAGTCGGTACTGCGACTAACTTCGGGCTAGACGGTCCGCGGTTCGAACCTCGGTAAAGGCAAGAGATTTTTCTCTTCTCTCAAACGTCTAGTCCGGCTATGAGGCCTAACCAGCACCGCAAGCAATGGGCAGCAGAATTCTTATACAGATGTACGACAGCCGGTGCGGGATGTTTGTCACTAACCTTCACAAACGGCCGAGGTTAAAGACATATTTGTACCTCCACCATCCCTAATGGTTTCATGGCGTCGAAAGGGAAAAATTTACCTTTACAATGAAATTAAGAACAATCTTTCATTACCCCTAGGCACGCGCATTCTCCGGAGCGGTCTATGGCTTAACTGACGCAGCAGTCCGTTTTTAGAATGTGACAGTCCCTCAGCTGGTCAAGTATTTTACTTTACGTTCGCAACAGCTCGATATTGATTCGCAACATGAACCAGACAAATCCAATCTACACCACTACATCCTACTTATTTAAGATACCTTTAATATTATCCTAGCATCTACATCTAGGTCTCCCAAGCGGTTGTTTCCATTATGTCCCCAGTTCGGTCCTATTGTAAGAATTTTCGACCAACTCAAGACACTTTATTATCCAACTAATGCACCAATATATAATTCGTGGATACAATCAGATCATGCTGCCATAACACGGACTACGTCCATGTCAACGGACACGATCAACCATTCTTGTAATTTTAGCCAAGTACTGTACTGTACAAGGCTTCCTGATGATGGAGCCTCTGTGGTCCGAAACATGTTAGAGCATTTTTAAATACTTTATAATTATAATTGTATCTACGAATTATATATTGGTGCATTAGTTGGATAATAAAGTGTTTGAATGTCATCGATGCACGGTGCAAACATGAAGATTTCGACCAACTATTTCTCATCTACACGTTCTGCCCATCTAGTTCTCCTTCCCTTTATCACCACAATAACACCTGTGAAGATCAACAGCGCAGCTAGCAGTGGCAAGGGGTGAGGTCGCCACGGGCGACAGACAGCACAGAGTGGCAAAATTGGGTTCTGAATTTTTGGAATTAAAAAAAAATATATTTTTAGAGTTCAACAAGTTTACAATTATTTAGCCACATAAAAGAAAACGCAACAAGTAGTTGCGCCTTTTTAGGCGCGTTCCCAAAATTTCCAAAAGCGACTACGTCATATCTGATAAGTTAAGAATAAAAAACCAACTAGATGCCACTTATAATTTTTATTGTACTTCTTATAGGCTCAACATGTTTCGGGCACTACTATGCCCATCATCAGAAGCTCGCGACTGTGATGTTGATTACCACATTGGTCGTTTCGTTCTTGGTTTGCTGTAGGTTGGAGGTTAGGTGCGGTTAGGCTGGAGTAGTGTCCGGTCTGCAGCCCGGACACTACTCCAGCATTCCCGCACCTAACCTCCAACCTACAGCAAACCAAGAACGAAACGACCAATGTGGTAATCAACATTATAGTCGTAAACTGCTGATGATGGGAACGGTAGTGCCCGAAATATGTTGAGTCTATATGAAGTACAATAAAATAATAAGTGGCATCTAGTTGGGTTTTTATTCTTCAGTTATCACAAAGATGTACAATCCAATAAACATCAGATTCGTCATGTCTGTCTGTCCGTTCGCATGAATTCGGCTCCCACTGGACGGATTTTCATAGAAATTTATATATGAGTATTTTTGGAAAACCTGATTTGAAAACACAAGTTCCATTAACATCAGACTAGAATAACGTATATGTCACACGCCCACCCTAGTACATTTTTTAACATATCTAGCCCAATTCTTCTTACAATGACAAATGTTTCAGACACAATTTGTAGAGAAAATCACAACACACATTTTATGTTCAAAACATTCTTTAGCAAATCGTGTCGTTCATAAGACAAGGTGGAGAGATATTGTAGAACCGGGCATGCCACAGATGACGATACGGCGCCACAGATGACGATACGGCGCATGAACATTTCATGCTGGGTACCCAAGGCTACAAACGCACACATAGAATATGTAATACTTAATGCTTTTCCACTGTAACAATGATTACACGAAAACGCCTCAATGGTACGTTTACGTACACTGCCTGTCCTATTAATTCCCAGTTTCATAAATGGGCTGCCTTTGTGACTCCTCGCCTCAGACTCGCAAGGAGCTGGCTAGGCAGGCATCTGTTATGAATACAAATTACGAAACTCTTCATGGGTGGCCGTTTCCAGTGTCGTGTTACTCATACACCGGTATCTGGAAACTATTTTTCTTGTCACTCCACTTCCTCCAAGACACCATCCTTGTATTCCACAGGCATCTTTCTTCTTCCAACTACTTCCTCCCCTCTTGCCCCTCATGGTACCAACTACTGGCATCTCTGTTCTCTGCCGCCACGTTCCATCATGTTCTTTAGGCTCGCGGTGAAAGCAAGAGAAGGATAATGGAACGAAGAGTACCAGTACGAGGGAGAGAGAGAGACTGAACTCGTGACAAGTCTGATCGTGCACGTGCCAGCTCGTTCCTTCTCCGGCCGCGTGGAGGCGTCCTTGTCGCAACAGTCCGAGTGTGGGAAAGCTCCACCTCCGCCTTTCCTTCTCTCAGTGAGCGGTCTGCAGGGTGGGTGGCGAGCTTAATGCCTCAGCATTTTCTCAACAACAATTCGCGCTACAATAGAATAAAAAGAATCGACTCACATGTTTCAAAATTCAGAACCGACGATCTTACTATACAAAGCACTACACACAATCGCACTTTCGTGCACCCGGCAGGAGGGAGGGGGGGTGCATATTGCTTTTATAGTGAAATATCTGTGATAGCTCAGTCTTGTGGTGACTGGGCAACGGGATGGACGACCGAGGAATCGTAATTCACTTCCGGTTGACGAAACATTTTTCTGCAGTGCGTAGATCGGCCCTTTTGCTCACCCATTGTTCTACTCAATCGGTGCCATTTGCTTTTGCAACGAGGTGTAGAAGTAGACCGCTAACCTCCATCCAATGCCGAGATTAAGAATGCGTGGAGCTATACCCCACTCCCTCGTAAGCCTTCATGCCAAGAGGAAGGGGAAATTATGACAGTCGGTGAGTCACTGTACATAGCATCATACTGACTGGCGATACGTTGATGAAATTGCAAGGATTTGTAAGGGACAGGACGTGACCTGATCGAGGCACTTGGTGGACATTGCATGGAGGTTCCGATGGACGCCACGCAAAAGCGGAGGATTGCCCATGGACCGACCTACAGACTAACCAAATATTTACCTTATAAGAGGCTGGAGCAGTGGTTCTCAACCTTTCAATGCTCGTGACACATTATAATTAGAATAACACGGTAATAATAATAATAATAATAATAATAAACCTGTCTGTAAATAATGTAATTTACTCGTACCAAAAGATATTCACCATACGACATAAATATAACGTTCTGATGCAAATGTTAAATTAAAAAAGCTTAGCTTCATAGTTTTATTAATTCCAACCGTCTTTACACAACAATATTATAAGTTAGATGTTCAATTAAGCAAGCTACATGTTTCGGCCTTCATGGCCATCATCAGGCTTACAAAAGATTGGTATCAATTAAGGTACAAAAAAGGTTGCTATATCTATGGGATCCCATGGTTCACATTGTCTTTGCATCTACTTAAAATTCAATTGATGGGATTAAATGACAATTGTATAAAACTTATTTTGAAATATTTTGTGATTTTTTACAAGCAATCAAAGTTAAATTCCAACTATTGATTGCTTGTAAAAAAATCACGAAATATTTTAAAATAACTTAAATTCCAGCTATTGAGTGCTTGTAAAAAAATCACGAAATATTTTAAAATAAGTTAAATTCCAGCTATTGATTGCTTGTAAAAAATCACAAAATATTTCAAAATAAGTTTTATACAATTGTCATTTAATCCCATCAATTGAATTTTAAGTAGATGCAAAGACAATGT
>Ga0123353_10004045_pt1 | contig 18793 bp, 19 predicted proteins | sample TergutLab28metaG_3_FD_92763 | JGI IMG/M metagenome (GOLD analysis project Ga0123353, IMG submission 92763) | Labiotermes labralis P3 segment gut microbial communities from Petit-Saut dam, French Guiana - Lab288 P3 | ecosystem: Host-associated > Arthropoda: Insects > Digestive system > Gut ... | reverse complement strand
TTTCTTCTGCTCTTCCTCGGTTAGATTTACTTCATATTTTTTCTTTGGCATTTGATACACCCCTATATGAGTATATCATACTTTCTGCATTTATACAACTATTAGGCTTAACAATGTGCTAGCACAAGTGCCAGGAGCAACAGTTCCATGTGCATCCCCCCTTTCACAGTAAAATCCAGGAGAGGGGGAGGAACGTAACCGCCTACCGCATACTGCCACTTGCGCGGCAGTATACTGTTGCAAGCAACAGCTTGGGCAATGCCACCGCGCATAATTTTACACACTGTGACGATTCTTGTCAATAACCGTACCGAAACTCCGGTACTTTTTCTTTTTACCCCCGCAAATGCCGATTGCCTTGCGTAAAAACGCTTGCCAAGCGCCGAAAAATGTTGTATACTGATTCAAACTTCTTTTGTTTGATCATGCGGCGCGTGGGTCCTGTGCGGCGGAGCGCTGTGAACCATGTCAGGCGGGGAACCGAGCAGCATTCAGCAGGCCGCACCGCGCGCCACAGTCCGCCTGCGTGCCGCATGATCCAGCGAAAGAGGGTAGTCTATGTACCGCGTTCTCTACCGGAAATACCGGCCCCAGACCTTTGAGGAGGTCGTCGGCCAGCAGCACATCACCGCCACCCTGCGTTACGAGCTGGAGGCGGGCCGCCTGTCCCACGCGTATCTGTTCACCGGAACGCGCGGAACGGGGAAGACTACCTGTGCAAAAATTCTGGCCAAGGCCGTCAACTGTGAACACGGCAACCCCTGCAACGCCTGCGACATCTGCCGTGATATCACCAGCGGCGCGCTGCTGGACGTTGTCGAGATTGACGCCGCCAGCAACAACAGTGTGGACAACATCCGGGACCTGCGCGAGGAGGCGAATTTCACCCCCGTCCGCGCGAAGTACCGTGTCTACATCATAGACGAAGTGCACATGCTCTCCACCAGCGCCTTCAATGCCCTGCTGAAAACCCTGGAGGAGCCCCCCGCCCACGTCATTTTCATCTTGGCCACCACGGAGGTGCACAAGCTGCCGGCCACGATTCTCTCCCGCTGCCAGCGCTTCGACTTCCGGCGTATCCCGCCGGAGACGATTGCCGCGCTGCTCCTGGAGGTCGCCGCCACAGAGGGCCTTTCCCTCGACAGGGACGCCGCGCTGCATATCGCCAGAATCGCCGACGGCGCCGCCCGGGACGCGCTCTCCCTGCTGGACCGCTGCTTTGCCCTTTCGGACAGTGTCAGCGCCGCCACGGTCAACGAGGCCGGCGGCCTCGCCGGAAAAGAGCATCTCTTCGCGTTGGCCGACGCCCTCTTCGCCCAGGATACCGCGGCCGCTCTGCGGCTTTTAAATAATCTCTACGCCTTCTGCGACATGGAGCAGCTCTGCAACGAACTGCTGTTTCACTTCCGGGACTGTATGTTGGTGAAGACCATACCGGACGCCCGGGATATCATCATTTGCACGGAAGAAGACTACGTCCGGTTTCTGGCCCAATCCCCTTCCCTGGAGACGATCCTCTTTTTTCTCCGTGTTTTGGAGGAGACCTTCGCGGCCATGAAGCAGGAACTCAATAAAAGAATTCTTATGGAGATGGCTTTTGTCCGGCTCTGCACGCCGCCTGTCAGTTCAATGACACCGCAGGTGGCTATGACACCGCAGGTGGCTATGACATCGCAGGCGGCTATGACATCGCAGGCGGCTATGACATCGCAGGCGGTTATTCCTCCACAACCAGTAGCACCGCCTGTCGATTTACCTCCCAAGAAAGCAGCGCCTCCAAAAATTACAGAGCAAAAACCGGAGCCTGTATCTGAACCCACAGAAAAACTTCCCGCCACACTTTGGAAGGCCGTTCTGCAACGCATCCGCACCACGGATTTGCCCATCTACAGCATGCTGATGAACGCGGCAGTCTATCCCTCCAGCGATATGCTGCTGATTACGTCCCAGAACCTGGCATTGCTCACGCTTTTGGAGCAGCCTTCCCACAAGACGGCACTGGAGAACGCCATTTTGCAGGAGGTCGGACGACCCCTCGCTTTTCGCGTACAACAGCAGGAACCGTCCGCCGGAACGGACCCCCTCTCCGGCCTGCTCGATAAGCTTGATAAATTGAAATAATTTTAGCGTTAAAACACGGCGGGACTTATTTTTAACATCAACAACGGAGGATTTTTATATGAAAGCAAGAATTCCCGGCGCAAATAACCAGTCCCAGGCCAGCATGATGAAAAAAATCCAGGAGCTGCAGGACGAAATGGCCCGCATCCAGGAGGAGATCGAGCAGAGCGAATTCAGCGCGTCCGCGGGCGGCGGCGCCGTCTCCGTCACGGTGAACGGCCTGCACGAGATGCTTTCCATCCATATGGAGCCGGAAATTGTGGACCCCGAGGACATTGAGATGCTGCAGGATTTGCTGATTGCCGCCGTCAATGAGAGCATCCGCAAGGCCTCCGACGCCATGGAGCAGGGCATGGAACAGGCCAAGGGCGGCTTGTCCATCCCAGGACTGCTTTAATGGGAGCCGTCGCGCCGCTGGCGAAGCTGATGGAACAGTTTGAGCGTCTGCCGGGCATCGGCCAAAAGAGCGCCCAGCGCCTTGCGTTTTATATTTTAAATCTTTCGGACGAAGAGGCCACACGATTCGCCGAAACGATTCTAACTGCTCACAAAAGTGTCTGCCGCTGTGCTCTGTGCTGCGACCTGACGGACAGCGAGCTCTGCCGCGTCTGCGGAAGCCCCTCCCGGGACGGCCGCACCATCTGCGTAGTGGAGGACTCCCGGGACGTCATGGCCATTGAGCGCACCCAGGAATACGGCGGCGTGTATCACGTACTGCATGGCGCGATTTCCCCCATCAACGGCGTCGGCCCGGAGGATTTGACAGTCAAAGAATTGCTGCGCCGCCTGGCGGACGACTCCATAGAGGAGATCATTATGGCCACCAACCCGACCGTAGAGGGAGAAGCCACCGCCATGTATCTCTCCCGCCTGATCAAACCTATGGGTTTGAAGGTGACCCGCTTGGCCTACGGCATTCCCGTGGGCGCGTCTTTGGAGTACGCCGACGAGGTCACGCTGCTGCGGGCCATGGAGGGGCGGAAGGAATTATAATTTTCCACAAAGTTATTCTTTCTCCACAGGCGGCTTTCCCCAGTATTCCACTTGTTCTTTTTTTTCATAAATTTATTTTACTTTTATGCACAGGGTATTCGCAATAAGTTTTTTGCTTTTTCCTTTCTCCCTTTGGCTTTTTAAGATTATCCCAACTTTGCACCGCCCCTACTAGTACTACTATAACTATAAGTATCCTATCCCTACTTAGGAGGATTGAACATGAAAATCGCATGTAGCACACAGTTGCTGGCGGAGGCCTGCCAAAACGTACAGCGCGCGGTCTCCACGAAGACCTCCATCCCCGCGGTGGAGGGCATTCTCATCCGCGCCCAGGACAGCGAACTGCGTCTGACAGGCTATGACCTGGAGCTGGGCATTCAGACCGGCATAGAGGCTCGGGTGCAGGAGGAGGGCGGCATCGTACTCAACGCGCGGGTGTTCTGTGACATTCTGCGCAAGCTTCCGGGGGAAGTCGTGGGAATTGAGTCCGATTCCAGAAATTTGGCCACCATCAAGAGCGGGGAGGCCAATTACTCTCTGGTCGGCATCAGTGCGGAGGAGTACCCCGAACTGCCCAGCGTGGTGGGGGGGTACCCGGTGGTACTGTCTCAGGGTACACTAAAAGAAATGGTGCAGCAGACGATTTTTGCCGTCGCGGTGAAGGACAACAAAGTGGTCCATACCGGCGTAAAATTTGAAATTGAGGACGGAGAACTGCGGCTCGTGGCAGTGGACGGTGTGCGGCTCGCCCTACGCAGGGAGCGTATCAGCTACGACGGGGAACCGCTCTCCTTTGTGGTGCCAGCGAAGACGCTGTCCGAAGTCGTAAAACTGATGGAGGAAAATGATGCCTTCATCTCCATGGGTGTCGGCAAGCGGCATATCGTCTTTGATGTGCTGGGTTACAGCGTTGTATCCAGGCTCCTGGACGGGGAATTTTTAAACTACAAGACGACCATCCCACAGAATGTAAGCACTGCCGTGCGGGTTGGAGCAAAAAAATTTATCGAAAGCATTGAACGCACCTCATTGATTATTACGGACAAATTGAAGAGCCCGGTCAAGTGCGTGTTTCAAACAGATCAGATCCATGTCTCCAGCGTCACGGCCCTCGGCACCGCCAGTGACAGGCTTCCCGCCGAAATAGAGGGGGACTCCCTGGAAATCGGTTTCAACAACAAATATTTGATTGAGGCCCTGCGGGTCTGCGATACGGACGAGGTCAAAATCGCGCTCAACGGGCCGGTGTCCCCAATTTTGATTCTGCCGGTGGAGGGGGACCACTTTCTGTATCTCGTGCTGCCGGTGCGCTTGAAGGCGGAACTGTAACCGTGGGGGCAGGCCTCGTGTCCGTCCTTTTTTGCTTTGAGGGTCAATATGAAAATAAAAGCAAAAATTAAAGAAAAGATTGAAATACCCATTCAGACGGAATTTATTCGGCTCGACGCCTTTTTAAAGTTTTCCGGGTCGGTTCTATCCGGCGGCGAGGCAAAGCTGGCAATCCAGCAGGCTGAGGTCCGGGTGAACGGGGAGGTCTGTACGTTGCGCGGCAAAAAACTGCATCCAGGGGATCAGATACAGATTCAAGGAAATAGGTATGTTGTAACGCAAACGGAGAAACCGTAGGGCGTGACGCCCCCGGCACGCCAAATATAAATCATCCAAAAACGGCGCGCCGGGGGCGTCGCGCCCTACAAGATAGAAATTGTGGGAGCGTTCGCATGGTCATATTGGAACACAGATTAAACGATTACAGAAATATTCAAAAATTAAATTTTTCGCCGGACCCGGGCATCAACATCCTCCGCGGAAACAACGGCCAGGGAAAGACCAATATCCTGGAGAGCATCTGGCTCTTCACGGGCTGCCACAGTTTCCGCACACGGAAGGCCAAAGAACTCGTCCGGGAGAGCGAAACCCAGGCGGAAGCGGAAATCTGCTTTTTTTCAGAGGGACGAGAGCAGACTGCTCTGATGCGCATTGGTCTCAAGCGGGAGGCACAGCTCAACGGCGTGTGGAAGGACAGTCCCCGCCGGCTGCTGGGTGTCTTTCAAGCGGTGGTCTTTTCGCCGGAGTCCCTCTGGATTGTGAAGGGCGGGCCCTCCGAACGCCGAAAATTCCTGGATATTGCCATCAGCCAGATTCGGCCGAATTACGCGGGGATTTTAGCGCGTTACCACAAGGTTTTACTCCAGCGCAACGCTCTGCTGCGGCAAATTGCGCAGGGAAAGGCTTTGGAAGAGAGCCTCTACCCCTGGGACGAGGAATTGGCCCGGCTCGGCGCGCGGATTATTGTGTACCGCGAAACCTATATCGCTCAGTTGACGAAAAACGCCGAAGAAGTCTACGCCGGTGTTACGGCGGGAAAAGAGCGGCTGTCCATAGCATATGAGCGGTCTGTGCAGGGGGAATCGGAAGCGGCGCTGCGTGAATTAATGAAAAAGAATTGGAGCGCGGATATCCGGCGGCAGCACACCGCCCAGGGCGTACACAAGGAAGATATCTCTCTGCACATCAACGATTTGCCCGCCCGGAGCTTCGGCTCCCAGGGGCAGCAGCGCTCCTGTGCGCTGGCGTTGAAAATCGCGGAGGCGCAGCAGCTCCATGCGGCCACAGGGGAAAAACCCGTCGTGCTGCTGGACGACGTGATGAGCGAATTGGACGAACAGCGGCAGAAGGACGTCCTGCATTATCTGGAGGGTTGGCAGGTGTTTATTACCTGCTGTGAATCCTCCCTGCGGGGCGGGAAATCTTTTTCCGTGGAAAATGGGAGGATTATGTAGGGGACGCAGTCCTCTGCGTACCATTATAAAAATTGCAATGAAATGTCTCTGTGATACGCAGAGGACTGTGTCCCCTACATAAAGGAAAAAATATGTATTTGCATGTTGGCCAGGAAACCATTCTTCCCTTTGCAGATATCGTCGGTATTTTTGATTTGGACAATACGACGGTGTCCAGGCACAGCCGTGATTTTTTAAAGAGAGCGCAGGAGGAGGGAAACATCGTCGATGTGACAACAGAACTGCCGAAGTCTTTTATTCTGTGTGGTTCAGGAAAAATCTATCTCTCGCAGATATCCACCGCGACCCTGGTAAAACGGGCACAAATGTTCCACAATAGGTAGGGGCGATTCATGAAGCGCCCGCAAAAGGGACGCAGCCAAGGGCGATTCGTGAATCGCCCCTGCATAAAACGTACAAAACGAAAGGATGACAGTTTCATGAAAGCACAATCGGAAGGCTGGATGACTACCAGAAAGGACCGCCTCTATTATGACTCCTATATGTTCGGGCTGAGCAGCATCTACGCGCTGGTCACCGCGTTTTTGTCCACCTATTTGCCCATGCGGGGCCTCAGCGCGACGAGCGTTGCCTCGGTCATGCTGATTGTGAAAGTGTGGGACGCGGTGAACGACGTGTTCTTCGGCGGCATTTTTGATAAGATCAAGCTCAGCCAGGGCAAATTCTTGCCCTGGCTGAAGATTTCCCTGCCCTTTGTGCCGCTGGCCACGGTGCTGCTGTTCGCGATGCCGAATTTTGGGGGAAGCAACGCGAAATTGCTTTGGTTCGCAATCACGTATATCTTCTGGGACGCGGCCTACACCCTCTGCGACGTGCCGCTCTACGGCTTGGTCACCACCATGACAAACCACCTGCAGGAGCGCACCTCCATCATGTCCTTCGCGAAGCTATACAACCTGGGGGGCCTGGTGTTTGCCTACGCGATGGCGACGCTGCTGGTCAGCCAGCAGGTGGGCTTTTCCTACACCACGGCCGCGCTGATCTGTGGCCTCATCGCCCTGGCCACGATGACGCCCATCTGTCTGAAGGGGAAGGAGCACAATTACCAGGATACGCACACAGAGGAGACCTTTACCTTCCGCGAGATGTTCCGCTACATGCGGCAGAACAAATATCTGCTGATTTTTTACGCCGCCTTTATTATCAACGGCTGCCTGGGGGTCGCGACCGGCCTGGGCATGTTTGTGTCCTACTACCTGTTCGACAACGAACTGTTCAATTTGATTCTGGGCGCGATCGCCATGGTGCCCACAGTACTCCTGGTCGCGATCATTCCCCAGCTGATTAAAAAAGTCGATAAGTTTAAGCTGTATTACGGGGGCTGGATTCTCTCCACGCTGATTGGCATTTTGATTTATGCCGTGGGCTATCAAAACAGGACGCTCTTTATCGTACTCAGTGTGCTGCGGGCCATTCCTGCGGCCTTCCCGGCCTTTTTGGTGTTTATGTTCACACCGGACTGCGCGGAATACGGGCAGTATAAATCCGGAACGGAGGCCAAGGGCATCACCTTCGCGATTCAGACCTTCTCCGCGAAGCTGACGGCCTCCATCTCCACCTCGCTGGGCCTGGCGCTGATTGGCATGTTCGGTTTTGTATCCTACGAGGCCGCCAATTTTGCCGAGCTGAGTGAAATGGGCGTGGCCCAGACGCCGGAGGCCCTCCATGGCCTGTGGATCACCTACGCGCTGGTTCCGGTGATCGGGGGCATTTTGCAGGTGCTTCTGCTGTGGTTCTACAAGCTGAACGACAAGGATGTGCAGATTATGTCGGACTGCAATTCCGGATTGATCACCCGCGAGGAGGCGGAGGCAGCGCTTTCCAGAAAATATTGATCCCGTAGGGGCGGCCTGTGGCCGTCCGCAAAGAGGCAATAAACGGACGGCCACAGGCCGCCCCTATAGAAAACGCACAAACCAGAGCGGTTATTGATAGAAAGGGGCTATAACAATGAAAGTTCAGGAAGGTTGGATGACCACAGCAGGGGAACGCCGGGACTACGGGCTGTATCTCTTCGGGCAGAACATTATCTACGCGCTGGTGACCAGTTTTCTGGCGGTCTACCTGTCGATGCAGGGGATCAGCCCCGTGATGGCGGCGCCGGTGCTGCTGGTAGTAAAAGTCTGGGACGCCGTGAACGACGTGATCTTCGGCGGCATTTTCGACAGGGTCAAGTTCAAAAAGGGAAAATTCGTCCCCTGGCTGAAGATTTCTCTGCCCTTTATTCCGCTGGCGACGGTACTGATGTTCGCGATCCCCAGCGTATCTATCACCATGAAGCTGGTCTGGTTCGCGGCGATGTACATCCTGTGGGACACGGCCTATACCCTCTGCGACGTGCCGATCTACGGACTGATCACCACCATGACCAGCAATTTGCAGGAGCGGACCGCGATTATGTCCTACGCGAAGCTCTATGTCGGGGCGGGCGCGGCGCTGGCCTATGCCCTGGGGACGCTGCTGGTCAGCCAGAAGGTCGGCCTCTCCTACACGACGACGGCCCTGATTTGTTCCGTCCTCGCGCTGCTTTCCATGGCGCCCATCAGCTTCCGGGGCAAGGAGCGCAACTACGACGAAACGGAAAAAGAGGAGACATTTACCTTTCGCCAGATGTTCAGCTACATGCGGCAAAACAAGTACCTGCTGATTTTTTACAGCGCGCTGATTATCAACGGCTGCCTGAACTCCGCCGCCGGCCTGGGGATGTTCGTGTCCTACTACCTGTTCGACAACGAGCTGTTCAATTTGATTTTGGGCGTCCTGGCCATGATACCGATCGTCATTCTCGCGATATTGATTCCGAAGATGATTAAGAAAGTTGACAAGTTCAAGCTGTATTATTGGGGATGCGTACTGTCCACGGTCATTGGCATTATTATCTATCTGGTCGGCTATCAAAATAAGACGCTGTTTATCGTGCTCAATGTTCTGCGGGCGATTCCCCTGGCCTTTCCGGCATTTTTGATGTTCATGTTTACGCCGGACTGCGCGGAATACGGGCAGTATAAATCCGGAATCGACGCGCGGGGCATCACCTTCGCGATACAGACCTTCTCGGCGAAGCTGACGAGCTCCATCTCCACCCCGCTGGGCTTGGCGCTGATTGGCATCTTCGGCTTTGTCTCCTACGAGGCCGACAGCTTTGCCCAACTGAGCGAAATGGGCGCGACCCAGACGCCGGAAGCCCTGCGGGGCCTGTGGATCACCTACGCGCTCATTCCGATGATCGGCGGTGTGTTGATGACGATCATTTCCTGGTTCTACAAGCTGAACGACAAGGACGTGCAGATCATGTCCGACTGCAACGCCGGGCGGATTACCCGCGAGGAGGCGGAGGCAATGCTTTCCCGGAAGTATTAATTCACGCTTTTTAAAAGAAACTTTCATAAAAGAACCACACTATCTTTAAGCACTATTCACAGGGATGTCACAAAACTGAGCTAAACTATAATTGTCGGAACGGGAGCCGCACCCGAACCGGCGCGTCTGCGGAAGACAGACAGATATTTTCTACCCCTCCTCAAATTAACCCCTCATTTGGAAAAAGCACCCGGTCCGGCCGGGTGTTTTTTCTTTTTATTCGTATAATCCAGGATTGCCATGGCTAAAATAGCTATGGATGGGTCTGGAGAATACGAAAAGGAGCATCACTATGGTCATAGATAGAAGCAAGAAAAAGGGGTTTTACCTCATCACGGCCCTGTGTGTCGTCGCGGCGGGCGCCGGCGTTTGGGGCGCCATGCTGACTTCGCGCAGCCCGGAGCTGCCGACCGAGCCGGAGCGCAGCACCATAGACTGGAACAACGAGGGCGGCCGCACACTCACGGACCCGCAGGTCAACCTGCCCGCCACCGACGTGCCGGACGAGCGCCCGGCGCAGACGGAGCCCAGCACGGAGGACCGCGGAAACACCCCTTACACCGGGGAGTTCGCCTTGCCCATGGGTACGGACATCCTGAAGGACTACAGCCAGGGGGAAATGGTGAAGTCCAACACCATGGGGGACTGGCGCGTGCACAACGGGATCGATTTCCGCGCCGCGCTGGATACGGAGGTCGTGGCGATGCAGAGCGGCTCCGTGAAGCGGGTCTACAAGGACGCCCTCTGGGGCACCGTCGTGGAAATCGACCACGGAAAGGGTTTAACCGCGCGGTACTGCGGCCTGCTGCAGGACAGCACCGTCCAGCAGGGCAAAGAAATCAAACAGTACGACCGGGTCGGCAAACTCGGCACGATTCCCCTGGAATCCACGGACGGCCCGCACCTGCATCTGGAAATACAAATCAACGGGAAACTCGTGGATCCCCTGGCGGCCATGAACAAGGCCGGGGAATAACTGTTATAACAATTACCTGTAGGGGCGGACAAAGTCGTCCGCCCCTACGTAAGGAAAAGTTGTCTACACCGATAGAATTTGTTTATTGCTTTTCCAGGGAAAGCCTGCTATACTGCAGTTGTTATAACAACTATCGCGTTTTGACGCTTTACAACTGTTTTTCGCTTTTTTATACGGACAAAACGCATGGGGGAGTTGCGGCATGTTTCTATCGATTTCCGTCGGAAAAACACTGCAGGGAAGAATCTCGGGCGGGGAGACCGTGTCCTGCCCGGCCAGGAATATTTTTCCCTCTCTGGCGAAGCTGATACATATCCTGGCGGACGAAGAAAAATTTGATATCGGTATTGCCTTTCCGGAACCCTATATGCTACTATTAGAAACGGAGGATCTGCCAAAACAGGAATCCGTCTACCGCTTCGACATCAAGCGGGAAATTTTGAACTGCTTCCAGAAGATGCAGATGGAGGCGCCGCCCCTGGGGGAGCTCTACTTCTGCAACGAGGCGCAGGCCGTCGCCGCCGCCCACCCGATGCGGGGCAAAACCATGTACCTCTCCCTGGACAACAGCCTGGGCGTGGCCTTCCGGGAGAACTACAAGATTCTCTGCGCCCAGCGGGACTGGATGCCGGCCTACGCCTCCGTTTCGGAGCTGCCCTTCCGGGGCGGCACCCTGGGGGAGGCCCTCTCGGAAACCGGGATAGAAAACCTGACGGAAGAGCTGCTGCAGGACAGGATGCGCACAAAGGTTCTGCACCTGCTGGCGGTAACCGGCTCCCGGCCCGCGCTGGAGGCCTTCCGGCGCTACGGCGAGACCTTGTGCGAGGCAATCCAGCCCTTTTTGCAGCGCTTTGCGCCGGACACCATCGTGCTGACCGGCGTCATCGCGAAGAGTGCGGTCTACTTCATGCAGGCGCTGGAGGAGGACTGTATCCGCGAGAAGCGCAACCTGATTGTGGCGGAGGAGTCCCGGGTGCTGGACGGCATCGAGGCGCTCTACAGCGGCAAGCAGCGGCTGGAATACGTCACGCCGGGCCGGGGCGCGAACCCGGGCCCGCTGCAGAAGGTGGGCGCGCCGCCGCTGCACACCCAGCTGCGGGACGCCTTGGCGCGGCAGATCGAAGAGGGGATATTCCCCTACGGCGCACTGTTCTGGAGCGAGCGGCAGCTGCAGGAGGCCTACGGCGTCAGCCGCATGACCGTGCGGCTCGCGGTGGGGGAGCTGGTCAACGACAACTACCTGCTCAGCGCGCGGGGCGTGGGCAGCAAAGTCTGCTACCGGCCGAAGGAACCGCGCAGGAAACCGCGGGTCACCGGCATGACGGAAAAAATGCGGCGCAGCGGCATTCAGATGGAGACCAGCGAATGCGAAATCGTCCGGGAACCGGCGGACAACAGCCTGCGGGAACTGCTGGAGCTGCCGGAGGGTGCCGAGATCTACCGGCTGACCCGGCTGCGGAAGGCCGGCGGGGTGCCGATGGTCTATATCACCACCTACATGAACGGCGAACTGCCGCTCCCGCTGGACCCGGCCGCCTACGACGGCTCGCTGTATGAGCTGCTGCGGGAGGACTACGGCGTCAGCCTGTTGCACGGCAGGGACACCTTTGAGGCGGTGCTGGCGGACGGCTTCACCTCGGCGAAGCTCAATATCCAGGCCGGCGCGCCGGTGGTGAAGCGCACCCGGCGCACCCTGAACCAGAACGGGACACCCTATGAGTATTCCCTGAGCTATTATCCGGGGGATATCTATAAATATTCGGTGGAGCTGTAATATTGACTTGCCCAATGCTTTTTAACAACAGGAGGAACCGCCGTGAACATCGCAGAAACCGTCCGATCCATCCCGAAATATTGGAAGGAGCCCGCGCCGGGGAAATACATACCCAACCGGGAGTTCGCCGCCTACAGTTTCGGCGGCATCGGCGTCAGCACGGTGAAGTGCATGTTCGTCTATGTGGAGCTGAACGCGAAGTGCTTTTTGATCGGCTCGGCCCTGGGCATCGACCCGACGCACCTGGGCATGCTGAACGTGGCGATGGGCATCATCACCATGCTGAAAACGCCCTTTGTCAGCATGCTGGTGGACAACACCCGGAGCCGCTTGGGTAAATTCCGGCCCTACCTGCTGTATGCCGGCTTTCCCGCCGTGGTGCTGCTCATCGCGATAGCCTATATCCCGCCGGAGGCCGACTACAACCTAAAGCTGCTGCTCATTGGCCTGCTCTACGGGGTGCTGAAGATTTTCCAGGACCTCTACGAGACGGCCTTCAACGGCCTGGGCCAGGTCATGACGCCCAACGGGAACGAGCGCAACACGCTGCTGTCCATCAGCTCACTGATTTACAATTTCGGCCCCTCCGTGGTGCAGATATTCCTGCCGCTCCTCGCCGAACTCACCGGCGGCCTCACCCACGTCAACACCTACCGGGTGTTTATGCCGGTCTTTTCCATCTTCGGCGTGCTCCTCGGGATTTGGACCGTCACCGGCACCCAGGAGCGGCTGATTGTGCCCAAAAACTATGTGGCCAAGGTCAAATTTAAGGAGGGCCTGACCCAGGTTCTGCAAAACAAGTATTTCTGGCTGCTGAACGCCTTCAACGTGCTGGGCGCCCTGAAATACGTGATGGACGCCATCCGGAACTGGTACTGCTTCTATGTCCTGCAGGACGGCCGGCTGGTGGGCCTGGTGAGCATGGTGATGGGGACGGCCTCCGTGCCCGGCATGCTGCTGGCGCCCGCCATTGCGAAACGGCTCGGGAAGCGGAACGCGATGATTTTGTTCTTTATTGAACATGCGGTGTTCGCCTTCGCGGCGCTGTTCTTCCTGGACAGAACCCTGCCGCTGTTCGCCTGCCTCTACCTGAGCAGCTTAGGGCTGGGCGGAGAGTTTGTGCTGACCCAGTCCATGACGGCGGACATCTACGACTACCAGCAGTGGAAGACCGGGCAGCGCATTGAGGGCTTCATCACCCAGTTCGGCTTCCTGCTGACGTCGAGCTTCGGCCTGCTGACCGGTTTGATTGCGCCCTTCCTGTATAAATACTACGGCCTGGAGAAAAATTATGATGTGCTCTATGACGCCGCCGTGCACATGCCGATTTTCAAGGGCTTGATCTGGCTGACGATCGTCAGCAGCCTGCTGGCGGTGATTCCGCTGTTCTTCTACAACCTGACCGAAGAAAAACACGAGGAAATCGTGGACGAATTGAAACGCGTCGCGGAGGACTCCGACGCGGTGCTCGTAGATTAATAGACCGTACTGTAGGGGATGGCGTCTAATCCGCGACGCGCGGGGACTCGACATTCCGTAGATCGCATAAATCTAGGGTCGTCGAGGACGCCGGCCCCTACGGATGATAGTTTAAAAACAAGCGTAGTAACAAAATATATTTACAACGCGCAAACGGGGGCGCGCAAGAAAGGGATGATTTTATGGCAATCACAAAAATGCTGGTACTGTTCAAGACGCACTTGGATGTGGGCTTCACCGATTTGGCGCAGGACGTGGTAGACCGCTACTTCAAGTCCTTCATACCAAACGCGGTCAAGACCGCGAAGCTGGTGCGGGAGCCCGCGCGCTTCGTCTGGACGACGGGCTCCTGGCTCATCCACGAGGGCCTGGAGCAGCCGGACGCGAAACCGCTGGAGGAGGCCATCGAACGGGGGGACATCCGTTGGCACGGCCTGCCCTTCACCACCCACACCGAGCTGATGGATGAAGCATTGTTCCGCTACGGGCTCTCCCTGTCCAAACGGCTGGACGAGCGATTCGGACGGACGACCATCGCCGCGAAGATGACGGACGTACCCGGCCACACCAAGGCCATGATTCCGCTGCTGGCGGAGGCCGGCATCGAGTTCCTGCACATCGGCGTGAACGAGAGCTGCACTATGCCGGACGTCCCGGGGATGTTCCGCTGGCGCTGCGGGAGCGATGAAATCACCGTGATGTACAACCAGGGCTACGGGGACTTCACGCCCATCGGCGACACCGGAACGGCCATGTATTTCGCCCACAGCGGTGACAACCGGGGCGGCCCCAACGCGCTGGAGGTCCAGACGCTGTTCGCGAGGCTGCGCGTGGAAAATCCGAACGCGGAGATTGTCGCCGCGGATTTGAACGACGTCGCGCTGGAAGTACGCAAGATCAAAGACAATCTGCCGGTGGTGACCCAGGAGATTGGAGACACCTGGATTCACGGCATCGGCTCCGACCCGGAGCGGGTGGCCGCCTTCAAGGCCCTGCTGCGCTTCCGGGATACCCTGGGGGACGAGAAAGAAATTGAGCAGCTGAACCGCGGCCTCCTCATGATTCCGGAACATACCTGGGGCCTGGACACCAAGCGGCACCTGCACGACAATCGAAATTACGCCCGGAAAAAATTCGATAAAGCTCGCCAGAGGCCGAACTTCTTTGTCATGGAGCGCTCCTGGCAGGAACAGCGGGACTATTTGTACGACGCCGTCGCGGGCCTGGAGAGCCGGGGCGCGGCGAAGCTGGCGGAAATCCGCAGGGCACCGGAATCCCTGGAGGGTGCGCGGGAGGTCAAAACCTATGATATTTTGGAAGTCAACGGCTATGAGGTACAGATCAACCACCGGGGCTGCGTCAAGCACCTGAAAAAAGACGGGCGCCTGCTGGCCGACAAGGAACATCTCCTGGGCCGGGTGGTCTACGAGCAGTTCTGCAAGGAGGACTACGACCGCTTCTTCCGGCAGTACAACATTAAGCCCACCAAGTGGGCGAAGGCGGACTTCCAGAAGCTCGGCATGGAGAAGGGGGTAGACCGCTACCGCCTGTACAAGCCTTCGCTGACTGCGCTCTATCAGAAGGAGAGCCGGCTGATCGCCCAGCTGGAATTTATCCGGGAGGCCTATGAAGCCTACGGCTGCCCCAGAAAAGCCGAGCTTGTTATAACGTTTGAGGAAAGCGCGGTGACGTTGGACTTCGCCTACTTCGGCAAGCCCGCCAACCGCATGGCGGAGGCCATGTGGCTGCAGATGAATCCCCTGGCGGAGACCCGCGGCGTGCGGAAGCTGGGCAGGGTCATCGACCCAAAGGACGTGATCAAAAACGGCAACCGCAAGCTCTTCGGCACGGACTACGGCGTGGAATACGCCGGGCTTTCGGTTGAAGCGCTGGACAGTGCCCTGGTGGCCTTCGGCGAGCCCTCCCTGCTGGATTTCAACAACACGGTCCCCGACCCCCGCAAGGGCGCCTGGTTCAACCTGTTCAACAACACCTGGGGCACGAACTTCCAGATGTGGACGGAAGGGGATATGCGCTTCCGGTTTGTGGTGAGGGTGGACTGACGGAAAGGAGAATGATTTTATGTCAACAGATTATTTAGGATACATTCAAAATGGAAAACCGGTGTTTTCCGAGGCGGTTACGCTGCCGGAGAACGCCAGCTTTGTTCTTAAGATTCTTAATGATACGCCAACTGTCACAGAGAAAGCGAAAAAGCAACGGTTAGCTTTTGAAGAATTTTTTGCGGCAATGAAAGAGATTAAAGATGAGCCGATTACGGATGAAATGTTGGCCGACTTCGCCCAGAATCGCGTCAATTTCACGAGGGAGCTTGATTTATGACTTATGCGTTTGACAGTAATATCGTTGTTTATATGCTGAAAGATAATGATGACGTGATAATGCGATATCGCCAAGAGGCGGACCACGGAAACAGCTTTGTGATTCCTCCGGTGGTTTACTATGAGGTTCAAAGATGGCTACTGGCCAAGAAACTCAGTAAAAAACGGGTCTTTTTTGAACGCTTGTGCAAAAATACAGAGCAAGTGGAATTCTATCATCCCGTTTGGCAAAAAGCCGTGCAAATTTATGTGTCGCTGTGTCAGCAGGGCAAACTGATTGAAGACGCCGATATTTTCATTGCCGCCTTTTGCCTGGTGAACGATTATACCCTTGTCACCAACAACATACGCCACTTTGAGCGCATTGACGGGCTGCGGCTCGCGAATTGGAAGGAATAGTGACAACAACACCCCCACAAAGAGGGAATCTCTCATGGTTCTGGCATTGACTTTTATCGGAGAATGGGGTAACATCAAGATAATATAATAAATGGGAAGGAGGTATTTATAGCATGGATATGATTATTGGAAATATTGCTTTTTGGGCCATGCTTATTTTCTCAACTCTGGCAGCACCCTTTGTATTTCTGTGGTTGTTGATAACCGGTCAAATGTAGGAACCCAAAACAGAAAAACCCCCGGGGTTTCCCCGGGGGTTTGCTTCAGCATAAATTGAAAAAGGATTATGCCTGATCCTCCCGCTGCTTGGCGAAACATTCGCTGCAATAAACGGGTCTGTCCTCACGTGGACGGAAGGGGACTTTCGCGATTCCACCGCAGGATTCACAAGTGGCTTCAAACATCTCACGTTCGCCGCGGCTGGCATTTTTACGGGCGTCCCGGCAATTTTTGCAGCGCTGGGGTTCGTTTACGAATCCCTTTTCCGCGTAAAATTCCTGTTCGCCTGCTGTAAAGATGAATTCCTCGCCGCACTCTTTACAGATGAGAGTCCTGTCTTCGTACATGATGCTACCTCACTTGATAAAATATTTGCCCCTGGACGGAATCGCACCGACACCTTTGAATCGACTTCTCCACGAAATGAAACAACGCTCTGCTTTAAGCTACGTGGGCATGTAGTTTTTTTCGAACCCTTTGAAGGGCATTATCGACGGCTTTGTTGGAAACCCCAAGTGTTTGGGCAATCTGCCCGTAGCGCTCTCCGGCGAGAAACAGGAGAGCCACGCTGCGCTCCAAATCGGAGAGCTGCTGCTGTAAAAAATCCTGCAGGGCCGCCGCGTCCTCTCTGGCGGAGAAGATGTCCTGGGGGTCGTCCGCGGCAAGGAGAATCTCCGTGAGCGGCAGGGCGGTATTCAGTGCCGCGTGTTTGCCGCTGGCCTGGGAGCGGACGGCGGAGAGAATCCGGTTCTGGATGCAGACGGCCGCGTAGTTGCGGAAAGAGACTTCCCGGGAGGCCTCGAAACTGCGCACCGCGTTCAGGAACCCGAGCATACCCTCCTGCAGCAAATCCTCCTCCCCGATGCGCAGACCGCTGTAGACGGCGGCCTTTGCCCGGGCCAGAGGCATAATGCACCGGATGAGCTCCGCCATCGCGGTGTCGTCGCCCTGTGCGGCCTGTAGGGCAAGCGCCTCCTCACACAAGGCAGTCACCTCAAATCCAAACTGAACCGCATACATAATAAGTCACGAACGGCGATTTGTCAACATTTATTTTTTAAGTCCGCCATATTTTGGCCAAGAAGCGGTCTTTCGGCAAGCGTCAAAGCTGATTCACCACGCCAGTGAACAGGATTTGCCTTCTGTCGCCGCAAAGAATAAACACAAAGGGTTTATCGCAAATCATACTGAAGGGCTTTGTGGGGATTGGCGGGCCGGAACCCGTGGCGGGTATTACTGTCACCGCCGCCGCGGTCGTTCCCCTTTCGTCGACGGTAATCACCGCTTTTTGTACCGCACCGGAGAGAGAAACCGGGACATTCCCCTGGACAAGGCCGGACAGGGGCGCGGCCTTCGCGTCAAACAGCGGCACGCCCAGGGTCTGCAGCGCGTCTGTCAAATCCATGCAGTCACTGTCAATCGAAAAGCGCGGCAGAAGCAGTTTGCCTGTGGCGTTGGCGGCGACGGTCTGCGGATCAAAATCCTGCACAATTTCTTTGATCAGGCCGTTGGTGTTTTTGCTGGCCCAGGCGTTCACGTCCTTCACCGCTTTTGGGGAGCCAAAATCAACAGCTTGGGTCGTCCCCCTGTAAGAATCGGCAACGGTTGCTTGGAACTCCTTTTGCAGGGTCATAGTTTTGCCCACGAAGACGGCGTTGGCGATTTGCAGCGGATTGTGGTAAAAGCCGGTTCCCCGGTTGCGCTCGTCGGTCAGGTTGTAGAGCGTTTCAGATACGGACTCGTTCAAGGCCTTCTCGCTGAACCCCGCCGCGCCCAGCGATTTGAGCAGAGCCGGCTTGTTGGCCGCGTCCGTGGCGTTCACCAGCGCTGCCAGCGACAGCCAAACGGAAAAGGGCGAACAGACGAAGTTCTGTTTTCCGCCTTGCTGCAGCAAAGCGGAGCTCAGCCGAAAGGCAAAATCGTTCGCGCCGGCGGCGGGCGTTTCAATTTTTGGTGTGCTCTGCGTGGGTTCCGGTTTTTTGGTGGCAGATGGTTTTGCTGCACGCAGGGTTGTCCCTATAGAAATAGAGTATTTTTGGGGCCATTTTGTTGCATGCTGCAGAAAAGAGATTTCGTAACAATCCCCACCATCTATCCGTTATCAGCAGATGGTAGGGATTTTGATGCCGCTGACCGGACTTGAACCGGAACCCCGAAGGAAGCGACGATTGAATCGGCAGGGGACGGCCCCTGGACGTCCCTAGTATATTGTTAAGCCTAATAGTTGTATAAATGCAGAAAGTATGATATACTCATATAGGGGTGTATCAAATGCCAAAGAAAAAATATGAAGTAAATCTAACCGAGGAAGAGCAGAAGAAAC
>Ga0123353_10004043_pt1 | contig 18798 bp, 14 predicted proteins | sample TergutLab28metaG_3_FD_92763 | JGI IMG/M metagenome (GOLD analysis project Ga0123353, IMG submission 92763) | Labiotermes labralis P3 segment gut microbial communities from Petit-Saut dam, French Guiana - Lab288 P3 | ecosystem: Host-associated > Arthropoda: Insects > Digestive system > Gut ... | reverse complement strand
CCGTCCAGATAAAACCCCATGGCCTGCTTTTCGCTGGTGGCCTCGGCGTGGAAGTCGACTAGGATTATATTCACACCCTGCGCATTAAGCTCCCCGATTATCCGGTCGGCACACTCGAACGGCGACTCCAAGCTGTCCATATACACCACACCCAGCAGGTTGATAACGCCGATTCTGTAACTGCCCTTGTCGATAACACAATAGCCCCTGCCCGGAGCTTTCGGCGGATAATTCGCCGGACGGATCAGCAGCCGTCCCTCATCCTCCAGCAGCGAATAAATCTCACGCCGCCTGAAAATGTGGTTGCCGGAGGTTATCGCGTCAACGCCGCTGGCAAAGATATGCTCCGCCGCCTGCGGAGTGATTCCGTTTCCCTCCGCCGCGTTTTCCCCGTTGGCGATGACCACGTCGATATTATAAAGCCGCTTGAGGGCGGGCAGATGCGCACGCAGGAACTCGCATCCCGAACTGCCGACAATGTCGCCGACCGCCAGTATTGTTATCATTCAAAGACCGTCTTTCGATTAGTATAATATTTAGATTATACCCGCTTAATCTCAATATTTCAAGCAAAAAAGGCCGGATGTCGCAAAAACATCTGACCTTTTATAGTTTTCATCGTAAAAAACCTATTTCGCGTATTCGATAGCCCTGCTTTCGCGCACGACATGCACCTTGATCTGCCCCGGATAATCCAGCTCGTTTTCGATCTTCTTGACGATTTCGCGGGCGACCAGCACCATTCTGTCGTCGCTGACGCTTTCGGGTTTGACCATAATGCGAATCTCGCGGCCGGCCTGGATGGCAAAGGATTTCTCAACGCCGTTGAAGGAATCCGCGATTTCCTCCAGCTTTTCAAGCCGCTTGATGTAATTTTCCAGATTTTCCCTGCGTGCGCCGGGACGGGCGGCCGAAATCGCGTCGGCGGCCTGAACAATGCAGGCGATGACCGTTTTGGCTTCCACATCGCCGTGATGCGCCTGAATCGCGTGGATTATCTGATCGTTTTCCTTAAATTTGCGGGCGACGTCCACGCCGATCTGAACGTGAGAACCTTCAATTTCATGATCCAACGCCTTGCCAAGATCATGAAGCAACCCCGCGCGTTTTGCCATATTGATATCAACGCCAAGCTCCGCAGCCAGAACGCCGGACAAATGAGCGACCTCAAGCGAATGATTAAGCACATTCTGACCGTAACTGGTACGGTATCTCATGCGGCCGAGAAGCTTGATAAGCTCCGGATGAACCGCGTGAACCCCCGCCCGGATGACCGCGCGGTCGCCCTCCTGCTTGATGGTGATGTCCACATCGCGCCTGGCTTTTTCCACCATTTCCTCGATGCGTGCCGGGTGAATGCGCCCGTCGGCGATAAGCCGTTCCAGCGCGATTCGCGCGACCTCCCGGCGAACCGGGTCGAAGCACGAGAGGGTGATAGCTTCCGGCGTGTCGTCGATAATCAAATCAACGCCGGTCAGCGTCTCAAGTGTTCTGATGTTTCTGCCCTCGCGGCCGATGATGCGACCCTTCATGTCGTCTGAAGGTAGCGGCACGACCGATACGGTGACTTCGGATGAATGATCCGCCGCGCACCTTTGAATCGCTCTGGCGACCAGCTCGCGTGCCTTTGCGTCGGCCTGATCCTTAAGCTGAGCTTCAATCTCCAGAATTTTGACCGCCTTTTCATGTACAAGCTCGTTTTCCAGGCTCTTGATCATATAGACCTTGGCCTGATCAACCGTGAATCCCGAGATTCTTTCCAGCATTTCAAACTGGCGCTTTTTGATTTCGTCGGCCTCGCGCAACTTTTCCTCGACTTCTTTGGCGCGTTTTTGGATTTTCTCGTCCTTTTGTTCAAGATTGTCAATTTTTCTGTCCAGAGCCTCTTCCTTTTGCTGCATACGTCTTTCCTGACGCTGAACCTCTGAACGGCGTTCCCTCAATTCCTTTTCGGATTCGGAACGCAGGTGGTGGATTTCATCCTTTGCTTCGAGCAGAATTTCTTTTTTTCTGGCTTCTGACGATCTGATGGAGTCACTAACGATCCGTTTGGCTTCTTCTTCCGCCGAACCGATGGTCAGTTCAGCGCTTTTCTTGCGATGCTTTATTCCAAGCGAAAATCCGAGAATCCCAAAAATGATTCCGCTGACAACAATACCAACAATCAGAAGTACAATTTGCATTGTGCCCAAGAAACCTGCACCTCCTTTATATAAAATCGCGTTTTGGGACGACCCCCGAAATCTCCGGCGGTTACCCGGGCCGCGTTTTGCCCGCTATCGACAGTCCTATTCCTCCAATATGACTATTATTACTATAATAAAGCATCACGGCGGTTATGTCAAGTAAAAATAATTGAAAATCATCATATCAGCCCGTTTTGCAGTTTTGCCGCCGTCAGCGTGTTGCGCAGCAGCATCGCTCTTGTCATAGGTCCGACGCCTCCCGGCACCGGCGTAATCGCGCAGGCGACCGGCTCCACCGCAGCAAAATCCACGTCGCCGCAAAGCTTGCCGCTGCCGTCCCTGTTCATGCCCACGTCAATAACAGCCGCCCCGGGCTTGACCATATCCGCACCCACGAATTTCGCCCGGCCGACCGCCGCGACCAGAATGTCCGCGCTGCGGGTGATTTCGCTCAGGTTGGCGGTTCTCGAGTGGCAAATAGTCACGGTGCCGTGCCTGTGCAGCAACAGCATTCCCATGGGCTTGCCCACGATGTTGCTGCGCCCCAGCACCACGCAATGCCTGCCCGCAATTTCAATCCCGGCGTAATCCAGCAGCTCTATTACCCCCGCCGGGGTGCATGGCAAAAAGCTGAAGTCGCCGATCATGATCCGCCCGACGTTGGCGGGATGGAACGCGTCCACGTCCTTGCGCGGGTCGATGGCGTTGATGACCTGCTGCTCGTCCAGCCCGCGGGGCAGCGGAAACTGACACAGAATACCGCTGATGTCCGCTCTATCGTTCAATTGACCGATAACATCCATCAGCTCCGCCTGGGTTACCGTGCCTGGCAGAGCGATCTCCTCGGAATATATTCCGACCTCGGCGCAGTCCTTTTTCTTGTTTTTCACATAGACCTTCGACGCGGAATCGTCCCCGACGATAACCACCGCAAGCCCAGGCTGCACGCCCTTTGCCCGAAGCTCCGCCGCTTCAACGGCGACGCGTTCGCGCACCTTTGCGGAAACCAATTTTCCGTCTATGATTTTGGCCATGGGTTATTCCTCCTCTGCTATTGAATCCTCCGGCTGCTCCTGGTCAGGAGTATCTTCAGCTTCGGCGGCGGATTCCACATCCCCGCCTTCAGCAACAGCATCCCCGTCCGCGAGCTCTTGCCTGCCCGCTTTTTGCAGCTTGTTCAGGTTGACCGCCAGCATCAATCCGCAGATAACCACCGCCAGAACCGCCACCAGCTGAGACGCCTTGACGGACGTGCCGAAAAACATCAGGCTGTCGGTGCGCAAAGCCTCGATAAAGAACCGCCCCGCGCCGTACCAGATGCCGTAGCAAAGGAATATCTGCCCGCTGAATTTGCGCTTTTTTGAGATAAAATGCAGCAGAACCAGCCCCAAAGCGCACCACAACGATTCGTACAAAAAGCAGGGATGCACCGGCAACTCTGGGTTGACCTCGACTCCGGCTCTGCTCAGCGTTTCCTGATTGCGGGCGAGCCACTCGTATGTACCGTAATTGCCCATGTCGCCGGTGGAGAACATTCCCCAGGGAAGGGTAGTGTTGCGGCCGTAGGCTTCCTGATTGAAGAAGTTGCCCCAGCGTCCCACCGCCTGGCCGATCAAAAAGCCCAGCGACCCGATATCCAGAAAGTCCAGCGTGTTGAGCTTTCGTATCCGGCACACGGCATAAGCGCTTATGAACGCGAAAATCACGCAGCCGTAGATCGCCAGCCCGCCGCTTCGAAAGTCGAAAATACTGGCGGGGTTTCCCTTGTAATCGTTCCAGTTGAACACAACGTAATACGTCCGCGCACCGATAATTCCGGCCACTGTGGCCACAACGACCGTGTCCAGCAGCTTGTCGAGGTTGATGTTGAATCGCTTATGGTTGAAATAAGCGTAGGCCAGTGCCAGCATAAACCCCAGCGAAATGGTGATTCCGTACCAGTAAATAGGCTGACCGAAAACGCTGAACGCCACCTTGTCGATGACAAGGTCATGGATACCTAAACCCGGAAAACTGACTGACATAACAGAACAACTCCTTTTTTTAATAAATAGTATTGCAATTGCAAAATACATTAGTCCGCAGACGGCCACAGGCCGCCCCTACAATTTATCAGGCGGGTAAAACAACCGAAAGTATGCTGTTGCCGGGGTCTACACCGCGCAAAAACTCATTGACATCGTCGGTGGTAAGCCCGCGCAGAATTTCCTGTTCGCCGAACAGCTCCTCGCCGAACATCGCGCAGTTGACCAGACGGGAGGCGATGTGCTCCGCGTCGTTGTACTGCATGATCAGACGGCCGTAGCGTTTGCGCTTAATGCGCTGAAAATCCGCAGCGTCGATTCCGCTTTGCTTGACGCTCACAATGGCGGATTTGATCTCCCGCTGGGCGGCCGCGGGGTCGCAGCTTTCGCAGCTGAAGATCAGACAGGCGTAATCCCGCCCGTAAAACAATTCCGCTTCGAAACTGTCGTTGATCAGCTGCTTGCCGAACAGACCCTCCTGAAGCTCCGAGGATTTCCCCGCCAGCACCGCCAGCAGCATTTCCCCGCAGACGCGGGATTTAAGCGGCATAACGCCTTTGACATCGAGCTTTATGCCGAAGCACATGAGGGGCATAGCCACCGGCAGCTTGGTTTCGATATAGCTCTTGCCAACCTCCTGCGGTTCGTCAATAGCAAGGCGGTCTAATTCTCCATTCTCAATTTTCAATTCTCCATTATTGAGCGACAGCTCAATCTGCGCCAGCGTTTCCTCAACATCCACATTGCCCGCGACGGCGATGAACATATTCCCCGGATTATAAAAGGTATTATAACACTCATAAAGGATTTTGTCATCAATTTTCGCGATGGAATCCACCGTCCCGGCGATATCAATCCGCACCGGGTGGGTCTGGTACATCCCTCTCAGCAGATTGAAAAACACCTGCCAGGATGCGCTGTCGTCGTACATCCGGATTTCCTGCGCGATGATGCCTTGCTCTTTTTCCACGTTTTCTTCGGTAAAATACGGTTTTTGAACGAAATCCAGCAGTATATCGAAGTTTTTTTTGAAATTATCGCTGCATTGGAACAAATAACAGGTGCGGTCAAACGAGGTGTACGCATTTGCGGACGCTCCGGTTTCAGCGTATTTCTGGAACACTCCGCCGTCCTCGCTTTCGAACAGCTTATGCTCAAGAAAATGCGCGATGCCCGGCGGCACACTGAGGTAATCCGACTGCCCGTCCCGCCTGAAATCGGTGTCGATGGAGCCGTAGCGCGTACCGAAAACCGCGTAGCCCCCTTTGAAGCCGCTGTCTTTATATATCAGTATCTCCGCGCCGCTGTCATGCCGCGCGGTATAATAGCTCAAACCCGTAGCCTTATCATGAATTTCGTTGTACTTCAATTTTATCCTCCTTAATTCCCCTCCGGCGGAGGGGTGCCCGTAGGGCGGGGTGGTGAAACGTCGCTATGCGACAGGCGGGGATTCCCCGCTCAGCAGATACACACAGTCAACCTCGAATTCCGCCGCAGCTTTGGCCACCTGCTCTGCGGTGACATTACCGATTTGCCCGGCGAAATCCTCCAGCGTAATGACCTCCTTACGGGTCACAAACGCGGCGTACCACTCGTCCATTGACGAAATCTCGTCGCTGGCGGACATATATGAATCGGTCAAGCCCGCCTTTGCCGCGCTGAAGGTCTCCTGCGAAAAGACACCGTCCCGAACGGATTTAAACTGCCGCTGAATCTCCTCCCGCGCGATTTGCACCTTGTCGCTTTCGACCCCGCTGACCACGGCCAGCATATTTTTGTATAAATTGTACCGCGCCGAGCAGAAGTAGCACAGGCTAAGCTCCTCGCGCACATGCTCGAACAACAGCGAGTACGGTCCGCCGCCGAACATGTCGGCCATCAGCTTGTGGGCTGCCGAATCCGCCATGCCGACCGAATTGCCGCTTCGCAGAATAATGACCAGCTTGTCCTGGTTGAGCTGCATATTTTCGACCTCTTCGATCATTGGACTTCGGGCGGGTTTTGTGATTTGTTCGGGCAGCGTCACCGGCGCGCGCCTGATTTTTTTGAAGCCTTTCGCGAACAGCTCCCGCACAAGGGAAAAATCCCCGCCGCCCAAAAAGTTGATCTGAACCGCGGCGGTGGCCAGCATATTTTTCAGCGCGGCGTAAGCGTCGGCGGCGGTAACCTCCCGCGCCTCCTCCAGTCTGCCGTAAGCCGGTATTCCCCCCGGCTCACCCTGAGCCGAAAGCCGCTCGGCCTGCGTCAGCGCGTACCGGGTTTTGTCGTTGATCTCACTCTCGATTTTCTCGATAAGCAACCGGTGGGCTTCCGCAAACTGCGCGGCACCGAATTCCCCGTTTTCCGTGAACGGGTTGAAAATAAGTTCGCTCAGAAGCTCCGCTGCCCCGGCTGAAATGTTTTCGCCGTCAAAGGCGTATTTGTCGCAGAGGTATTCGATGCCCAGACGTATAATCTGGTAGTCCCCCTGCTTGCGCACCGTCCAGAAAACATACGCGCCGTACAGTTCCTCCAGACGGGTCTGCAGCGATTTATAGGTGGGATATCCGGCGCAGCCCCGGCTGCACAGGCAGGCCGCCAGCGCGGTGGCCGACGCGGTGTCTATATCCTGCGGCAGGGCGAAGCTGAGACTTATGCGCGAGGTTTTGAACCGGGTATCGCGCACGGTCACGGCATATATGCCCTCTCCCAGCGAAATTCTTTTAACGTCCGGCACAGACATGGTTATAACAAATCCTTTCTTTGCAATCTATAAAAACTGACTAATTTTATTAGTATAACACAATTAATCAAAAGTTTCCATTATTTTCTGAAGAAAAATGTTTTTTGTAAATTCGGCTCATACAAAAAATATGTGGATTTTTGAATTGATCTGTGTTACAATTTAATTGTCAAAGGTCAATGTCGCTATGCGGGCGATTAGCTTAAATATTGTTGAACCGCAGGAAAAATCAAATAAGGCCTGAGCCACAGGCTTTTTACAGGAGTTTGAATTTATGAGCTTTCAAGTCAAAACCCACTGCAATTTTTTAGACGGCCACGATGCGGTCGTGCTCAGCTACAGCGCACAGTCAATTGACGATTCGCTGAGCGCGGTTATCATACCCGATTTCGGCGCGAACCTTTGCCGTTTCAGCAAAGGCGGGCAAAACATCATCGATTTCGACCCCGGCAAGCTGGCCGCCGCCGACTTCACCGGAACTCCGGTGCTGTACCCCACGCCCAACCGCGTCAGAAACGCCGAGTGGACGTTTTCCGGCAAAAAATACGAGCAAAAAAAGAACGGCCAGCCCCGGATTCTCCACGGGCTTGCCTATGACGAGCCTTTTGAGGTGGCCGCGCTGACGGCGGGGGAGGACTGCGCCTGTGCGGTTCTGCGGCTGCGCATTGATTCCCAAAAAGAATATTTCGCGTCTTATCCTTTTGAAAGTGAGCTGGAACTGAAATATATCCTGAGCGCGGACGGCGTCAAAGCCGAGTATACCGTCCGCAACCTGAGCGGCGACGTCATGCCCTTCGGCCTGGCTCTGCATCCGTATTTTTACAAGCTGGGCGGCGCGTCAAAGACCTGGCTGAGCGTCCCCGCCAGCGCGACCCCCGTCACGGAAGAAACTTTCTACCCCACCGGGGAATTTCACACCGAACCGCCGGAGTTCGTCAGCCTGAAAACCCCGCGCAGGGTCGGCGAGCTTGTGCTGGACAACGATTACACATTGCTGGAAAAAGGCGCGCCCTGCGTCATTCGTTACGAATCACCCGGGTTTGAGATGCGTCTGACCTCTTCGGATGAATTCGAGCATGTTATGGTTTATGTCCCGCAGGGGGAGGATTTCTTCTGCGTCGAGCACCAGACCTGCTCCATCAACGCGTTTAATCTGCATGACCAGGGCAAAACCGAACTTGCCAACCTGTTGCTTTTGAATCCGGGCGAGTGTAAATCGGGATTTATTGAGTACAAAATCGTATAGCGAAGCTAAAAGCAAAAAGGGCTGCTGCAGCAGTCCTTTTTCAATTGATCCATGGAATATCATATTTATGAATACTATCAAATATTTCATATTCGTTTTCATTGCATATACTCCTGCATTTCGTCAAGCGGTGCGTTAAAATCATCCGCCATCCAGATCTTGCCTTTCAAAGAACCTCTCATGGCCGCGCGCGATACCCGTTCGCTCATATTGGCTGACTTGTCAATACTAAACGGTATAGCCTCTTTATACACAATCTGCTTTAAAAAAATATTAATAGCCGTAGACATATCAAGCCCCAGATCAATAAGAACTTCCTGCGCTTTTGCCTTCAGCTCGCTGTCCGTGCGAATATTAATGTTTGCGGATGACATGATAATTCCCCTTTGCAATAAAATTGATCCCTGTCACATTTCATATCATACGCCAAAGTGCGCACAATGTCAACATGGTTTTCATTCGAAACACTCCCCGTGGTCGCACTCGCGGATTTCCCCCACGATCGGATACGGGTCGATTCCCTGCCGCCGGTAATAATCCGCAATGGCGGCCTTGACCGCCTGTTCGGCCAGCACCGAGCAGTGAAGCTTTGCCGGAGGCAAACCCTCCAGCGATTCGACCACCGCTTTGTTGGTCAGCTTCAGCGCGTCGTCTATGCTTTTGCCCTTGATCATATCGGTTGCGATCGAGCTGGTTGCGATGGCCGCGCCACAGCCGAAGGTCTTGAACCGCACGTCGGTTATCACGCCGTTTTCGACCCTGATGTACATTTTCATGATATCTCCGCATTTTGAGTTGCCTACCTCGCCGATCCCGTCGGCGTCCGCCAGCTCGCCTACGTTGTGCGGCATGGCGAAATGTTCCATTACTTTTTGGCTATACATAATAAAATAAAAACCTCCGGCTTTTTTAATTTATAATTAAGAATTAATAATTGCGGTGTCCGCAGCGCGGACGGATTGTGAATTTTGGATTTTTTCCCACAGGGGCGACATGGCTCTAAGCCGGTTTATAATCGGCGGCAGTTCCCGTTCGATGTATTCGATCTCTTCGGCGGTGTTTTCTTCGCATAAACTCAGCCGCAGCGACCCGTGCGCGATTTCATGGGGCAGCCCTATGGCCAGCAGGACATGGCTCGGGTCGAGCGAGCCGGAGGTGCAGGCCGAACCGGACGACGCGCAGATTCCCTTCATGTCCAGCAGCAGGATAAGCGATTCGCCCTCCACGCCTTCAAAGCACATGTTGATGTTGCCGGGCAGACGGCTTACCGCGTCGCCGTTGATGTGGGAACGCTCGATTTTGAGCAAGCTGCCAATCAACCGGTCGCGCAATACGCTGACCTTTTTCGCACGGGCGGCGATATCCTTTGAAGCGGCTTCGACCGCCGCGCCCAGCCCGGCTATGCCCGCCACGTTTTCGGTTCCCGCGCGTCTGCCGGATTCCTGCGCGCCGCCGTCCATAAACTGACGCAGCCGCAGACCCTTTTTGCAGTACAGCGCACCCACGCCCTTTGGCCCGTGCAGCTTATGCCCAGACAGCGACAGCAGACTTATGTTCTGCGCCTTTACATCGATTTCCACATTACCCACGGCCTGCACCGCGTCGGTATGAAACGGCACGCCCGCGTCCCGGCAGATTTGCCCAAGCTGCGCTATGGGCTGCACCGTCCCGATCTCGTTGTTGGCGTACATGAGCGTAACCAGCGCGGTGTCCGGCCGGATAGCCGCCCGCAGGTCAACGGCGCGCACCAGGCCGTCCCCGTACACCGGCAGCAGGGTGATTTCAAACCCGTCCTTCTCGAGCGAATTCAGGCAGTGCAGCACCGCGTGATGCTCAAACGCGCTTGAAATGATATGCCGTTTGCCTTTTTTCGCTTGCGCATATGCCGCGCCTTTAATCGCCCAGTTGTCCGCCTCTGTGCCGCCTGACGTGAAAAATATCTCTTTCGGGTCTGCGCCGATGGCTTCGGCAATCTGCTCCCGCGCGTCCTCAACGGCTTTTTTTGCCTGTCCGCCGAACGCGTATATGCTGGACGGGTTGCCGTACTGCTCCTTTAAATACGGCAGCATTGCCCGGAACGCCGCGTCCGAAAGCTTTGTGGTCGCCGCGTTGTCGGCATAGATAAAATTGGTCATTGTTATCATATCCCTAATTTGTGAATTGAAAAGTATACTTTTATATTTTGTGCTTTTCATATAGTATACCATTTTAGTATAGATTGCAAGAGTATTATTGTAAAAAAATTTTGAATTATTCTAAAATCAATTACGAGCCAATCCTGATTCGGACAGACCCGTAATTTTACTTAAGCTTGCGGGACACATAGCACTGAAATGCCCCCCGTCAGGCTCTTGCCGCTTTCCGCTGCCACCGAAAGGCTTGCCGCCGAGATTTTGACGGTTGAGGTTGTGTTGGCCGGAACTTCAATATCCATAGTAATCAGGCGACACTCACAGACATTAACATAAGCATCCCTAACGTTACGGTTATCGTTCCTCCTGCAGCAACAATCTGAACCAAAACCTCCCCGGTTTGAGGATCAATGCTAAGTACTTCAACAACGGAGTTTCCCCAGTTTGTAATGGCGGTATAGGTTCCGCCAAGGCTGAAAAAGTATTTCGGTACAGGAGCAGGAACAGGCACCGCTACCGGAACAGGTTGAAAAATATCTGACTGAGACGATTCCTTCGCAATAATCGCTTAAGGCGGATACATCCGCACAATCTTATATATTCGGTTGCCAAGCAACCCCTTTCTGTCCTCTTGGATGGTGAGGGGGTGTTTTTTTATGTCCTTAAAATCACATCGGAAGGAAGGAATATTATGAGTGACTATACCCGGGAATTTTTTTGCGCCGCGGCGACCGCAAGCGCGTCGCACCGTTCGTTTTCAACGTGCCCCGCGTGGCCGCGCACCCAGTGGATGTTGACCTCGTGCCGCTCGGTCTGCAGCAGCAGCCGTTCCCAAAGATCGGGGTTGAGCGCGGGCTTGTTGTCGGCTTTTTTCCAGCCCCGCGCCCGCCAGCTTTTCGCCCAGCCTTTTTCGATCCCGTTGGCGACATACTGCGAATCGGTAAAAAGCTCCGCCCTGCAAGGCTCCTTCAACGCCTCCAGCCCGGTAATGGCCGCCATAAGCTCCATGCGGTTGTTGGTGGTCTGCGGCTCGCCGCCCGACAGCTCCCGCTCGTTTTTGTTGTAGCGCAAAATCACCCCATAACCACCGGGGCCGGGATTTCCCTGACACGCGCCGTCCGTAAAAATTTCCACGGTTTTCATAGCTTTCATGCAATTTAATCTCCCGCAATTTTTTAATTATCCAAACCCTGCATAAAGTTTATCATTTCAAGCAAAAATAAACAAGTATATTTTTATGCAATTTGTGAATAGGGGGATTATTGATCATGAAAGCGGTAATCATGGCGGGCGGGCAGGGCAGCCGCTTGCGGCCACTGACCTGCGACATACCCAAACCCATGGCCAGGCTGTGCGGCAAACCTGTGATCGAATATATACTGGAGCTGTTGCTGGAGCACGGGATTGAGGACATCTCGGTCACCACGCGGTATCTGCCTTTGGTGATTGAGAATCATTTCGAGGACGGGAAGTTTTGCGATGTAAAGCTGGATTTTGTACGGGAGGATTCGCCTCTGGGCACTGCCGGCGGCGTCAAAAACGCAGTCGGGGACTCCGACGATTTGATTGTGGTAATCAGCGGCGACGCGCTGTGCGATTTTGACCTGACCGCCGCAATAAGAACTCACAGGCAAAGCAAAGCCGACGCGACTATCGTCGCAAAGCGGGTGGACGACCCCCGGGAATACGGCCTGCTTAGCTGCGCCGAAACCGGCAGGGTCACCGGCTTTGTTGAAAAACCCGGCTGGCCTCAGGCAAAAACCAATCTCGCCAACACCGGGATATATATCATCGGCAAAACCTGCCTGGATTTGATCCCCGACAATAAACCCTTCGATTTCGCGAAAGACCTGTTTCCGCTGATGCTGCTCCGGGGAATGAGCGTCATGACCCATGAGGACGATGGGTACTGGTGCGACATCGGCGACATGAAGACCTATCTTTCCTGCCAGGCGGATCTGCTCCAGGGGAAAACTAAATTTAATGCAGAATGCAGAATGCAGAATGCAGAAACAGTCTCTGAAAGCAATTCTCAATTCACTATAGTGCCGCCTGTTTATATCGGGCAAAACGTGACTGTAGGCAGCGACGCGGTGATAGGTCCGAATGCCGTGCTGGACGACGGCTGTACGGTGTCGCCGGGGGCGAAAATCCGCGACAGCGTGCTGCTTGCCCGCTCCAGCGTTGGGAGCGGCAGTCATTTGACCGGCGCGATTCTATGCGACAACGCCATGGTTCGGGACAGTACTCACATGTTCGAGGGCAGCGCGGCCGGGGCGGGCGCAATTGTCGGCAGCGGCTGCAAGGTGCTGGCGGGGGTGCGGATATGGCCGGGCAAGGTTACCGCCGACGGAGTGACCGTGCGCGAAAATCTGAAATACGCGGGGTTGCGGGACTGCGCCTTTGACGACGACGGGCTGAGCGGCGAGACCGGGGTTTTGCTGACGCCGCAGTTTTGTGTGAAGCTGGGCGCGGCCGCCGGAAGCCTGAAAAACGCCGCAAAGATCGGTGTGGCGCACTGCGGAGGAACCGCCGCCAAGGCTCTGAAAATGGCCTTAACTTCAGGCATACTCTCCACAGGAAATACCGCTTTTGATTTCGGGGAAATGAGTCTGCCCAAGGCAAGGTTTTCCGCCGGATTCTGCGCCCTGCCGCTGCTGGTTTTCATAAAGGGCGGCAATGTCAGCAGCATTCAGATACTCGGCGAGGGAGGGCTTCCCGCTCAGCGGTATATCGAGCGGGAGATCGAGCACATCCTCGCCCGGGATGAATTCGCGCGCGCCTCCCCCTTTGAGTGGAAGGAACCGGCAGACATGTCGGGGCTGAAGTCGATCTACCGCCAGCAGCTGTATTCGCTGGCACCCTTCGGATTGTCGGGAGTCGGAATCGTTCCCCGCTCGCCCGACCGCGAATCGCAGAATCTGTTTGACCAGGTGCTGACGAAATTGGGCGGCGACACCTCGGACGGAACCCTTTTTCAGCTGAGCGAGGACGGCACCGGGGTTTCGATATTCGACCGGGAGGCGGGGTATATCCCGGCTCCCAGAGTGCTGGCGCTGTGCTGCAAAATCCACATGGAAGCCGGAAACGACATAGCTCTGCCCGGCGACGCCCCGGCTGTCGTTGACCAGTTGGCGGAGCTCGCGGGGCAAAAGGTCATGCGATACCTCGACTGCCCCGCCGATGACTGCGACAGGGAAGCGCGCCGTCTGGCCTGCTCCCAGTGGTTTTTGCGGGACGGAATCGCCATGTCGCTTATGATTCTGGAACATCTGCGGTGCCATCGCATTTCTTTAGCCGAAGCCATTGAGAGCATCCCGGATTTTTCGGTGTTCTCGCGGGTGATTTCCATGCGCGGCAACCCCGCCGAGGTCATGAGCGCGCTTGATAAAAACATGACGCATGGCAAGGCCGGAAACGGCGAGGGTATCACTGTGGAATCCGACGAAGCCAGAGCCTTTGTGCGCCCCAACAAGCTGGGAAGCCGTCTGAAGCTCAACATCGAAGCGGCCAGCGCCGAAATCGCCGACGAGCTGTTTTTTGAGATCGAACGGCAGGTCGGGGGAAATGCGTAGGGGCGGGATCAACCCGCCCGCAATGTAGGGGCGGATCTCGTGTCCGCCCGGGCAAACAGGGCAGACACAAGGTCTGCCCCTACGAAATTGAAATTGATTTCCGCGCCGTCATTACAAATTACTTGACATATGGCAATAAAACGGTTAGAATATATTAGACTAGGGACGGTATATCGAATTTGTTCAGCCCGTTTTCGCGACGGGACTGTTTTGTTGTGTGTTCTATTTTTATTAAAATATAATTTTAATTTGCAAATTTTACATATATTTATTATGTCTTCCCTTTAAAAAATTTTCACCTTAGAAAGGAACTCCATTTTTATGCCTGAATCCAAGCAAACAACAACAAAAAGGCCGTACCGTTACAGGCGGCCGAACGCGAAAAAAACGGCTCAGCCCGTGAAGATTATGCCACTGGGCGGTCTTGACGAGATCGGAAAGAACGTCACTCTTTACGAGTACGGCGACGATATGTTTCTGGTGGACTGCGGCCTGGCTTTCCCTGATTCCGAAATGCTGGGCGTGGACATCGTCATCCCGGATTTTTCCTATCTGCTGAAAAACGCGGATAAAATCAGGGGAGTGGTCATCACTCACGGCCATGAGGATCACATCGGTTCTCTACCGTATCTTCTAAAATCGCTGAACGTTCCGGTGTACGGCACAAAGCTTACCCTGGGGATAATCTCGGGCAAGCTGTCGGAGCACGGGCTGGTGCGCGAGGCTTCGCTCAACATTGTCAAACCCGGCGATACCATTACGCTGGGCGCTTTTACGATTGAATTCATCCACGTCAACCATTCAATTCCCGGAGCGACCTCGCTGGCTATCCGCTGCGGCGCGGGGATTGTCGTGCAGACCGGCGACTTCAAGATCGACCCGTCCCCCATCAATGGGGAGATTATTGATCTCGCGCGGTTTTCGGCGTTGGGCAAGGAAGGCGTGCTGCTCATGCTTTCGGACTCCACCAACGCGGAACGCCCCGGCTACGCCATGAGCGAAAGCAAGGTCGGCCAGAGCTTCGAGACGCTTTTTAAGCGCGCCGAGAACAAGCGGCTGATTATTGCCAGCTTTTCGTCCAACATTCACCGGGTGCAGCAAATTTTCGACATCGCCGTGCGGCACAAGCGCAAGGTCGCGCTGTCGGGGCGCAGTATGCTCAACGTGGTCAGCATCGGTCTGGAGCTTGGGTATCTCACGGTGCCCGACGGGGTTCTTATCGACATCGGGCTGATTCACCGCTACCCGCCCGAGCAGGTGGTCATCATCACCACAGGCTCTCAGGGCGAGCCTATGTCGGCACTATACCGCATGGCCTTTTCCGACCACCGAAAGGTCGAGGTCGGCCCCGGGGATTTGATCATAGTTTCGGCCACGCCGGTTCCCGGCAACGAAAAGCTGGTCAGCCGGGTCATCAACGAGCTGATGAAGCTGGGGGCCAACGTTATCTACGAAAAGATGTACGAGGTTCACGTTTCCGGACATGCCTGTCAGGAGGAGCTGAAGCTTCTGCTGGGTCTGGTCAAGCCGAAATATTTTATGCCGGTTCACGGAGAACAGCGGCATTTGATCAAGCACGCCGAGCTGGCGGAATCCATGGGCATCCCCAAAAATAACATCCTGGTCGCCGGAAACGGCCGGGTGGTCGAGGTCGGCGACAGCGAGATCAAGGTGACCGGCACCGTCCCCGCCGGGTCTGTCATGGTTGACGGATTGGGCGTCGGAGACGTGGGCAGCATTGTGCTGCGCGACCGCAAGCATCTGGCCGAGGACGGGCTGATCGTCGCGGTCATGACCATCGACAAGGTTTCGGGCGAATGCATTGCCGGGCCGGAGCTTGTCTCGCGCGGATTTGTGTATGTGCGCGAGGCCGAGGAACTGATGGACGAGGCCAGGGACTTGATACGGGACGTGCTGGACGCCTGCGTCGACCGCAATATCCGGGACTGGAGTTCCATCAAAACCCGCATCCGCGACGAGCTTTCGGGGCTGCTTTATGAGCGCACCAAGCGCAACCCGATGATTTTGCCGGTGATTATGGAGGCGTAGAAATCTCGCGTATCGGGGTTTTTAATGCAGAATGCAGAATTGGAGGTCGAGTATATGTCGGCATTACAAAGAGAAATTTTTCAAATTATTCATGTCTTACCTGATAATTCATTATCTTCAATAAGGCCTATGCTGAACGAATTGCTGACCAGCGCGGTTTTGTTGACAGACCCTTCCGCCAATGTTGCGGAAATGGATGAACTGGATAAGTCCCTGTTTTTGCGGTCGGTCAAAAAAGTTAACAGCGGTGATTACGTTTCCTTTGAGGAAGCGCTTGCCGAATGCGGGGTAAGCTTGGATGAAATATGAGATAATCATTGACAAAACCGCATTGAAATTTATATCCAAGCAACCCAAAAAAGAAGCGGAGCGCATATTAAAAGCGATATCCAGACTGCCTGACGGCGATACCATAAAAATGTCCGGCAGATTCAATATGCACCGGTTGCGCGTCGGGACATATCGAATCATCTTTATGATCAAACAAGATAAATTGATTATCAGGGTGGTTGAAGCCGGTAACCGCGGGGATATATATAAATAGTCAGGCAATTGCGAAATGCGATATGGTCTGCGGGCGGCTGATAGCCGCCCCTACAAGGTATAGATATAAAATTATTTTTTTACCGCAAGAGGATTTCGCAATCTGATATTAAAGAAAAGGAGCGGGTCTGCCAAATGAAGGGAATTAATCGTTTTTTCGCTACCACTCCGTTTGTTTGCTTTTTGCTGGTTTTGCCGGTTGCGTTTGCGGTCACATCGTTTTTTGCCGCCGATATCCGGATTTTCGGCATTCAGGCAGGCCTTGCGCTGGTCTGGATAGTGCTGGCCGCCGTCAAGCTGACGCGGCTGAGAAACACCACCGGCGTGGTGCTGCGGCAGATCGTCAGAGGCATAGATTCCGCGCAGAGCAATGTATTGCGATCGCTTCCCGTGCCGGTGCTGATCGCCCGGGAGGGCGGCGAAATATTATGGTACAACAACCAGTTCCGCGACAGCGTAGTAAAGGGCGCGGACCATTTCGGGCGTCAGCTGAGCGGAATTTTCCCGGGCAGCGTTATCTCCCGGCTGGACGACAACCAAAAGTCGGATTTCGAATACGGCGGCAAGTTGTACACGGTCTACCGAAGCGACGCCCTTGACCATGACGGTCAGATTTTTACATACTACCTGCACGAGGACACCAGGCTCAAAACTACATATTCGGAATATAATGAGAGCCGCCCGGTGGTCGCCATTTTGATGGTGGACAACCTCGACGACATGCTGCGCGGCGTCAAGGAATCCGAAAAAGCGACCATCACCGGCGCGATTGACGGTATCATAGAAAAACTGGCCTCGCGGACTACCGGGCTGCTTCGGCGGCTGGAGCGCGGGCGTTTTCTGCTGGTCATCGAGGAGCGGCACTATAAGGTGCTGGCGGACGAAAAGTTCGATGTGCTGAACAAGGTTCGCTCGCTCAGCTTCGGCGAACGCTCGGGCGTCACCCTGTCCATCGGGATCGGCCGGGGAGTGCCCACATTTCAGGAATGCGAAACCCTCGCGCGTCAGGCCATGGAAATGGCTCTCGGCCGCGGCGGGGATCAGGTTGCGGTTAAAACCAAAGAGGAATTCGAGTTTTTCGGCGGCGTTTCAAAGGGCATGGAAAAACGCACCAAGGTGCGCACCCGGGTGATTGCTTCCGCGCTTCGCGAGCTGATTACGGTCAGCGACAATGTTTTTATTATGGGGCACCGGTTCGGCGATTTGGATTCCATGGGCGCGTCGATCGGCCTGTGCAGGGCAATCAGGGGGCTGGGACGCAACGCGCATATCGTCCTTGACCGCGAAAAAAATCTGGCTAAGGATTTGCTGGAGCGGTTTGAGTGGGTTTATTCTTCCCACGTGCTGACCGAAACTCAGGCACTCTCGCAGCTGAATAAAAAAAGCCTGCTGATAATCGTCGACACCCATCGTGCGGATTTTCTGGAATCCACCGCTCTTTATAACCAGTGCAAAACCGTGGTGGTCATCGATCATCACCGCAAAAATGTAGATTTCATCGGCAACGCAGTCGTTTTTTATCATGAGCCGTTCGCGTCATCTTCAAGCGAAATGGCCGCCGAGCTGATCCAATATCTGGGCGGCGCGCTGATCGGCAAAACCGAAGCCGAAGCCCTGCTGTCCGGAATTATGCTGGACACCCGGAATTTTGTCATCCGAACCGGCGTGCGCACTTTCGAGGCCGCCGGGTTTTTGCGCTCGCGCGGAGCCGACCCGGTCGCGGTCAAGCAGTTGTTTTGCTCCGACCTGGAGCAGTATAAAAAACGCGCGGCCATCGTTTCCGCCAGCCAGCGTAACGGGGATTTCGCCATTGCGGTAGTGAGCGAGCCGGACGACAACATCAAGGTTCTCGCGTCGCAGGCGGCGGACGAGCTGCTGGAAATTGAGGGCACCACCGCTTCGTTTGTACTGTTCCCGATGGACGGTGCCGTCAACATTTCCGCGCGGTCGCTGGGTGGCGTCAATGTCCAGCTGATTATGGAATCTCTGGGCGGCGGTGGGCATTTCACCATGGCGGGCGCGCAGCTTGAAAATGTCGCTATGGACGACGCGCTGGCGGCGTTGAATAAGGCGGTTAAGAATTACAGAAAATCGCGGGATTCGCAATAATGTTGACATATCGGCCATCCTGTGCAATCATCATAATTGACCTTTTACGAGGTCAATCGCGCAGAAGGGCGATGGTTGGCGGTCTTTGCTCCCCGGAAGGGGGTGAGGCGATGAACATAATTGTGGAGCTTCGCAAGTTTCTTCAAGCTCTTACAAGTTTGATTCGTGTCATAAAAACAAAGTAACCGCCCTACTTTGACCAGGTAAGCGGT
>Ga0123353_10004041_pt1 | contig 18801 bp, 11 predicted proteins | sample TergutLab28metaG_3_FD_92763 | JGI IMG/M metagenome (GOLD analysis project Ga0123353, IMG submission 92763) | Labiotermes labralis P3 segment gut microbial communities from Petit-Saut dam, French Guiana - Lab288 P3 | ecosystem: Host-associated > Arthropoda: Insects > Digestive system > Gut ... | reverse complement strand
GTGCGGTCCATCTCCTCCGTCGCCACCGCGGTCGCCAACGGCGACCTGACGAAGAAGATCGATGTCGACGCGCGCGGCGAGATCCTGGAGTTGAAGAACACCATCAACACGATGGTGGACACGCTGTCGGCGTTCGGTGACGAGGTCACCCGCGTCGCCCGCGAGGTGGGCACCGAGGGCATCCTCGGCGGCCAGGCGCGGGTGCCGGGCGTGGCGGGCACCTGGAAGGACCTGACGGAGTCCGTCAACGGCATGGCGTCCAACCTCACCGGCCAGGTGCGGCAGATCGCCCAGGTGACGACGGCCGTGGCCCGCGGCGACCTGTCGAAGAAGATCGACGTGGACGCCCGCGGGGAGATCCTGGAGCTGAAGACCACCATCAACACCATGGTCGGGCAGCTGTCCGCCTTCGGTGACGAGGTGACCCGGGTGGCCCGCGAGGTGGGCACCGAGGGACGGCTGGGCGGTCAGGCCCGGGTGCCGGGCGTCTCCGGCATCTGGAAGGACCTCACCGACTCGGTGAACCTGATGGCCAACAACCTGACCAGCCAGGTCCGCAACATCGCCCAGGTCGCCACCGCGGTGACCCGCGGCGACCTGAACCTGCGGATCGACGTCGACGCGGCCGGCGAGATCCTGGAGCTGCAGGACTACATCAACACCATGATCGTGCGCCTGCGCGAGACCACGCTCGCCAACAAGGAGCAGGACTGGCTCAAGGGCAACCTGGCGCGCATCTCCGGCCTCATGCAGGGCCGCCGCGACCTGCGCGACGTCGCCGCGCTGATCATGAGCGAGCTGACCCCGGTGGTGTCCGCCCAGCACGGCGCGTTCTTCCTCGCCGAGGACACCACCGAGGCGGGCGAGGACTACGAGCTGAAGCTGATCGGCAGCTACGGCTTCTCGCGCCGGACGATGCCCACCGTGTTCATGCCGGGCGAGGGGCTGATCGGGCAGGCCGCGGTGGAGAAGCGCTCGATCCTGGTCGAGCAGGTCCCGCCGGGCTATCTGAAGATCACCTCCGGGCTGGGCGAGGCACCGCCGTCCCACCTGATCGTGCTGCCGGTGCTCTTCGAGGGCCGGGTACTGGGCGTCATCGAGCTGGCCGCGTTCCAGCCGTTCACGCAGATCCAGAAGGACTTCCTGAACCAGATCACCGACATCATCGCGATCAGCGTCAACACCATCTCGGTCAACACCAAGACCGAGGGACTGCTCAAGCAGTCCCAGGAGCTGACCGAGCAACTCCAGGAGCGCTCGGCGGAGTTGGAGAACCGGCAGCGGGCGCTGGAGCTGTCCAACGCCGAACTGGAGGACAAGGCCGAGCTGCTGGCGCGGCAGAACCGCGACATCGAGGTGAAGAACACCGAGATCGAGGAGGCGCGGCAGGTCCTGGAGGAGCGCGCGGAACAGCTCGCCGTCTCCATGCGCTACAAGTCGGAGTTCCTGGCCAACATGTCGCACGAGCTGCGCACGCCGCTCAACTCGCTGCTGATCCTGGCCAAGCTGCTCGCCGACAACGCCGACCGCAACCTGTCGCCGAAGCAGGTGGAGTTCGCCGAGACCATCCACGGCGCGGGCTCGGACCTGCTCCAGCTGATCAACGACATCCTGGACCTGTCGAAGGTCGAGGCCGGCAAGATGGACGTCTCGCCGACCCGGATCGCGCTGGTCCAGCTCGTGGACTACGTCGAGGCCACCTTCCGGCCGCTGACCGCGGAGAAGGGCCTGGACTTCTCGGTGCGGGTCTCGCCCGAACTGCCGGTCACCCTGCACACCGACGAGCAGCGGCTGCTGCAGGTGCTGCGCAACCTGCTCTCCAACGCGGTGAAGTTCACCGACAGCGGCTCGGTGGAGCTGGTGATCCGGCCGGCCGGCGCCGAGGTGCCGCAGTCCATCCGCGAGCAGCTGCTGGAGGCCGGCAGCCTGCGCGAACCGGACCAGCCGCTGATCGCGTTCTCGGTCACCGACACCGGCATCGGCATCGCGGCCAGCAAGATGCGCGTCATCTTCGAGGCGTTCAAGCAGGCCGACGGCACCACCAGCCGCAAGTACGGCGGCACCGGCCTGGGCCTGTCCATCAGCCGGGAGATCGCGCGGTTGCTGGGCGGCGAGATCCACGCCGACAGCCAGACCGGCCGCGGCTCGACCTTCACCCTCTACCTGCCGATGTCGCTCGGTGACGTGCCGCCCGCGGTCGGGCAGGCGCCCTCCGGCGGGCAGAGCGAGGGCGAGCAGCAGGGCGGCAGGACGCGTAGCCCCGGCAGCAGCCTGGCCCGGCTGCGCCGGCGCTCGGCGCAGCCCGCACCCGAACCGGCCGGCGTCAACGCCAACGGGAACGGGAACGGCTCCGCGAACGGCAACGGCGCGCAGAGCAACGGCCGCCCGCAGTCCAACGGCCGACTGCCCGCCCCCGAGTCGTGGATCGAGGACGCCGACTCCGACGCCTACACGGGCTTCTCCGGCGGTTTCAGCGGCGAGAAGGTGCTCATCGTCGACGACGACATCCGGAACGTCTTCGCGCTCACCAGCGTCCTGGAGCAGCACGGTCTGACGGTGCTCTACGCCGAGAACGGCCGGGAGGGCATCGAGGTCCTGGAGCAGTACGACGACATCGCGGTCGTCCTGATGGACATCATGATGCCGGAGATGGACGGGTACGCCACGACTGCGGCGATTCGCAAGATGCCGCAGTTCGCCGGACTGCCGATCATCGCCCTCACCGCGAAGGCGATGAAGGGAGATCGTGAAAAGGCCATCGAATCAGGAGCGTCGGATTATGTGACGAAGCCGGTCGACACCGATCATCTGCTGACCCTCATGGAACAGTGGATGCACGCGCGCTGATCCCTTGCGCCCGGCCCCCGGTGTGGCGGTTTTGACGCCGGGGGCACGCTTGCGGTACGAACTTTTGCCAACTCGTGTGTCTGGTGAGGTGTGAGGGTGCCGGATGCGGGGAACCTTCTGGACTCCGCCTGCGTTTCCGGTACGTGTTGAGTGACCTGGCGGTGACAGGGTGTGGCGAACGGCGGGGTGCGGCTACCATGACCGGCACAAGGACGGGCGGCATGACGGAGCTGTCCCCGGGGGCGGCGACCGGCGTAGGGCCGGGGCGAGGAGGGCGGGCCATGGTGCAGAAGGCCAAGATCCTCCTGGTCGATGACCGGCCGGAGAATCTGCTGGCGCTGGAGGCGATCCTCTCGGCGCTCGATCAGACCCTGGTGCGGGCATCGTCCGGGGAGGAAGCGCTCAAGGCGCTGCTCACCGACGACTTCGCGGTGATCCTGCTCGACGTGCAGATGCCGGGCATGGACGGGTTCGAGACCGCCGCGCACATCAAGCGGCGGGAGCGGACCCGGGACATCCCGATCATCTTCCTCACCGCCATCAACCACGGCCCGCACCACACCTTCCGCGGCTACGCGGCCGGCGCGGTCGACTACATCTCCAAGCCGTTCGACCCGTGGGTGCTGCGCGCCAAGGTCTCGGTCTTCGTCGACCTGTACATGAAGAACTGCCAGCTGCGGGAGCAGGCGGCCCTGCTGCGGCTCCAGTTGGAGCAGGGCGTACCGACCGGCGCGGGCTCCAACGGGAGCAGGGAGCCCGTAGGGCTGCTCGCCGAGCTGTCCGCCCGGCTGGCCGCCGTCGAGGAGCAGGCCGAGGCGCTCAGCAAGCAGCTCAACGAGTCCGCGGACGCTGCGGCGGTGGCCACCGCCGCGCACCTGGAGCGCAAACTCACCGGCCTGCGGCGGGCGCTGGACGCGCTGGAGCCGCCCGGCGCGGGTGGCGACGGCATCGTCAAGCAGCAGGGACCGGAGTAGCGGGACGCGGCACCGCGCCCCGCGCACCCGGCGCCAACGCCGGGCCGTCGACCAGGGTTGACGCGGCGTCAACCATCTGATCGGTGCGGCCCGACACGAACGGGCGTATCCATGGTCAGGCGTGATCCCCGATCACAAGGGCGGTAACCTCACCACCATGGCCTCCCGTACGTCCGGCACCGCCAAGAAAGCCCCGGCGAAGCCTGCGGCCAAGAAGGCCGCGGCGAAGAAACCCGCGGCCAAAAGCGCTGCCTCGAAGGCGCCGGCGAAGAAGGCGGCGGCCAAGCCCGCACCCAAACCCGCACCGAAGGCGGCCCCTTCGCCCACCAGCGGCCTCTACCGCTTGGTGCGCGCGCTGTGGCTGGGACTCGCCCACACCGTCGGGGCGGTCTTCCGCGGCATAGGGCGCGGCGCGAAGAACCTGGACCCGGCCCACCGCAAGGACGGCCTGGCCCTGCTGCTGCTCGGCCTGACCCTGGTCGTGGCCGCCGGCACCTGGTCCAATCTGCAGGGCCCGGTCGGCGACCTCGTGCAGACCGTGGTGACCGGCGCCTTCGGCCGCCTCGACCTGCTGGTGCCGTTCCTGCTGGGCGCGGTCGCGATCCGGCTGATGCGGCACCCCGAGCAGCCCGAGGCCAACGGGCGGATCGTGATCGGCCTGTCCGCCCTCGTGATCGGCGCGCTCGGCCTGGTCCACCTGGCATGCGGCTCGCCGAGCCGGGCCGACGGTGCCCAGGCGATGCGCGACGCCGGCGGTCTGATCGGCTGGGCCGCCGCGTCCCCGCTGCGCTACACCGTCGGCGCACCGCTGTCCGTCCCCCTGCTGCTGCTGTTCACCGCCTTCGGGCTGCTGGTCGTCACCGCCACCCCGGTCCACGCCATCCCGCATCGGCTGCGTGCGGCCGGCACCCGGCTCGGCCTGTACGCGGGCGTCGCCGAGCCGGACGCCGTGCCCCTGGAGGACTTCTTCGACGAGGACGAAGCCGGCGACCCGCAGGACGCCGACGACGAGTCCCCGGTGCGCCGGCTCCCGATGCGCTTCACCAAGTCCCCTGCCGGATCCGGCCCGGACCCGTACGACGTCGACCGCGACGGCGCCATGGAGAGCGAGGCGGAGCCCAAGCCGCGCCGCCGGCCCCGGCGCCGCGCGGAGGCCGCCGACCCGGACGGGGGGCCGGACGCGGTGGACGTGGCCGCCGCCGCGGCCGCGGACCTCGACGGCGCGGTGCTGCACGGCGTGCAGCCCTCCCCGCTGGTGGCCGACCTCACCAGCCGGATCAGGAAGCAGGTGCCCGCCGCCCGCGGCGAGGACACCGGCGGCGGCCCGGAGGGCTCCGTCCCCGACCTCACCAAGCCCGCGGCCGAGTCCGCGAGCGAGCCGCTGCCGCCGCGCGCCGAGCAGTTGCAGCTCTCCGGTGACATCACCTACGCGCTGCCCTCCCTGGACCTGCTGGAACGCGGCGGGCCGGGTCGCAGCCGCAGCGCCGCCAACGACGCGGTGGTCGCCTCGCTCAGCCAGGTGTTCAAGGAGTTCAAGGTCGACGCGGTCGTCACCGGCTTCACCCGCGGCCCGACGGTCACCCGCTACGAGGTGGAGCTGGGCGCCGCGGTCAAGGTCGAGCGGATCACCGCGCTGGCCAAGAACATCGCCTACTCCGTCGCCAGCCCCGACGTGCGGATCATCAGCCCGATCCCCGGCAAGTCCGCGGTCGGCATCGAGATCCCGAACAGCGACCGCGAGATGGTCAACCTCGGCGACGTGCTGCGCTCGGCCGACGCCGCGGGCGAGGACCACCCGATGACCGTCGCGCTCGGCAAGGACGTCGAGGGCGGCTACGTGATGGCCAACCTCGCGAAGATGCCGCACATCCTGGTGGCCGGCGCCACCGGCTCCGGCAAGTCGTCCTGCATCAACTGCCTGATCACCTCCGTGATGGCCCGGGCGACCCCGGACGAGGTGCGGATGGTGCTGGTCGACCCCAAGCGCGTCGAACTCACCGCCTACGAGGGCATCCCGCACCTGATCACCCCGATCATCACCAACCCCAAGCGGGCCGCGGAGGCCCTGCAGTGGGTGGTGCGCGAGATGGACCTGCGGTACGACGACCTGGCCGCGTACGGGTTCCGGCACATCGACGACTTCAACGCCGCGGTGCGCTCGGGGAAGGCCAGGACGCCCGAGGGCAGCGAGCGGGAGCTGTCGCCCTACCCCTACCTGCTGGTGATCGTGGACGAGCTGGCCGACCTGATGATGGTCGCGCCGCGCGACGTGGAGGACTCCATCGTCCGCATCACGCAGCTGGCCCGGGCCGCCGGCATCCATCTGGTGCTCGCCACCCAGCGCCCCAGCGTCGACGTCGTCACCGGCCTGATCAAGGCCAACGTCCCCTCCCGGCTCGCCTTCGCCACCTCCTCGCTCGCCGACAGCCGGGTCATCCTCGACCAGCCGGGCGCCGAGAAGCTGATCGGCAAGGGCGACGGACTGTTCCTGCCGATGGGCGCGAACAAGCCGACCCGCATGCAGGGCGCGTTCGTCACCGAGGACGAGATCGCCAAGGTCGTCGACCACTGCAAGGCGCAGCTCACGCCCACCTACCGCGCGGACGTCACCGTCGGCAGCGGACCGAAGAAGGAGATCGACGAGGAGATCGGCGACGACCTGGACCTGCTGTGCCAGGCCGCGGAACTCGTGGTCTCCACCCAGTTCGGCTCGACGTCCATGCTGCAGCGCAAACTGCGGGTAGGCTTCGCCAAGGCAGGCCGGCTGATGGACCTGATGGAGTCGCGCGGCATCGTGGGACCCAGTGAGGGGTCCAAGGCTCGCGATGTGCTGGTGAAAGCCGACGAGCTGGACGGCGTCCTCGCGGTCATCCGCGGTGGGGACGGCCCTTCCTGAGCGCCGGTGGCCGCGGTCACCCGGTCCGATAGTCCGAGGATCTGTCAGAAGGTGTGCGGATCCGAGACTCGGGGCAAGTTCTGGGGCAACCGTTTCTCCGGCTCGTACGTCAACCTGTTACAGAGGTCGACCGGTCTCTGCCCCGGGCGGAGCCTCAGCCCGTGTGGCGGACAAGAACGGTCGTCCGCTTGCTCCCGCGTTTTGTACCGCCCCTAGACTGAACTTCCAGCAGGTGGCTGCACGCTCGAAAGGCGCCCTCGTGTCCATCGGCAACTCGCCCTCCGACGACCGGCCTTCGGTCGGTCGCGCCCTCGCCCAGGCCCGCGTCGAGTCCGGGCTGTCTGTCGACGAGGTCAGCACCGCCACCCGGGTGCGCGTCCCGATCGTCCAGGCGATCGAGCGGGACGACTTCTCCCGGTGCGGCGGCGACGTGTACGCGCGCGGGCACATCCGATCGCTCGCACGCGCCGTGGGGCTCGACCCCGAGCCCCTCATCGAGAGTTACGACGCCGAGCACGGCGCACCCGCCGCGACCGTGACGGTGCCGCCGGTCTACCAGGCCGACCGCGGCAAGATCCGGTCGACCGAACCCCGCAGGCCCAACTGGACCGCCGCGATGGTCGCCGCCATCGTCGCCGTGGTGGGCTTCGTCGGCTACACCGCCTTCAGCGGCGGGAACAACGGCAAGTCGACCGCGGGCGCCACCACCACGCCGACCGCCACCCGGACCACCCCGACGCACACCCCGCAGAGCAACGGCGTTCCCTCGCCGCCGCAGCCGACCAACAGCGCCATCGCCGCGGCGCCGCCCGGGAAGGTGACGGTCAAGGTGACCGCCGCCGGCGGCATCAGCTGGATCCAGGCCACCGACAGCAACGGCAAGCAGCTCTACCAGGACTCGCTGCACAAGGGGCAGTCGATGACCTGGACCGACGACAAGAAGATCAAGCTCATCATCGGCAACGCGGGCGCCGTCCAGCTGTTCGTCAACGGCAAGGACCTGGGCGCGGCCGGCAACGACGGCCAGGTCGTCCGGCTCACCTACACCCCCGGGGACCCCACCCAGGGCTGACGCCGACCGCCCCGACGGGCACCCCGGGCCGCCCACCGCGCTGCGCCCGGGGTGATCTGCCGCACTGCCGCGGGCGCACCGTCACCGCGCCGGAACTGCACCGCCGCCTGAGACCGGCCGGAAATCGTCCTGACCGGCGGTAGCGCAGGCCCGCGGCGCCCGGGGCGGTGACCAGGCACCCGGTACTCTGGGCACCATGCCAGAACCCCGTACCGTCGCTCTTGTCACGCTCGGCTGCGCCCGCAATGAAGTGGACTCCGAGGAACTCGCCGGCCGGCTGGCGGCGGACGGTTGGCAGCTCGTCGACGACGCCTCCGAAGCCGACGTGGCCGTGGTGAACACCTGCGGCTTCGTCGACGCCGCCAAGAAGGACTCCGTCGACGCCCTGCTGGAGGCCAACGACCTCAAGGCGCACGGCCGCACGCAGGCCGTGGTGGCCGTCGGATGCATGGCCGAGCGCTACGGCAAGGACCTCGCCGAGGCGCTGCCGGAAGCCGACGGCGTCCTCGGCTTCGACGACTACGCCGACATCTCCGACCGCCTGCAGACCATCCTCAGCGGCGGCGTGCACGCGCCCCACACCCCGCGCGACCGCCGCAAGCTGCTGCCGGTCAGCCCCGCCGAACGGCAGACCGCAGCCGGCGTCGCCCTGCCCGGCCACGGGCAGGGCACCGACGCCGCGTCCGGCGCTGCGAACGGCGACGCGGAAGGAGCCGGCGACGGGGCGCTGGACTTCGCGGAGGCGCCCGCGGACCTGCCCGACGGCCTCGCCCCCGCCTCGGGACCGCGCGCACCGCTGCGCCGCCGGCTGGACTCGGGGCCGGTCGCCTCGGTGAAGCTGGCCTCGGGGTGCGACCGCCGCTGCACCTTCTGCGCGATCCCCTCCTTCCGCGGCTCGTTCATCTCCCGCCGGCCCTCCGACGTCCTGGGCGAGACCCGCTGGCTCGCCGAGCAGGGCGTCCGCGAGGTCATGCTGGTCAGCGAGAACAACACCTCGTACGGCAAGGACCTCGGCGACATCCGGCTGCTGGAGACGCTGCTGCCCGAACTCGCCGCGGTCGACGGCATCGCGCGGGTGCGCGTCAGCTACCTGCAGCCGGCCGAGATGCGGCCCGGCCTGATCGACGTGCTGACCTCGACACCGGGTGTCGTGCCCTACTTCGACCTGTCCTTCCAGCACTCGGCGCCCGGCGTGCTCCGCGCGATGCGCCGCTTCGGCGACACCGACCGCTTCCTCGACCTGCTCGACACGATCCGCGGCAAGGCCCCCGAAGCCGGCGTCCGATCGAACTTCATCGTCGGCTTCCCCGGCGAGACCGAGGACGATCTCGCCGAACTGGAACGGTTCCTGACGTCGGCACGGCTCGACGCCATCGGCGTGTTCGGCTACTCCGACGAGGAGGGCACCGAGGCCGCGACCTACGAGAACAAGCTCGACGACGACGTGGTCGCCGCCCGGCTGGCCCGGGTCTCGCGGCTGGCCGAGGAGTTGACCGCGCAGCGGGCCGAGGAGCGCGTCGGCAGCACCGTGCGGGTGCTGGTGGAGGCGGTGGACGAGGAGACCGGCGAGGTCACCGGCCGCGCCGACCACCAGGCGCCGGAGACCGACGGCCAGGTCGTGCTGACCGACGCCGGGGGCTGGTGGGAGCCCGCGCCGGGGATGTTCGTCACCGCGCGGGTCACCGGCACCGAGGGCGTCGACCTGATCGCCGAGCCGCTGGCCGTGGACGAGGCCGACCCGGACGCGGCCGGCCGGGACGACGGCCGGAACGAGCCAGGTGCGGCCGGGCGTGGTGCCGCTGCGACGGTGCGGGGCGGTGTGCCGGGTGGGGCGCTGCTGACCTCGGTGCCGGGCGCGCCCGCCGGCGCCGACGGCGCACCCGAGGGCGCCGAGGCGGTGGCCAGATGACGGAAGCCCCCGCGTCGCCCCCGTCCGCCCCGGACCACCTCGGCGATCCCGAGGGGTCCAGGCCCGGACTGTGGAACGTGGCGAACCTCCTGACGATGGCCCGGCTGGTCCTCGTCCCGGGCTTCGTGCTGCTGCTGGTCCACGGCGACGGCCACGACCCGGCCTGGCGTTCCTTCGCCTGGGCCGCGTTCGCCGTCGCCATGATCACCGACCTGTTCGACGGTGAACTCGCCCGCCGCTACGGCCTGGTCACCGACTTCGGCAAGATCGCCGACCCCATCGCCGACAAGGCGATCATGGGCGCTGCTCTGGTGGGCCTGTCGGGTCTCGGGGACCTGCCGTGGTGGGTCACCATCGTGATCCTGGTGCGCGAGATCGGCATCACGCTCATGCGGTTCTGGGTGATCCGGCACGGGGTCATCCCGGCCAGCCGCGGAGGCAAGCTGAAGACGCTCACCCAGGGCGTGGCCGTCGGCATGTACATCCTCGTGCTGACCGGCCCGCTGGCGACCATCCGGGCCTGGCTGATGGGCGCCGCGGTGGTGCTGACCGTGGCCACCGGCCTCGACTACGTACGGCAGGCGATCGTGCTGCGGCGCGCCGGGCTGGCCGCCCAGGCCGCCCGGGCGCAGGCGCAGGCCCAGGCCCAGGCGGGGCAGGGACGGGCGCAGGGGCACGGGGCATGACGGTCGACGAGGGGGCGGGCACGCGGGCCGCGGAGGTCCTGCGGCTGCTGGAGTCCGCCGGCGCGACGCTGGCCGTCGCGGAGTCGCTCACCGGGGGACTGGTCGCCGCGGAGATCGCCGCCGTCCCCGGCGCGTCGCGGAGCTTCCGCGGCTCGGTGACGGCCTACGCCACCGAGATCAAGCACCTGCTGCTCGGGGTCGACGACCGGTTGCTCGCGGCTCGCGGCGCGGTCGACCCGCTCGTCGCCCGGGAGATGGCCGAGGGCGTGCGGGACCGCCTCGTCGCCGACTGGGGGGCCGCCACGACCGGGGTGGCCGGACCCGACCCGCAGGACGGGCAGCCGGTGGGCACCGTGTTCGTGGCCGTCGCGGGCCCGGAGCGGACCGAGGTGCGCCCGCTGCTGCTGAGCGGGGACCGCACCGCCATTCGCACCGCTTCCGTGGCGGCCGTCCTGGAACTGCTCACGGCGGAGCTGAGAAGGAGTACGGTGGCACGTCCGGGGTCCGCACCGGAGCCCGGACAACGCTCCTGGTAGGAGTCCGGGGGCCTCGCAGAGGGAAGAAGACGGGGGGACGTGATGTTTGCAGCCCAGAGTGAACACGTCTTCGCTCCCCGCACGGCCGGTGCCCGAGGCGGTACGGTGGGGCGAGAAGGATGCGGTTTCGCGGTCCGAGGAGGGAGCCACCGATGATCCTGCTCCGTCGCCTGCTTGGTGACGTGCTGCGTCGGCAGCGCCAGCGCCAGGGCCGCACTCTGCGTGAGGTCTCCTCGTCGGCCCGGGTCTCCCTCGGGTACCTCTCGGAGGTCGAGCGGGGGCAGAAGGAGGCATCCTCCGAACTGCTCTCGGCCATCTGCGACGCGCTGGACCTGCCGATGTCCGAGGTGATGCGTGAGGTCAGCGACGATCTGTCGCTCGCCGAGCTCGCGCAGTCCGCCGCCGCCGAGACTCCTGCCGCGCCGATGCGGCCGCTGCTGGGCGCGGTCACTTCCGTCACCTCCGTGACGTCCGCGCCGGACGAGCGCATCACGATCAAGGCGCCCAAGAAGTCGGCAGAAGCGGTCGACGTCGTCGCCGCCTGAGCCTGACCACCAGCTTTCACGCTGCGGCCCCGGACCAGGGTTCTCCCTGGTCCGGGGCCGCAGCGTTGTGCATGCCCGGCCGTCTCCGTCGGTGAATCTCTGGCCCGTGCCTGCTTTTGCCATGTGTTCCCGACCGGGGCAGGGTAGGCGATGAAGGTCAGCGAAGATCGAACCGCGGCACAGCAGGACGAAACAGGCCGGCCGGACGCTCCGTGCAGCGGGGCCGTCCGGCCCGGCCGGTAGCCGACCCGCTAGGAGACACGCACATGAGCGTCGTGAAGAGCCCGCTGCCGGAATCCGCCCGGAAGACCGTCGGAGAGGCCCTGCAGGGCTCGCTGGTGGATCTCATCGACCTTTCCCTGCTGGCCAAGCAGGTGCACTGGAACGTCATCGGTCCGCGCTTCCGGTCCGTCCACCTCCAACTCGACGAGGTCGTCGACACCGCGCGCCTGGCCTCCGACACGGTGGCCGAGCGCGCCTCGGCCATCGGGGTCACCCCGGACGGCCGGGCCGGCACGGTCGCCAAGACCTCCGGCATCGACACGGTGACCGACGGCTGGGTCAAGGACGGCGAGGTCGTGGAGATCCTGGTGGCCGCGCTGGACGCCGTGATCACCCGTATGAGGGAACGTATTGCCGCGACCGATCAGCCGGACCCCGTCACCCAGGACATCCTCATCGGCATCACCGCGGACCTGGAGAAGTTCCACTGGATGTTCCAGGCCGAGAACGTCTGACGGTCCCGCACCCCCCAGTGCCCGATCACAACCCCTATCTGCCGGCCGGAAACCTGCACCGCACGGTGCGACCTCGGGGACCCATGGAGGCGGCGATGCGTGCACGCAGGGCGGTGCGGGCCGGGCGGCTCGCCAGGCACGTGCTCGCGGCGGGCTGCGGCCTGGCGTGGTGGTGGGCGGCGCTGCGGCTGGCCCTCGGGCCCGGGGACCGGCCCGGGCCGGGGGAGGGCGCGGCGCTCGCCGGCTGGAGCCTCGGGCTCATACCCCTGCACGCCGTCCCCGCGCACGCCCGCATACGCAAGGCAGGGCGGCGCCTCCTGCCCGGCCTCCGGCGCCGCCGGCCGGAGCCGGCCGCCGGACAGCAAGCGAACGGTCCGACGGCCCCCGATCAGCCCGCGGACGGCGTGGGTCCGCGCTGACAGCGCGGGCACCAGTAGGCCACCCTCGTCCGGCCGTCCTCGCCGTGCTCGGCGCGGCGCACGGGCGTCCCGCAGCGCAGGCAGGGCTGGTGCTCCCGGCCGTACACCCAGTTCGTCCGCCCTCGCCGGGTGTCCCCGGTGGTGACATGGCCCGGGCGGGACTTGTTCGCCTCCAGCAGCCGTTTCGCCAGCACCACCAGCTTCTCCGGGGCCGTGACCTCCCCGAAGGGCGTCCACGGCGTCACCCCGCGCAGGAAGCACAGCTCCGAGACGTAGACATTGCCGATTCCGGCCAGATTGCGCTGGTCCAGCAGCGCCTCCCCGACCGGCCGCTCCGGCCTGCCGGACAGCGCGGCGAGCGCCCGTGCCGGCTCCCAGTCGGGACCGAGCAGATCCGGGCCGAGATGGCCGACCACGTCCCCCTCCTCGGCGGTGGGCAGCAGCTCCAGCACCGGCAGCCGGTATCCGACGGCCGTGCGCGCCTCGTTCTCCAGCACCGCCCGCACCTGGTGGGCCGGGCCGCCCCGCCAGCGCTCCCCGGGGGCGTACAGGTGCCAGGCGCCGTCCATCCGCAGGTGCGAGTGGAGGGTCAGGCCGCCCTCCAGCCGTGCCATGAGGTGCTTGCCCCTCGGCACGACCTCCAGCATCCGGCGCCCCGCCAGGTCGGTGGTGGCCAGTTGCGGCACGCGCAGATCCGCCCGCAGCAGGGGCCGGCCGGCCAGTGCGGCGTGCAGTCGGTGGGCGGTCAGCCAGACCGTGTCTCCTTCGGGCACCCATCCATGATGGCGCGCCCGGCGGTGACCTGGTCCGTGGCCCGGGTTCCGCCAGGGTTGTTCCGGTGCGTGGCCCGGGTTCCGAGCGGTCCCCGGGGCCTGACCGACCGCCGGGCTACCCGTCGCGCAGCCGCAGTCCCCGGGGCGTGGCGTGGAAACCGGCCGCCTCCAGCGCCTGGCCGAGCGCCGAGGTCAGCGCTGGCTCGCCGTTGGTGCGCTCCACGGTGAGCCGGCCGAGCGCGCCCTCCCGGACCGCCAGGGCCAGGGCGTCCGCTGCGGCCTGCAGGCGTATGCCGTCCCCGGGCCACGCCAGCAGGGTCTTGCCACCCCGTTCCACGTACAGGACCAGTTCGCCGTCGCTCAGGACGACCAGGGACCCGGCCTTGCGTCCCGGCTTGTGCGTGACGCCCTCCGGCTGCTCGGGCCAGGGGAGCGCCGCGCCGTACGGGTTGGCCGGGTCGGCGGCGGCCAGGACGACGGTGCGCGAACGGCCCTGGTGCTCCTCCTCGCGCTCTCTGGCGGTGCTCAGCGCGCGCAGCCGGTCCACGGCCCCGTCCATGGCGAACTGGGCTGCGCCGAGGCCCTCCACCACGTAGCCGCGGCGGGCCTGCCCGGTTTCCTCGAAGGCCGAGAGCACCCGGTAGGCGGCCGAGAAGCCACCGGCCACGCCCTCGGCCGCGACCGCGCCGCGGGTCACCACGCCGTGCCGGTCGAGCAGGGTGTGCGTCAGCGCGTGGGCGCGCAGCGTGGCGTCGGACTCCGCGGGCGGCACGAGCGACCAGCGTCCCGCGGTCGTGGGCGGCCCGCCGCGGGAGGCGGTCGCGCGCGGGGCACGGGCGGCCAGCGAGCTGTAGCGGCCGCGGGGCACGGACCTGGGCGCCCGGTGCGCGGTGGACCCGGCCGTCCGGCCGGAGCCGAGCAGCGCCCGCAGCGGTGCCAGCGTGTCGTTGGTGAGGCGCCCGGACCAGGCCAGGTCCCAGACCGCGTCGGCCAGCTCCGGGTCGGTCACCTCATGTCCTGCGGCCCGCACCTGGTCGGCGATCTGGCGGAAGAACAGTCCGTACCCGCCGTCGAGGGCCGCCAGCACCGCCTGGTGGAGCGGGGTGAGCTCCATCGGCTGCGGGGCGGGGATGAGCAGCGGCGCGCTGTCGGCCAGGTAGAGCGAGACCCAGCCGTCCTTGCCGGGCAGGGCCCCCGCCCCGGCCCACAGCACCTCGCCGGACGAGGTCAGCTCGTCCAGCATCGCCGGGGTGTAGCCGGTCACCCGAGAGGGCAGCACCAGCTTCTCCAGGGCGGAGGCGGGCACGGCCGCGCCCTGCAACTGCTCCACCGCCCTGGCCAGGCCGTCCATCCCGCGCAGGCTGTGGGTGCCCACGTGCTGCCACTGCGGCAGGAACACCCCGAGCGTCGCGGGCGGCACGGGCTCCAGCTCCTGGCGGAGTGCCGCCAGGCTGCGGCGGCGCAACCTGCGCAGCACGGCCGCGTCGCACCACTCCTGGCCCGCCGCCCCCGGCCGGAACTCGCCCTGCACCAGGCGGCCCGCCGCGGTCAGCCGGTGCAGGGTGCCGTCCGCGACCGCAGCGCCCAGCCCGAACCTGTCCGCCGCCTCGCCGCTGGTGAACGGCCCGTGCGTGCGCGCGTACCTGGCCAGCAGGTCGCCGAGCGGATCCTTGACCGGCTCGGTGAACGCCACCGGCACCCCGACCGGCAGCGCCGTGCCCAGTGCGTCCCGCAACCGGCCGGCGTCCTCCACCGCGGCCCAGTGCTCCGCGCCCGCGATCCGCACCCGGATCGCCCGCCGCGCCTTCTCCAGCTCCTTCGCCCACTCGGTGCCGCCGCCACGCTCGGCCAGCTCCGCCGACGTCAGCGGCCCCAGCACGCGCAGCAGGTCGGCCACCCCTTCTGCGTCCTTGACGTGGCGGTCCTCGGTGAGCCACTGCAGCTCCCGCTCCAGCTCGGCCAGCACGTCGGCGTCCAGCAGCTCGCGCAGCTCCGCCTGGCCCAGCAGTTCCGCGAGCAGCCGCGAGTCCAGCGACAAGGCGGCCGCGCGCCGCTCGGCCAGCGGCGAGTCGCCTTCGTACAGGAACTGCGCCACATAGCCGAAGAGCAGGGACCGGGCGAACGGCGACGCCTCGTGGGTGGTGACCTCCACCAGCCGGACCCTGCGCGCCTCGATGTCGCCCATCAGCTCCACCAGGCCCGGCACGTCGAAGACGTCCTGGAGGCACTCGCGGACCGCCTCCAGCACGATCGGGAAGGACCCGAACTCCGAGGCCACCTGAAGCAGTTGCGACGCTCGCTGCCGCTGCTGCCACAGCGGCGTGCGCTTCCCGGGACTGCGGCGCGGCAGCAGCAGCGCCCGGGCCGCGCACTCCCGGAACCGGGAGGCGAACAGCGCCGAACCGCCGACCTGGTCGGTCACCAGCTGCTCGATCTCCCCCTTGTCGAAGGCGACGTCCGCGGCCCCCACCGGGGACTGCTCGGGGTCGTACTCGGCGCCGTGCGCCAGCGGGTCGGCGTCCAGCAGGTCCAGACCCATCAGGTCGGCGTCCGGGAGCCGCAGCACGATGCCGTCGTCGGCGTGCATCGCCTGCGCGTCCAGCCCGTACCGCTCCTGGAGCCTGGCGCCCAGCGCCAGCGCCCAGGGAGCGTGGACCTGGGCTCCGAACGGCGAGTGGATGATCACCCGCCAGTCGCCGAGCTCGTCCCTGAACCGCTCCACGACGATGGTGCGGTCGTCCGGCACATGGCCGCAGGCCTGCCGTTGCTCCGCCAGATAGGCCAGGACGTTGTCGATGGCCCAGGTGTCCAGCCCCGCGGCGGTCAGGCGCTCACGCGCGGCCTCGGGGGTCAGCGCGCCGACCTCGCGCAGCCACGCGCCGACCGCCCTGCCGAGCTCCAGCGGCCGGCCCAGCTGGTCGCCCTTCCAGAACGGCAGGCGGCCCGGCACCCCGGGAGCGGGGGAGACCAGCACCCGGTCGCGGGTGATGTCCTCGATCCGCCAGGAGGTGGTGCCCAGGGTGAACACGTCGCCCACCCGTGATTCGTAGACCATCTCCTCGTCCAGCTCACCCACCCGGCCGCCGCCCTTCTTCGGGTCGGCGCCGGCCAGGAACACCCCGAACAGCCCGCGATCCGGAATCGTGCCGCCCGAGGTCACCGCCAGCCGCTGCGCGCCCGGCCGGCCCGTCAGGGTGTTCGCCGTCCGGTCCCAGACCAGGCGCGGGCGCAGCTCGGCGAAGGCGTCCGACGGGTACCGGCCGGCCAGCATGTCCAGCACCGCCACGTAGGCCGACTGCGGCAGCGAGGCGAAGGGCGCGGCCCGCCGGACCACCGCGAGCAGCTCGTCCACGTCCCAGGTGTCGAGTGAGGTCATGGCGACGATCTGCTGGGCCAGGACGTCCAGCGGGTTGGCCGGCACCCGCAGCGCCTCGATGCCGCCCTCCCGCATCCGCTCGGTGACCACGGCCGACTGCACCAGGTCACCCCGGTACTTGGGGAAGACCACCCCGGTCGACACCGCGCCCACCTGGTGCCCTGCACGGCCCACCCGCTGGAGGCCGGACGCCACCGACGGCGGCGACTCGACCTGCACGACGAGGTCCACCGCGCCCATGTCGATGCCCAGCTCCAGGCTCGAGGTCGCCACTACCGCAGGCAGGCGGCCCGCCTTCAGATCCTCCTCGACCAGGGCCCGCTGCTCCTTGGACACCGAGCCGTGGTGCGCCCTGGCGAGCACCGGCGCCGCTCCCCGGGCCGCGCCCGACTGGGCCATGAGCTGGGCGGGCGTGTGCGCCTCCGGCAGCGCCTCGCCGTCCACTCGCTCCTGGCCGATCTCGTTCAGCCGGTTGCACAGCCGCTCGGCGAGCCGGCGGGAGTTGGCGAAGACGATGGTCGACCGGTGGGCCTGCACCAGGTCGGCGATGCGCTCCTCCACGTGCGGCCAGATCGACGGCCGCTCGGCGGGACCGGCAGCGGGGCCGGTGTGCTCGGCGGCGTCCATCACCGGCGAGCCGCCCAGTTCGCCCATGTCCTCCACGGGCACGACCACCGAGAGGTCGAACTCCTTCTGCGACGCCGGCTGCACGATCGTCACCCGCCGCTGCGGCGAGAGGTAACGGGCGATCTCGTCCACCGGGCGGACCGTCGCCGACAGCCCGATCCTGCGCGCGGGCCGCTCCAGCACCTCGTCGAGCCGCTCCAGCGACAGCGCCAGGTGGGCCCCCCGCTTGGTGCCCGCGACCGCGTGCACCTCGTCCAGGATCACCGTCTCCACGCCGCTCAGGGCGTCCCGGGCGGCCGAGGTCAGCATGAGGAACAGCGACTCCGGTGTGGTGATGAGGATGTCCGGGGGACGGCTGACCAGCGCCCGCCGCTCGGCCGGCGGCGTGTCCCCCGAGCGGATGCCGACCCGCACCTCCGGCTCGGGCAGGCCCAGGCGCACCGACTCCTGCCGCAGTCCCGCGAGGGGGCTGCGCAGGTTGCGCTCCACGTCCACGGCGAGGGCCTTGAGCGGGGAGACGTACAGCACCCGGCAGCGCTTGCGGGCCTCGGCCGGCGGCGGGACGCTGGCCAGCCTGTCCAGAGCGGCCAGGAACGCGGCGAGCGTCTTGCCCGAACCGGTGGGCGCCACGACGAGCACGTCGGAGCCCTCCGCGATGGCCGTCCACGCGCCTGCCTGGGCGGCGGTGGGCTCGCGGAACGCCCCGGCGAACCACGCGCTGGTGGCCGGGGAGAACGCCTCGAGGCTGGGATGACGGGACTGTTCGGACATGGCTCCCATCCTGCCTCGCCGGACCGACACCCCGCTGGGCTCGCCGTCCAGCCTGTGGATAACTCCTGGCGCGAGCACGCCACCGTGTCCCCACAATGTCCCATGGCCACCCGCGAGCAGGCACGACACTGGGAGCACCCGGGCCTGCCCGGCGTCGATCTGCTCAGCGCCCGCTACATCCGCCACACGTTCGCCCGGCACGCGCACGACGGCTACGTCATCGCCGCGGTCACCGGCGGTATCGAGGCCGTCGGGCTGCCGGGCGGCGCCGAGCACGCGGGGGCCGGGGGAGTGGTGCTGCTCAATCCGGAGACTCCGCACACGGCCTACGCGGGCACCGCAGACGGCTGGAGCTACCGGGTCCTGTATCCCGCCCCCGAGGTCGTCGCCGCGGTTGCCGCGGAGACCTCCGCGCTGCGCGGCACCCCGGCCTTCACCGCCACCGTCCTCGACGATCCGGCCACCGCCGACATGATCGCCGACGTGCATCGGGCCGCCGAGCACGACAACCCGCTCGCCGCCGACACCTTCCTGCGTCTGGCCGTGGCCCGACTGCTGGCCCGCCACGGCACCGCCTCCGCCGGTCCCGAACGCGCACCGGCCGGCGGCCCGGCGGTCGCGGCACGCGCACGC
>Ga0123353_10004040_pt1 | contig 18802 bp, 16 predicted proteins | sample TergutLab28metaG_3_FD_92763 | JGI IMG/M metagenome (GOLD analysis project Ga0123353, IMG submission 92763) | Labiotermes labralis P3 segment gut microbial communities from Petit-Saut dam, French Guiana - Lab288 P3 | ecosystem: Host-associated > Arthropoda: Insects > Digestive system > Gut ... | reverse complement strand
GAGGCCGAAGCCTTTGGCAACCATGTTCATGCCCTCGGTGCAATTCTTCGTGAAAATGAAATTATCGGCATCCTTACAGCCGAAGAATGATGCCGCGGTCGCACGTGATTCATCCACGCCCATCGAGACCTTCGCGGCCATTGAATGGACACTTCTGCCGCCGCATGCGGGAAACTCCGTGTAATACGAAATTATCGCCTCTATGACATCGTAAGGCCTGAGCGTCTGACATGCACTGTCCAGATAGACGGCATCGCTTTTCGTGAACGTCGGAAAATCTTTGCGTATTTGTGACATGTCCATATAACCGCAATACCGTACCTCTTTTTGCTCTTTCTGGTAGTCCGAGGCAAATCGGTTTTATCTTTGATACCGATTACGGAAACGAATGAATCCGTTGGAAACTTACGTCGGCTCGCTCAAACTGAACAATCCGGGAATGGTCGCATCCGGGATAATGGATGAGACCGGAGACTCAATGGTAAGAATGCTCAATTCCGGAGCGGGCGCAGTGGTCACGAAATCCATAGGCTTGATGAAACGGGACGGTCACAAGAATCCGTCATTCATCGAACTGCCGTACGGTTACGTAAATGCAATGGGTCTGCCCAATCCGGGAATAGACGAATTCCGGGAAGAAATGGAGATCGCAACGAAAGAAGGAGTGATTATCGGCTCAATATTCGCTTCATCCGCCAAAGAGTTCGCCGAACTCGCGGAAAGAATGGAAACATACGGCGCATCGGCCGTTGAATTGAATCTTTCCTGTCCGCACGCCGAAGGTTACGGAATGGAGGTCGGTACCGATGCGGATATTGTGCACAAGATTGTCTCCGAGGTCAAAAACAGCGTGAAGATACCCGTATACGCCAAGCTCACGCCGAACACGCATCTGCTCACAAAAATCGGAAAGACCGTACAGGACGCGGGCGGCGATGCCGTAGTGGCGATAAACACGCTGAAAGCGATGGTCATCTCTCCGGAATTTGCGAAACCCGTACTGAGCAACAGATTCGGGGGACTGTCCGGACAATCGATAAAACCCGTAGGCGTCAGAGCGGTATACGATTTGCGCAAAGAAACGGACATACCGGTGATAGGCGTAGGCGGAATATGCGATTGGAGGGATGCCGCCGAATACATAATGGCGGGCGCATCGGCATTCCAGGTCGGCAGTGCAATAGGAAAAAACATCAAGGTCTTTGAACAAATAAACGACGGTCTCATGAAATTCATGAAAGAGTTTGGCTATTCATCGATAAAGAAGATGGAAGGTGTTGCGCATGAGTGATATAGTCAAGATCAATTCATGCAAAACGGAATCCAAAGACACGAAGACCTTCGGGTTCACATGGAACAAAGATGTGAAAGCGGGACAATTCGTCATGGTTTGGATACCGGGAGTCGATGAGATACCGATGTCCGTCTCATCGGTGAATGAGACGAAAGGAATAACGGTGAAAGCGATCGGCGATGCCACCGTTGCGTTGCATAAGTTGAAGGAAGGGGACCTGATGGGAATCAGAGGACCGTACGGCAACGGCTTCTCGATAAAAAAAGACGATAAATTATTGGTCACGGGCGGAGGCGCGGGCGTTGCGGCAGTAATGCCGGTGATACGTGAAACGGGTGCCGACATGATAATCGGTGCAAAAAGCAAAGACGAGATAATAATGGAACGGGAAGCCCGAAAACATTCGAAAAATGTATGGATATCCACGGATGACGGAAGCTGCGGTTTCAAAGGCAACGCGGTTCAGCTCATGAAAGAGAAAATCGCGGAGAAAGAATACGACACCGTGGTCGCATGCGGCCCCGAGATAATGCTTTATTACGTTCACAAAGCGTGCGATGAATTGAAAATAAAACATCAATTATCGCTGGAAAGGTACATGAAATGCGGTGCCGGACTCTGCGGTTCGTGTGTCATGGACGGTGAACGCGTCTGCATGGACGGACCGGTGTTCCGGAACGAGCAGATACCGTTCCTGAAAGAATTCGGAAGATTCAAACGGGATCCGTCCGGAGCCAAGGTAAAATTGTGATAATGAACGGAACATCGCGTGTCGAACACGGCTCTCTGATACTGAATATACCGTATCCCGTATTCGTGAGCGGAACATCCGATTTCGATGAGTCATCGAATGAATATTTTTCAATGATCCGGAAAACGATCCGAACGATGACGATGCATGGTATGCTCTCGGCGAATTGTTATGCACAGTCGGAAAGACGGATGAAGGATATAAAGCGATGAACCGAGGGCGCAAACTGTCTATGAGAACAGATCGTTGATCGCATCAACGATCTCGGGAACGGTCGCACCCCACGGGACCTTTGCAAGATTTCCTTCTATCACATGCCCTTCTCCGATCTTGCAACATTTAACTATTGTTTTTGTACTCGTATCGATGATATTGTCTGCCGGACATACGTTCACGAATTTCACATCCCGTTTGTAAAGAGACATGAATATTCTTTTCGAGAGGTCGCACCCGATGAGCGTAACATCATGTTTCGGATGCGGCGATTCATCCAAAAAATATGTGGGTATATCGGCAGTGAGTCCGGATACCTTACACGGAAACATGACGGCTTCCGTTTTCACGTCCGCGATCCTTTCGGAAATATCCGAAATGAGATCATTGGCCACGATCGGATGATCGATGAAACCGGTTGACAAAGCCCGTCTTACCAGAGTGCCGAGTTTCGAAGGCGACGGCGGGACACTGTCCGCAACGTTCAATCGCAAGACTTTCATATTACTTACGAAGCTCATGTGAGAAAACATTCCTCTCACGACAACGGTCTTGCCGGGAAACATTTCCTGTATCGATGCCAGCATCGGAACGTTAACAACGTCCGCTTCCGGAATATCCGTGAAAACAGTATTCTCCGGAAGAGATATAATCTCAAAATCGATCACTTTCTTGAAAAGATTCACGCCTTCTTCTTTCATCAACCTGACAACGGCATGATCATCTCCGTTGCGAAGTATGGCGAATTCCGCTCTCGTATAAGCTTTCCAGTCCGACATGAGGACACGGATGTTCTCTTCCGTAAGGCGAACATCAACGTCTCTGACGGACACATCTTTACAATGCATACGGTTTGACATATACGGCGCGGTTATTATTGTTACCGCCGACGGAAGGACGGGTCGGCATTCAAACGACAACGCCCGAAGTCACGTGCGGAAAGAAATCAATAATTCTTAAAAGGGGCCTGCGCCCCTGTTTTTCTTAAAGTTTCACGGGTGTGACGTGAACGTTCAGGCCGAGGTCTTTCGCGTCCATGCCCATCGCCATGCCGTACAGTTGCGAAAGGTGAAGGACCGGGAATGAGAATCCGCTGTCCTTCTGGCCCGCGTCAAACTGTAAGTGACAGAACGGACAGACATCCACGATCATCCGGGCACCCGCGGCCTCCATGCTCTCCAAATTCGCTTTGGTGAACTTCATCGCCGTCTCGCCGAACTGTGATCTCAGACCGCCGCCCGCGCCGCAACACATTGCCTTATGTTTACGGGGCATGCTTTCGGCACCTGCCGCCTCGATCAGCTCGTCCAGGATCGTCGGGTTCTCCGGATCATCGAGTCGTTTCAGTTTACTCGGTTTCAGGAAGTGACATCCGTAGAATGCGGCTACCTTGTAATCCGTCGGTTTCTTTACCGCTTTCTTTATCTTCTCAATGCCGACATCGTTGTACAGTACTTCGGCGAAATGCCTGACCTTCGTCCCGCCGCCGTATTTAAGACCCATCTCGGAAAGGATCTTGTTCACGTCCGCCAGTGACTTCTCGTTTTCGTGCAACTCATGAGCGGCTTCGAACAACGAGCCGTAGCAACCGTTGCATATGGTCACGATATCCAATCCCGCCTTCTCGGCGAGCGCGAGGTTCCTTGCCGCCGCGGCCAGCCACGTTGTCTTGTTGAATGATTTTATCACTCCCGGAGCGGGGCAACAACTTGCGCCTTTGAGATCCGCAAGCTCAATACCGAGTGCTTTGAAAACTTCTCTCGTGGATTTCTCGATACCCGGGTATCTGAGAGGTGCTATGCAACCCAGGAAAAACGCATATTTTGCCATTCAGTTCACCAACTTGTTAAATCCCGTGATGTTCAATATCTTATCAAAATCCGCTTTGGCGGCCTTATCGTCCATCACCGTCGGCGGGTTCTCCGGAAGTCCGAGGTCTTTTCTGAGTGCCGTGATCTTGTCGTTGTTCTCAACGGTGTGACCTGCTTTTATAAAACCTCTTGCAACATTCTTATGTCCCTCGTGCAATTTTCCCTCGGCAACCGCGATATTTCTCAATGCGGTGATGACATCGACCACCTGAACGTTGCGCGGGCACCATTCCACGCATGTGTAACACGTGGTGCACTGCCACAAGCCGTCACCGTTTATCGCTTCATCTTTCAACCCGAGTTGAGACGCTCTCATGAGATGTGCCGTTCGTAATGAGGTCGCATACCCGGCGGACGGACATTTGAGTGTACACGTACCGCACTGGAAACACAACGCGGCACTCGACCCGCCTCGGGCGGACAACTCCTCCGTGAATTCAGAGATAAGATTCGTCATAGACATCACCGAACATACGAGCACATTGTCAATATATAAACCGGAATGATGTCTTGAGATAGCAGGTTACGTGAAATAAACGTTTGTATTGAAATAATACCGGGTACATATTAGGCGAGGAGGACATACTATGGCAAGATGGTCTGATCGCAAAATATGCATGAGTGCGGACAAAAAACTTGAGAAATTTATTGTTGATCTGTCGGTGGAAACGGCGTTCCACCGCGTGGATTCCCAGAAATTAAAATGTGGATTCGGCTTACACGGCATCTGTTGCAAACTTTGCGCGAACGGCCCCTGCCGCATAACTCAGGATTCTCCGAGGGGAGTCTGCGGCGCGAACGCCGATGTGATCGCGGCACGTAATTTCCTGCGTGCGGTCTCGGCGGGTTCCGGGTGTTACATACACATTGTCGAGAACACTGCCAGAAATCTGAAGGGTGTTGCTCTCGCCAAAGGCGAGTTAAAAGGGAAAAAGACGTTGGAGCGCCTTTGCGGCATGTTCGGCATAAAAGGTACCGATGATCACGACAAAGCGGTCAAGGTGGCGGATGCCGTGCTTGACGACCTTTATAAACCTGATTTCGAAAAGATGAAACTCACGAAAAATATGGCGTACGCACCTCGCTATAAGCGTTGGGAAGAACTCGGAATACTGCCGGGAGGTGCCAAATCCGAAGTGTTCTCCGGCACTGTGAAGAGTTCAACGAATTTGAACTCCGATCCCGTACATATGTTGCTCCATTGTCTCCGTTTGGGGATTTCGACGGGCTTATACGGACTCACGCTGACAAACCTGTTGAATGATGTACTTCTCGGCGAACCCGAGATCCGCATGGCGCCGGTAGGATTACGCGTGATCGACACGGATTACATAAACATCATGATCACCGGACATCAACACTCAAAGTTCTCGTATCTGCAGAACCGTCTGACCGACGATGACGTCGTAAAAAAGGCCAAAGCCGTCGGAGCAAAAGGATTCAAGATCATCGGCTGCACCTGTGTGGGTCAGGACATGCAGCTTCGCGGTGCGCATTGCACCAAAATATTCGACGGACATGCGGGCAACAACTTCACCAGCGAACCCATTCTGGCGACCGGCGCCATAGATGCGGTCATATCGGAGTTCAACTGCACGCTTCCGGGTATCGAGTCGATATGTGACGAACTCAAGATAAAACAGATATGCGTGGATCCCGTGGCAAAGAAATCAAACGCGGTGCTGAAGGAATTCACATTCGAGACACGCGTATCCGTCGTCGACGGGATTATCGATGATATCATATCATCTTACAAGTCACGGCGCGGCATCGTGCCGATGAAACTGCTTCCGGAGCACGGCAACGGAAATTCACTGACGGGAGTCAGCGAAGTTTCGCTGAAAGCTTTCCTGGGCGATACGTGGAAACCGCTCATCGACCTCATCGCCGCAGGCACGATAAAAGGGCTTGCCGCGGTTGTCGGCTGTTCCAATCTCACCGCGGACGGTCATGATGTACTGACGGTCGAAATGACCAAAGAATTGATTGCAAAGGACATAATTGTCCTGACCGCGGGCTGTTCATCCGGCGGCATCGAGAACTGCGGTCTGATGATGCCCGAGGCGGCAGATCTGGCAGGCCCCGGACTCAAAGCGGTATGTAAGAAATTGGGTATTCCTCCGGTGCTGAACTTCGGTCCGTGTCTCGCCATCGGGCGGCTGGAGATGGTTGCAGCCGAGATCGCCGAGGCACTCGGCGTGGATTTGCCGCAACTTCCGTTGGTTCTGTCGGCACCGCAGTGGCTTGAAGAGCAGGCGTTGGCGGACGGCGCGTTCGGACTTGCGCTCGGACTCCCTCTGCATTTGGGAGTTCCGCCGTTCATCATCGGCAGCGAACTGATTGTAAAGGTGCTTTGCGAGGATATGAAATCCCTGACGGGAGGACACGTGATCGTGAACGGTGACCCCGTTGAATCGGCTAAAATACTCGAGGACATAATCCTTCGAAAACGCAAAGAACTGAATCTGCCGTAAAGCGGATAAAGACAAAAAGAAGAAAATTTCGACTCAGAAATTTTCTTCGGGATCGGAGGGACGGACCCGTGAAGGTCCGTCTCCTTCGGCCCAAAAATGATTACCAAACCAAATCAGCGCATGATTGCACTTTTTAATCGGAATAAGAGATAAAAAGTTTCGGGTAAGAGCATTCAGTTCCTGAATGCTATTGAATATTCCATCGTATTTCCGCCGAAGTATTTCATGCAGAATTCCGCCGTTTTCTTCGGAGGGAACTCGCGGCATGAGAAAACATCAATGAAAGCTCTGTTCGTGATGTCCGCAAAATGCCCGGAAATAAGGGATGTTTCGATCAGCTGAACGAGTGAATACCCCGCGACCTTCTCATTCTCGCCGAATTTGACGACTATCGGATCTCCGTAACGTTTCATGTTTATGTATTCGGCAAGGTCGATCGCGAACTGTGTGATCACTTCTTTGCTCGTGATCTTCTTCGGGTCGCACCCTCCTATGTCAATGGATACCATAAGGCCCCATTCCCCGTCGTTCTTATAGCGCTCCATGATGTCTTCATCGTTCATCAATGCACCGGACTTAGGACTCATACTGTACAATTTACATCACCGTTTTCAAAGATGCACTCGCACCTTTCAAACGGATATCGAAATGTAGTATTTCAAACTGTTCCGCATATTGTGTTCAATACGAATAATTGACAACTTTTTTATTACATATAAGCATATTTTGCGAATATTCATATAAAGATGATATCAGCTTTCTATGCCTTTCCTCGATCCGATGCCTTTGTCGAACGGATGCTTGATGAACCTCATTTCCGTCACGTAGTCCGCAAGTTCAACGATCTCGGCGGGAGCATTGCGCCCGGTGAGCACGACCTCCGTGTTCTTCGGGCGTCCGTTCAGCAGATCAATCATGTCTTTAACGCTGATAAGGCCCCAACTCATGGCTCCGTTCGCCTCGTCTATTATGAAAAGGTCGTAATCACCGGAATAAAGCAGTTCCCTCACTTTAACAAGCGCTTCCTTTGCCGCCGCGCGCTCCGCATCCGATATGTTCTTCGGATCGACGAGTTCCGGCAGACCGCCCGGTATAAGCGTAAAATTTTCCAATTTTTTTGACATTACATATTCGCCCGATCCCTGATCGGGCTTCATGAACTGTACCATTGCAACCGTCAGCCCGTTTCCGAGCGCACGCATAGTCAGCCCTAGGGAGGCCGTTGTCTTTCCTTTGCCGTTGCCCGTATAAACATGGATTAAACCCAGACCTTCTTTCACGCTCATATTACCACTGTGCCGATATCCGCATTCCGGTAAATAACTTATTCCAAGAGATTATAACGATGTTCCGCATTGGGATACAGAGGCGGAACCATGACAGGTGCATCCGATGTTTATTTCACTGACATGAAAGTATCTGACAAGAGTCTTTTGGAAAAGCTGAGAGCGTTGGCATTTTCCGCGGGCATCGATAAAATGGACATGGACAAGAAGTTCGTTGCCGTCAAGATACATTTCGGTGAACCCGGGAACATGTCATATCTGAGGCCCAACTATTCCAAAGTCATCGTTGACATAATCAAGGAGAAGGGAGGCATCCCGTTCCTGACCGATTGCAGCACATTGTACGTCGGAAGAAGGAAGAACGCGGCGGAACATCTCGATGCGGCGTATGAGAACGGTTACAATCCGTTCGCCACGGGATGTCACGTGGTGATCGGCGACGGACTGAAAGGCGATGATGACGTTGATGTTCCGATAGACTGTCCTCTTTTGAAGACCGCGAAGATAGGTCGCGCGGTGGTTGATGCCGATATAATCATTTCGATCACGCATTTCAAAGGACATGAACTCACGGGTTTCGGAGGATCGATAAAAAATCTCGGCATGGGATGCGCGTCCCGCCGCGGAAAGATGGAACTGCACAGTTCCAATAAACCATCCGTGAACGGTAAAGAATGCAACGGTTGCGGATACTGCGTGAACAAATGTGCTTATTCCGCAATCACGATAAACAAGAAGAAAGCATCGATCGATGAAAATGCGTGCGTTGGGTGCGGTCGATGCATCTCGATGTGCAGACACGATGCGATAAACGTGGAAATGGATCAGCCTCATGACATACTGTGTGAAAGGACCGCGGAATATGCACTCGCGTCAATAACCGGAAAACCGAATTTTCATATATCATTCGCGATCGACATCTCTCCGTTCTGCGATTGCTACGCCAAGAACGATATTCCGATAGTTCCGGACATCGGGATGTTCGCATCTTATGATCCGGTTGCGCTGGATGTTGCATGCGCCGACATCGTAAACGAACAACCGGCCGCGAAGGACAGCGTATTGTTTGGAAAAATGAATTGCGGCAGTGACAAATTCACGTGCACGCATCCTTCGACCGATTGGAGAAAAATGACCGAACATGCGGAGAAGATCGGACTCGGCATAAGGAAATACAATATTCGCAAAGTCTGATACGGACACGTCACGTTCGATGCGGAACATCGGTTAAGTTAACTGTAATCCTCCCCGTTCTATAAACGGATAATTTTTCGACACACATGAATCGAATAATATCGATCGTCTGCGTCCTTACGCTCATCGCGGCGGTACCCTGCATATCCGATTGCGCATCGGCCGGCGGCAACGATTCGATATGGCTTTATGAGATCATTCCCGCGGGTTCGTTCGAAGCGGTCACGGTGTACAACGCCGGTGCCGTGAGCGTGAACATGAAAGGATATTATCTCGACGACGGAGAAGGAACGGTGAGATTTTCCGAAGATCTGTTTATAAGGGCGAAGCAATCCGCCACATTTGCAAGCAAGACTCCGGATGAATGGTTCACCGATCGCACGGTATATGTTTTCGGAACACACGGGATAACCGCAAGATCATTCATATTGGCAGACGCCGGCGATGAAGTGATGCTCAGAAAAGTATTATCCGGTGAAGTACTGGATACATTCGTTTACGGGAACGGCAATACGGACACGATCGGATGGAAAGGAGAGGCGTTCGGCAGAATACCCGCGGGCAAGATGGCCGTACGGTGTTCGGCGTTCGACACCGACACGAAAAACGATTGGAAGATATCGGTCGCGGGGCGCACGAATGAGAAGATCGGTTCATCAGGATCGTTCGATGCGATCGTCACGCCGTTCGTGTTCCCGGATTCCCGGGGAGATCCTTTGTTCACGAGACTGGAGAACGCGGAGTCGGAAGTTCTTATATCGATATATTTGATGGATCACAGGGAAATAGTGTCATTACTGATGTTACTGCTCGAAAAGGGCGTTTCGGTGAAGATACTCGCGGAAGGCTCCCCCGTCGGCGGCGTTCCGGATACGGAGATACGCTATTTGACCGCACTGTATGAGAAAGGTGCCGATATACGCATGATAAAAAATAACGACGGATACAAGCGATATGACCTCGTGCACAACAAATACGCGGTCGTTGATTCCGATACGGTCATAGTTACATCCGAAAACTGGAGAGAAGGATCGTTCGGCGGCAACAGAGGATGGGGTGCGATAATCAAGAGCGATGAGAACGCGGATTACATGCGCAATATCTTCTTCGCCGATTTCGATCCGTCGAGATATGACATATTCGATTTGAAAACGATTTATAAAACCGCCGCGCCGATATCGGTGCCGCAATACAAAGCGAGAACGCAGATCGAGTATGAATCGTTTCCGGCGTTCGTGAAACCCATTTTGAGTCCGGATTTTTCATTTGAATATCTGAAGAGGGAAATGCTGAATGCGACCGAAAGAATATATTCGGAGCAGATGTCATTCCAATACGCTTGGACCGATCCGTCCGTTCAATCACCGCTGTCATGGTCGCTGACCGCTTCCGGCAACGGTGCCGACATAAGGATACTGGTGGATGCCACATTCGACAGCGAGGGCGACGGTACGGGCAACTACGCCGTCGTATCGTTGATACGGGACATGGGAGACATACAGGCAAAGACCGTAAGCGGCGGAAATAATTTCAATCTTATGCACAACAAAGGTGTGATAATCGACGATACGGTATGGGTCTCATCGATCAATTGGAGCAATGCGGCATTCATGAACAACAGAGAACTTGCGATATCGATTCATTCAAAAGATGTCGCCGATTATTTTGCCGAATTCTTTTTAAGCGACTGGGGCCCGGATATCGGTACGGAACTGATCGTGCACGTTCGCGGAGACATAGCCGGAGAGCCGGTCATACTTGATGCTTCGTCCAACTCGTTCCCTGCCGGAACGATATTCGAGTGGGATCTCAACGGTGACAAGATCGTTGACAGGACAGGGATAAAAATAGCCGCGATCTTTCCGGAAGGAGTGAACGAATGCACCCTCATCGCAAGAGATCCTTCCGGTTCCGTTTATGTTCTTGAGTTCACCGTGGTTATATATTCTGCCTCGGAAACCCCGTTTTTTGGTCCATACATTAAATACACGCCAATCCTTATAATCATGCTTACGGTGCTCACGGTTGCGGTGCTGAGGAAGATAAGAGGACAGGCATGATAATAAAGGACTACGATCCGAGGGACAGGGAAAGACTGTATGCGATCATGTGCGCATCGCTTGACGAATCGTATGAGGTCGAGATGCTTTACTATTTTCACGTTCAATGGCCCGACGGACAATTGGTGGCCTGCGATTTTACCGGAATGCCCATAGGTCTGATCTCAACGTTAAAAGAGAACACGGATCATGCAAGGATCATGATGTTCGCCGTTGACGAAGGCTACAGGTCGATCGGCGTCGGTTCGGGTTTGCTTATACGGCTCAAACGTGTGGCCATGATGCAGGGCATCCGCCGCATATCCCTTGAAGTGAGGCCGTCCAACACACGTGCGATCAACCTGTACAAACATCACGGTTTCATAACGTCCGAAATGCTGAGAAGTTATTACAACGACGGAGGCGATGCGGTGAGGATGGTATTGGCGAATCAGTTGAACATCTGATCTCCTATGTGCTCATTATGCAGATAATACGGCGACTTCTCCTTTTGCGATTCGGAAACATCCTTGGACAATCCTTTCATGTATGAACCGTATTTGTTCTTAATCTGCTCTTCAACGGGTCTTGAACGTTTTATCGCACGCTTTATGTGATCCGTATCAATGAACTCCGCGCCTTCCATAACCGCTATGTCGCCGGCCGCCCGTATCAGGCCGCCCAATTCCCTCAAACGCAGAGTAAGACCGGCAGGCTGGTTATCCGCCTTTGCCCTCGCTTTGCCTTCGTCAATTATCATTTCGACTGCCGCAATGGTCGCATGCGGTATGCGACCGTCCATCTGTATCTCCTGAGCAACGAACTGTGCATATCTTGCGCGGTTGCCCGAATTATCCGGCATCGCCGTATCTATCAGCACTTCGTAACCTCCGCCGATTATTCTGGATCTCAGCGGAGAAAGTATGTTCTCAAGGTCTTGGATGTTACACGCCGCAACCAGTATGAAATCACACGGAACGTTATCAACTTTGACGCTGGCACCCGCGCTCTGCGGATTTCTGCCCGCGATCGGGAATTTGCGGTCCTGCATTGCGGTGAGTATGAATCTCTGCAGATTTCCGAGGTGGGATATCTCATCGACGAAAAGAACACCTTCGTGCGCCTCATGTATGGCTCCCGCGACAACTCTTTCATATGCGGGCGTTCCGAGGCCGTTGTGGCCTCCGTACGGATCGTGACGGACATCGCCCAAAAGCTCCGTTTCGGATGCGCCCGTAGCGAGAATGAAAGGATTCCTGTCAAGTTTCACAAGTGCCTTCTGATTGGAGGTCTTATCAAGTTCCCGTCTCCATTCCATTGTTTTCTGATCAAGCATGCGTATCTTGTCGCCGGCGCGTTCAAAGACGACCATCTCCTCGGTACCGTCCTTTCTCGTTCTGGACGTGGTAACCTTTTCCTTACCGACCGAAACCTGCGGCATCGCCGTCTCCAGCATGCTTCCGATGAGGTCTCCGAACGGATTGGTGTTCCCGCCGATCTCCATTTTCGAGTGTCCGCAATGCGGACAGGTCCTTTCGGTGTATCCGGAATATTTACGGCAATTCTTGCACAGATATCCCAGACGTTCCGCGACATTCGCGGGAACTTTGTCCGGTGACAGTAACTCTCCCGCGGCTCCCGCTTTGGAGATGTTCTCCTCGTGAATGTACGACTCCTCAACGACCTCAAGGATCGGGCGCTCAGGATTCTCGGGGTTGTGCACGACGCGTATCTCATTGGTGGGTTTCGGGAGATGAAGGGATATCGCCTGGGCGATCATCGATTTACCCGTACCCGGAGGTCCGACGAGCAGAAGGTGCCTGCGCTGTTTCGCGGCGATCTTCGCAAGTTCGATCGCTTCCTCCTGACCCAGAACGCGATCAAGCGGATCCGCCGGTATCGCTATTTCCTTCGTACTCTTCAGACCTTTCAGGCTCTCCCATTTCTTGATGACTTTTTTTTCGCTCATGTCAATACAGGTCTTCCTTTGTCCATATGGTCATGCCCGCGGGCATCTTGGTAATGTTTCCTTTGCGAGTGCCGACGATGATATTGACTCCTTTTTCGGCGGAGATGTCCAATATCCTCTGCGATATTATTCCGTCAAAGACGATTTTGGATATGTTCTCCGAACATTCTTTCAGAGATTCCGCAAGTTCTTTGACGGTGACTTCTTTCAACACTCCGTTATCGGAGTCGAGAATCTTGGCGTTGTGCGTGGAAGACATTTCCAGCAACATGTCGCGAAGTTTTTCCTGCTCCTGGGAAAGGACCTTGAGAGGCTTGGCGGCTTCTTTCTTCCCGCGCGGGGCCTTCTTTCTGTCGTCCTTGTCCGTATTGCGCAATGTCCTTCCGGGTGATTGTTGTGCTTCGCCTTCATTATCATCGGTTGGGACCTGTTCAACCTCTTCCGCCGCTTTTTTCTTATATCTTTCCGCGGCCTCCGAGTTAAAACGGTCCTCTCTCCTTCCGCGTTCCCTGCGTCTGTCGTCTCGGTTGTCACGACCGCCTCTGTCTTCGCGGTTGTTCCCTTCGCGAGCATTGTCACGACCGCCTCTTTCCTCACGACCGCCGTCACGACCGTTGTTCCTTTCCTCGCGAACATTGTCGCGTTTGTCATGGCGTCTCTTCTCATCGTCTCCGTGAGCATGTTTGTGGTCATCATCGTCCGACAGACCGTTCATCTCCATGTACTGTTCTCCCGGGACCTTGTTCTTGAGACACTTGACTATCTGTTTCGTGGAAAGCTCTTCGACCTCGTGCGCGCGCGGAGCACGTGCGACGAAGTCAACTTCGGCAACTTGGAACAATTCTCTGAGTATGAGTTCTCCTCCTCTGTCGCCGTCAACGAACGCGGTGACGACCTTCTCTTTGGAGAGTTCCTGTACCGTCTGCGGAATATTGGTACCTTCAACGGCTATGGCGTTCTTTATCCCCGCTTTCAGAAGATTGAGGACATCAGATCTTCCTTCAACGATTATTATCGCTTCGGATGTCTTCACATTGGGTCCGGCGGGACACTTGTCTTTGCCGTATGATGTAATCTCTTCTATCTGTATGCTGTGTCTTATGCTGTCCGTCAGATCGGTGCTTGTGCCCTTCGATTGCTTTATGAGATCGTTGAGCAGTTCCTTGGCACGATCAACGACTTTTTCTCTCTTCGACACACGAACATCTTCGATGCCGAGGATCTTTATCATGGCTTTGCAGGGCCCCACACGGTCGATCGTTTCCAGCGCAGATGCCAAAATAACCGTTTCGACCTGATCCAAACTGGATGAGATATATACCAATCCGTCGGATTTTCCGCCTTTCGAGGTAACTTCGGCTTCGATCCTGCCGATCCTTCCGGATTTTTGCAGATCACGAAGATCGAGTTCCTCGCCGAGCAGACCTTCCGTCTGACCGAATATCGCACCGACGACATCGGGTTTCTCAACGATGCCGTCCGCCGTAAGCCTTGCTTTTATCATGTATTTTGTAGTGTTAGGGTCTATGTTCATACGTACGCCTCTATGTACGGGAAAACTCTCTATCTTCCGGTGTTTGTACGCTCTCCGCGCAAACCACGCCCCTCTGTTTCCGTTAACCACGGTCTCGCATTATTTCACCGCAGCTCTTCCCAGAGCCGCGGCCGATCCTTTGGTCTTTGCCGCCGTTCAGGCGGTGTATGATTGTGATAGTGAATCAGGAAGCCTTTGAGTGCTCTCCCTAGTCACTCTATTATACTTCAACATTTATATACTTTCTTAGAACCGAAACGTTGGTAATCATCTTTTATGTTGTCTTTAACGATTAATGCGATCGAAATACATTGTCGTGTTCCGTTATATCGTAATTCCGCAAGATCGGACCGAGGTCTCCGTGCCATCAATCGAGCGAATTCCAACCGGTAACCTGTTTCGTAAAAGACAACATCAAACAAATCGCGGCCGTGACCGTCAGAATGAAGATTCGTTCATCGAATGATGTCAGAATAAGATATACTGCCGCATACAGCGTGAATGCGAGATATACGAACTTCACCGATCCGTGAGCGTTCCTGTTTCGCTTATACAATCCGATGAAAGAAATCAACAACATAAATCCGAAGAGCGTGAACAGGATCCCCGAAACAGTTTCATTCGAGTATATGTGCGTCACTCCGAAACCAAGAGAGGAAACTGCCAGCGGCAATGTTATCAAAAGCATGCATGATGCCGTCATGTGTGCGTATTCTTCCTCCTTCGAGGAGTATCCGTGCTTTGATCTTCTCGACATTTACTCACCATGAACCGTATTTACCGAAATCTTCGGCCGCTTTAACCAGAGTCCGGATATTGGCCGGATATGAGTTGGGAGGCACTTCGCAACACGTTCCCAATATGCAACCCATCTTGCTGTCGCGGCCGTCCATCACTTGCCGCGCGGCCTGCTCATATATCCTTTTCTGATCGGGAAGGACGAAAAGCTTTGTGTCCACGGACGGCATTATCGTTGCTCTTGTGCCGAATTTTTCTTTCATTATCTTTGCCGGAAAAGGTTCTCTTTCAAAATATCCCATCTGCATTATCGTGAACGGCGTTATGACAAGGTCATTCACGTACAGCTCATAATCCAAAGAACGGTTGCCGCAGAAATGATAGAACACCTGCGGCCCGGCACCCTTCATCAAACATCCTTTGACAAGTTTCTCCAATGCCGGAGGCGATATGTCTTTTATTGTCTCGGGAGACATGGTATCACTGTTCTCAAGCACCGAACCGGTACTGATCAACGCGCTTCCGTATGCGTTCGCAAGTGCTTCGGCACCGGTTATTGCGGTTTCGACGTAAACATCAATCATTTTTTTCACCAAGTCCCGTTCTGTTTCCGTCCACATCAAAAATTCTTCAACTCCGCAAAGCTCCGCGGCGGAACCGACGGGCTCGGGACAATACGCCAACGGAACAAACATCTCCGGAAGTTTTTCTTTTATGTATCTCGAAGCACCGGTAAGCCGGTTATACGTGTACCCTTTCTCTATTTCTCTGAGATCGGGTACATGAAGTCTGTCAACGTCCTCCGCACGGTTCACAACAATATTCGACGGCACGGGAGCGGTCTTGTCCATATATCTCAGATTGACTCCGAGTTCCGGAAGCCAAGGGTGCGCGAAATAATATTTTGTGACCGGAAGCAGATCGTACATTTCTTGTGCATACGCCAAACAATGCGCTCCGAGTTCCGGTTTTTCGTAAAAGTCCCTTATCGAATATCCGCATGCGACCGTTGCATGCGAAAGCATCATCGGATCGACGGGCATCCTGTCGTACTCGCCGCCCATGAATGATGCGGCGTACCTTCTCTTCGCTCTCTTCAACCAGTCTCCGTTGATCTCGGGGAAAGAAGGGATCATATGCAACGCAGAACATGATACAACATCAAAAGTGTTTGGTTGAATCTCATTTATCATGCCCCGTCCCGTACCCGCGGGTGAAATTTATAATATCTGATGGATGCAATATCCCACAGCATGGATTGCCTTAAAATGATGAAGGACGAGATCGAAAAAGGGTGGGTTGGTCCGAACTTCGGCTGTAAACATTATCCGTGCCATTACTGGGGACAGGATTGCACATACTGTTTCTGCATTTTCTATCCGTGCGAAGACAAAGGACGGGGAGAGTTCATGCAAGGCTACACCAACAAAAGGATATGGAGCTGCAAGTTCTGCCATCTCGTTCATAAAACCTCCGTGTGTAAGTATATTGATTCAAGAATCAAGGAAATGAATATAACCGAACCGACGGATCCGAGGCTCCGAGATCTTTTCGATGAAGTAAAAGAAAAGTTCGCAACACTCGGAAAGGCGATAATGATAATAGGTGCAACATCGGATGCCGGGAAATCGATAACGGCGGCGGCGCTGTGTCGGATAATATCAAGAAAGGGTCATTCGGTGACCCCGCTGAAAACACAGAATATGAGTCTGAGTTCAATGATGGCGGACGACGGTTCGGAAATAGCATCCATACAGATGATGCAGGCGAAGGCGGCACGTTTGAAACATCCGGATTACAACATAAATCCGATCCTCATCAAACCGATGAAGAACGGAAGGACGGAAGTGATAATGAACGGAAAGCCTTTCGGTGATTTTGATGTTGATTCATATTATACGGATTTCGTTCCGACGGCAGGTACCGAAGCGGTGAGGAAAAGCATCCGCACATTGAAGAAAAGATGTGATTACGTGGTGATGGAAGGTGCCGGATCGCCGGCGGAGATAAACATCTACGATTACGATATCGCAAATATGCGCGCCGCCGAGATCGCGGATGCGGATTGCATACTCGTCGTGAACATGAAATGGGGAGGAGCGTTCGCTTATGCTCTGGGAACAATCGAATTACTTCGCCCGGACGACAGGGAAAGGGTCAAAGGGATCATTTTGAACAACATGCACGGCGACCCGTCATCATTGGCAAGCGGCATCAAAGAATTGGAATCGATCACGGGCATCCCGGTACTCGGCGTGATCCCGCACATCGATATGTCGATGCCCGCGGAGGATTCGCTGACGCTTCGCAACCCGGATTCCGAAGCAGGGAAAATCAGAATAAAGGTGATAAAACTTCCGAAGATCGTCAGTCTGACTGATCTGGATCCGTTGTATCATGAAAATGTGTCCATTCGATACACGGACGATCCGCACGATCTCAAAGACGCGGACATGATAATAATACCGGGAACCAAGGATCCGATCGGATCGACGAAATGGATGCGGTCGACGGGCTTGGAAGAAGCGATCAAAGAAGTGAAAGGGAAAATTCCGATAGTCGGGATATGCGGAGGGTATCAGATCATGACCTCATCGCTTTCCGACGACTTTGCCATCGAAGGAGAAGTTTCTTCAATGACGGAAGGAATGGGTCTTTTCAACGCAACGACACATTGGAGAGAAGGCGGAGGAACAAGAGCGCACGTGAAAGGAGTCATCGCCGCAACCGGTGAAGATGTGCGAGGTTATGAGATACACAAAGGAAATACCGTTACGAAGGAAAAACCGCTGTTCGCGCTGTCAACGGCAAACGGCCTAGTCAATGAAGGGTCGTCCAAAATTGAAGAAAAACTGTTTGGTACGTATGTACACGGTTTGTTCGATGAGCCCGCATTCAGAAGATATGTACTGAATCTTACGGGAAAATATACTCCTTCCGATTATTCGAATGTCGGTTACGGCGTCATATTGAACGAAACGTTCGATAAATTGGCGGATGTTTTCGAAAAATCGCTCAACATGGACTTATTTGATAAAATACTCACGGGGGGCCGAGAATGAAAATAATGTTCGTCGGAACATCGTCAAACGCCGGTAAAACAACAATAGCGGCAATATTCTGCAGATACCTTCGTTCAAAAGCGGTCATGGTATCTCCGTTCAAAGCATTCAACATGTCCTCATCGAGTTTCATGACAGAAAACGGCGAGATGGGCATAGGACAGGCCGTTCAGGCATGGGCATCCGATATCAAACCGGACGTGAAGATGAATCCGGTGCTCGTGAAAGTTGCCGGCGGCAAATTACATACTATTGTGGACGGCAGGGAAAGGAAAGGTACGGACAGAGATTCGTTGTTCGCACATGCGCTGTCATCCTACGACGGGTTGTGCGAAAGATATGACGCGGTGGTCGTCGAAGGATCGGGTTCGCCCGCG
>Ga0123353_10004039_pt1 | contig 18807 bp, 12 predicted proteins | sample TergutLab28metaG_3_FD_92763 | JGI IMG/M metagenome (GOLD analysis project Ga0123353, IMG submission 92763) | Labiotermes labralis P3 segment gut microbial communities from Petit-Saut dam, French Guiana - Lab288 P3 | ecosystem: Host-associated > Arthropoda: Insects > Digestive system > Gut ... | reverse complement strand
GTATGGCGCCGTTGCACGGGTTCGAACCGGGGACCTTGTGATTAACAGTCACACGCTCTACCTGCTGAGCTACAACGGCTTAGGATTGCGAAAACGGATGCTCGTATTAAAGCATTACGTTTTTGGTATGATGTCTCTCAGGCGGTCTATCTTCTTCCAGAGGTCGTCCAGCGACGTTTCCATGCCGGCCATGAAAGCATCGTATCCGTCCGTTACCATCGCACCTTCGGTGGACGGCAATATAAGACCGTCCTGTTCCAGCAGTCTTAACGAATACCGTACCTTATGTTTCGGTATGCCGAGTATCTCCGATAACCCGATGATGCCGATGGGCTGATTCTCTTTGACGGTCCTAAGCATCATGATGTGCCGTTCGATCAGTTCGACCTCAGCCATCACTTTGTCCACAATATTCTCCTTTCTGTTCACGTGCCCCGTACCCGTTATCAATGTGATGGATATTTCAAATGTTCCTTAGGTATGCGAAAATAATGCGTGCGGAAATATCCGTACGGAGATCAGCGGCCGTACCAGTGCTGCTTTCCCCAACGGTTATAATTGGTGCTCCATGCCTGGATCAGGGAACCGCAGCAGTCAAGGGCCTGCTGCTCATCCTTGTATGTTTTGTAGCAGTTGAGGCACTTGTATCTCATCTGGGGAGTCTTTTCCTTTGCCATTATTCCCACGTATGTACGGTCCGTTAATAAAACTTTATCTTTGTTGTTGTGCAAAAAACTGTCGCGAGGGTTGGCGAAGCATCTATCTGCCTGCTTTTTATATTTATAAAACTATCTACGAACCCCATGAATAGGATAAAGGTCATCAGTGAACCTTCTGAATTGGTTCCGATGCTCAGGTCTGTCGATACTGCGGTCAAGAGGGATGTTCTGAAAGAGGTGACCTTAGAGTGGAGGACCGCGAAGGAGATAGAGGAGAAGTTCGGTCCCGAAGGAAGAGAAGCCATTCTTTTCTTTGAGAAGATGAAGCTGGTGGAGAGCCGCTGGCAGTCCACCGGGAACAATTATCCGGAGAAGGCGTTCCACACTTATTACATGTCATTCCACATAAATGCGCAATGGCCGGTCTATGAGATAAGCGATGTCCTGGCGGCGGCGATGATGAACGAGGAAGAGTTCAGGGATGCGGAAGCCAAGATCCTGGAGCAGATAGGGAAAGGCGGGAAATTCTCCGGCGATGTCGCAGAAGCGTTGGGCCTTTCGTCAACCATGCTCAGGAGTCTCGTACGAAGGTCCGTGAAGATGGATTACCGCGGCCACAGGATCGAGCCCACACAAGAGAAGTGATCGATGTTCGATATATGGGTGATGAGGATAGGCCACCGTCCGCACAGGGATAAAAGAGTTACCACGCATGTGGCGCTGTCCGCGCGCGCGCTCGGAGCCAAAGGGATCTACGTTGATACTGAAGACCGTGTACTCGAAGAGAACGTAAGAAGCGTCTGCGAGCGCTTCGGCGGGGATTTCGAGATCAGGACGGGAGTGAAGTGGAAAGATATCGTAAAGAAGTTCGACGGTATTGTCGTTCACCTTACGATGTACGGTCAGATGATGGACGAAGCGCTGCCGAAGATGCCGTCCGATAGGAATATGATGATAATAGTGGGAGCGGAGAAAGTACCTCCGGAAGTTTATGAACGAGCTGATATGAACGTATCCGTCGGGAACCAGCCGCATTCTGAGATCGCGGCCTTATCGATACTGATGTACGAACTCACCGGCGGGAAGCAGCTGTACGAGGAACGCGGCGGTAAGTTCACCGTTATACCGAATGAGAGGGGGAAGACGGTTGTCGAAATATCCAAATGAGCAGCAGTGCGTCACATTGCTCGACAGAGCGGGATGTTCCAACCGGGTGATAGTGCATTGCTGCACCGTCAAGGCGGTCGCCGCGGAGATAGCGAAAAGATTCGACGCCGATAAGGAATTGATTGTCGCAGGTGCATTGCTGCACGATATAGGGAGAGCGAAGGACCATACGATAATGCACGCTTACGCAGGAGCGGAGATGGCTCAGCGTCTCGGACTTCCGGACGAACTGGTGAAGATAATAAGGAAGCACACAGGCGCGGGTCTCGACGAACAGGACGTTGAAGAGATGAGACTCCCGAAGTGTGATTACATTCCCAGAACAATAGAAGAGAAGATAGTCGCTCACGCCGACAATCTGGTGAGCGACAACCGCATCGTACCGCATACGCACACCGTCGAGAAATTAAGAGCGAGGGGCCATGACCGAGGCGCGGACCGAGTTGAAGCGCTTCACAGAGAATTATCGGAAGTATACGGAAAGGATCTGGACGCAGTGATGTCATCCTTTTCGGCGTCTGCGCTTGTCGGGCTTTGCGCCGCCCTTGCCAGGGAGTGACAGTTCTGTCTCCTGGCGGCTGAACGTCACGCGATCGGGAAAAGCCCTGAGAACGATTATATCGCCGATACTTTGAACCCAGCGGAACGGTATGTTTATCGAGACGCCGTGATCAACGAGCGCCGGACTCGTTTCGTCGATGAAGATGCCGTCAACTTTGTTGTTATTCGGATCGACCACGAGATTGCTTACGCACCCCACGAATATACCGTTCGGCGTATACACTTCGAGACCGATCAGATTCCCCGCTTCCTCAAGCATCGTTACCGCTTAACGATTGAGCGGTTATATCGTTTGTCATCGAAGGCCGCACAGCGGAACGATGCGATGATAGTTAGAAATATGACGATGCGGTATGTTCGCTGATGTCCGCTGTCATAACGGTGTCGGAACTCAACGAAAGAGCGAAAGCGGTAATGAGCTCAGCCCCGTCGCTCAATGATGTATGGGTGTCCGGGGAGATATCGAATCTTATACGACATACGTCAGGACATTATTATTTCACGTTGAAGGATGCGAAGAGCGAGATACGCTGCACACTCTTCAAAGGGGCGCGGTCGGCATTACAGTTCGAACCTTCCGAAAGCATGAAAGTGGCGGCATTCGGATCGGTGGAGATGTACGTTGCACGCGGTTCGTATCAATTCAACGTCGTGACTATGCGCCGTTCCGGCATCGGGGATATGTACTTGGCATTAGAAGAATTGAAGAAAAGATTGAAAGAGGAAGGTCTTTTCGACGAATCAAGAAAACGTCAGCTTCCGAAGTATCCGGTGACGATAGGCGTCGTAACGTCACCGACGGGCGCGGTCATACACGATATAATACGAGTGGCAACGAAAAGGTTCCCTGTCAATATCCTGCTGGCGCCCGTTCTGGTACAAGGGGACGGCGCCGCAGCATCCATTGCGAACGGCATACGATTGATGAACACGCAGCCGGTGGACGTTCTTATCGTGGGAAGGGGAGGCGGATCCGCCGAGGACCTGTGGGCGTTCAACGAGGAGGAAGTGGCAAGGGCGATCGCTTCATCCCGTGTTCCGGTGATATCCGCGGTAGGCCACGAAACGGATCTCACCGTTGCCGATCTTGTGGCTGATGTGCGGGCACCGACCCCGTCGGCGGCAGCGGAGACAGCGCTTCCCGATATATCCAGAGAATCAAGGAACATAGACAACGTGATGATGCGCGCCTCAAGATCGCTGATCTCCGGGATAGCGGTGATGTATCATGACTTCAAGATGCTCGATTCCAAGCTGTCGCTGAAAAGAGCGAAGGAGACGGTCGACGGAAAGATACGCGATCTTAACGAAATGTCGCGGCGTTCGCTGTACTCGATGCAATCGATACTCAGCGTCAAGAACGGCAGTTTCGGGATAGCCGACGCGAAATTATCACCGAAAAGAGCGAAGGAGACAGTAGATCAATACGTTCTGTCGCTGGACGATGTGTCGTCATCAGCAGATGCGTCATTACAAAGGATCATAGCGGACAAGAGACGCGATGTGAATTCGGTGACACAGAGGATGAACGCCATCGACCCGATGAAGGTGCTGGAACGCGGTTACAGTTTTGTGAAGGGCCCCGACGGTAAGGCGTTGGTGTCGATATCTCAGATATCGCACGGTTCCGACGTGGAGATAAGGATGAAGGACGGTACGGCGAAAGCAAAAGTGAACGAAGTGAGGTGTTTGAATGAGTGAAATAGAGAAAATGACGTTCGAAGAGAGCCTTAAGGCGCTCGAGGAACTTGTGAACAGATTGGAGAACGGTTCTCTCGATCTCGATAAGAGTCTGGAAGTGTACGAGAGCGCTATAAAATTGAGGGATCACTGCCGTGACATCCTCGAAAAAAGCGAACGGCGGGTTCAGAAGATAATGGAAACGTCGGAAGGCATAAAGAAGGAAGATATCAGCTGATCCACACCTTGATGTGCTTGTTCTCGCACCAGTCAGCCGACTCTTTATACATTCTCGTTCCGCGGAACTCCTCGCGTCCGTACGCTAAGCGTAACGCGCCGGCCAATTCGCTCGAGCGTATGTTCCTGCTGTTGTATTCCCCGAATATCTCCCGTAAGCCCAAGGCCAACACCGACACCATGTCATGGCCCCTGCAGACATCCCACGGATCACGTTCATTCTTCAGCTCCGTTTCCAACTGCCAAAGGAGGGCATCCCTGCTTACGTACGAGTTCGGAGAATTCGACACAACAGCGGATACCATGTCCTTAACGTCGGGCCGCAGCGTCCTTCTGTCCGTAAAGTACGCATGATCGAGGTCCCTGAACGAAAGTTTGTGGCCGTTCACGTCGGATATGTACATCAGCATACCCAGCGGATAACACGACGAAAGCAGCACATCGCGTATCTCTCCGAACCGGCTGGCGAAACGCGCGATCTTATCCTCATCTCCGTATTCGGAAAGGACGGCATCGAATGCGGGGCTGTGTATCATCACCATCTCGCTGTCGCGTTCATCGGTGGAGAACACCGGAGGTCTGTGTTCGATCCCTCTGATCCTGTCGGTATCCGAATCAACGATCCCTATTATGCGGTCATCATTCCTCCGCGTCACTTCTCTCACGGCGATGCGCACGTTCTCTTTGGAATGCGCCAATATCACTTCACACTCGCGTTTATCGGTGAACTTCCTGTAAAGCCGTCCGTCGGTCGCGCCCTCAACGACGAGGAACGAACCGCTGAACAGCGAGCGTTTCATTGAGATCTCGTTCGAAACGTCCGCGGAACTGATATGTTCACGCACTTCCAACCCTCAGTTCGTTGGTAAGGTCCCAGTCATGGTGTATCACCTGCGGAGAATGCGTCGACACGATGATCTGCAGATCCCTCAATCTCGCCACATCCCTTAATGCGGTGCCTATCCTCTGCTGCCACGCCACATGCAATGATATCTCGGGTTCATCGATCATAACAAGCGAACCGGGGACCGTTTGGAATAAGATACGGTAAAAGATTATCAATATCTGCTTCTCGCCGGCCGAAAGATCGTTCAGCGGTAATGTCACGCCGGTATCCATCATAAGCACGATGTTATTCTTCTCGTCGATCTTTATGTCCTTGTCAAAGAAGAAAGAATTGAGTATATCCTTGAACACGATGACCGATTCCGAGAACTGGTAATCCCTTTCAACGAACTCCGATACGCCGTATATCAGATCCGTGTACTCTTTCCTCGATCCGGAAAGGTCGTAACGCGTGGGCGGGAATCTCAAACCCGGCGGGATGTCAATATCGAATCCCGCGTCCCGTATGAACGTGAGTTTCGCATTAAGGTCCCTTGCCCAATGCACCAATTCGTCGTCACCCATCTTATTCTCATATTCGGGAACGACGAGCTCGCTGTGCTCCTTGGTGAAACGCAGTTTGTCCGATAATTCATTGGCATACGATTCCGCCGCCGGAACGATGCGGCCGTCGATCTTCTTCACGTAGGAGCGATCGGACGGGATATACGTGACACCCATCACCGATCTGAGATCATCCTTCGTAAGTTCCGTCTCAAGTTCGTTCCTCTGTATCTGTATCAATAATTCATTCTCGTTCTTTTCAGCGATGATGTTCGTTCCGTTGCCGAACGACACATCCATCCGAGCGAACGGTATCTTCTTCAGTTCGTCGACGTTCCCTTTAAGCAACAGGTACACCATTCTCAACACTGTGCTCTTGCCGAATCCGTTCGGCGAGTGTATGTATGTCATTCCCTCTTTGAACACCTCGACCGCGTGGTCGTAGCGGCCGAACAGCCCCTGTACCGATATCGTTCCTATCTTCATCATTATGTATCAAGGCGATTAAGGATATAAAGAACATCTCAGGAATCACGCAATAAGTTTATTTCGGCGGAACACGTGCACATGCCGATGGACACCGAAGGCACGTTCGTAAGCATATATGAGGATATGAAGAACGGGGATCATGAGAACGTAAGACCGAAGGTGGATGCGATAATATCGTCGACCGACGACATCTTCGTATTGCTGAAATGCGCATCATTGCTAAAAACGGTGGACGACGATGACGGATGTCAGGACATCCTCGATCGTGTGATAACGAAGGCGTCGAACATCAAGGAAGGAAGATCGACGATCGCTATTCCGCTGCGCAACCTCGGCAGACCCGCGGATGCGTACGATCTTATAAAGGACGAGGAAGAGACGGACAGGATGCTCAGCGAGAAGGCAAGGACCCTTTTCATGGCGGATGAAGGGGAAACAGCGCTTTCCAAGATAAGGAAGATAACATCGATGAGCACGCCCGATCGTGTACTGCTTTCCGAGATATTATGCTCGCTCGGAGAGTTCAAAGAAGCGTACGAGGTCTCGGACGCTTTGGTCAAGGACGAGAAGACGTACGATACGCTGGCGAACTTATGTTCAACGCTGATCCTCATGGGCAGGAACAAGGATGCCGTTAAGACGGCGAAGCAATATCTGAAGGACGATAAGAAGACCGCCGATGCGCCCGCTCTTGCGGCATACGTGATGAGGATAAACGGCAAAACGACGGCGGCGGCCGCTTATGCACACCGCGCGTTATCGATCGATCACACTCACAAAGGAGCCTTGGAGACAATGGCATACTGCCTTATCGAGAAGGCGAGATTCAAAGAAGCGAAGGTCATGGCCGGCGCCATAAACGAGAAGAGCCCCGGCGACCCGGCGGCGATAAGGATATTGGATGCGTGCATACAGGCATCGAAGTGACGGGGTCACTTTTCGATCGTTCGTCCCGAGCTTTCCGCTTTCTTGATGCCGACGATCGCGGTCACGATGCAGAGCAGCGCCGTTATTATGCATACGACGAAGAAAACATTCGGTATCGTGCCGAGGACGGTGTCCCTGCTCAGCGAGCCGTACGAACCGTCACTGAACACCGAAAGGAATGTCTCGTTAGCAAGGAAAGTGAAGAATCCGTCGATATGCATCCACGACGTATACACAACGGGATCGGTAAGCGCCCGCCCCCATTCTCTTAAAAGATCGGAGAACGAGAACTCCGGAACGCCGGCCGACGCTTGGAGATACGATGCGGACGCACCCGGGGATGCGGCGATAAGCAATGCAATGAAAATGAGAGCAGCGCCCGACGCAACGAATAAGGTTTTTACGTTCCCACCTGACCTGTCACCGCAGAACGTATTGATAAAGGTTATCGGCGGACGCGGACGGAAAATAACGCAACGATAACGGTAAATTATGGGGTTATGCGTGAAAAATTACCCTAATTGTACAATAAATAGCCGTTATGTATAGAAAAATTGCCGTTATATATATAAATCCGCGTTTTTGAGATCGAAAAAAATGGTTTTTTGCCATTAAAGGTTCATATCGAACAAATTATCCTTATTATACAATATATTTCTACTAAGGATAAAATCGCAAGGTTTATATCAAATGAAAAAATGGACTCCCGCTATCATGGACAAAAGTATAATGATAACACAATAAGGCGAATTTGAAAAAATTCTCCTGCGGCCGACCGCCCCGTGAAAAAGCGGCCAAAAAAGAAAGAGAGGGATAAAATGGATAAGAGCTGCAGAAAGGCGTCATCTCAGATGAGCAGAGAAGAGCGGACAGACCTGAAAAGCGGGAAGGCATCCCGCCCGAAGGTCAGCAAGGGTACGGCGATGGCATTAGCCGTTTGTTTTACTCTGTTGTTCACAGCATTCGCGGGTCTCCAGTATGGTATCGGAGATCCATCGGATCAGGGCGACGATAATTTAAGCAATATGCTGCCGCCGGCAATGGCGGCACCCAATAATACATGGGTGGTCACGACCAGCAGCGACTCGGGAGAAGAAGGATCGTTGCGGAGCATAATCTATAACGCCGGCGACGGGGACCTGATAACCTTCGATCCGAAGGTGGATTGGGGTGCGTCGCCGATCGTGCTGAGATATTGGATAACATTCAGCCATGAAGATCTTATAATAGACGGCGGAGCCGGGGTCACACTGAAAGGATCGTTCGGTTACAGACTCATGTACAGCAGTGCTACCAACGGCACGCTGACATTGAGCGGGCTCACGTTCGAGGGAAGCGACGGAGGAGGCCTGGCCGTTCTCGGCGAGGTTTTCATGACCAACTGTAAGTTCATAGACAACAGGCTGCCGGCGGGCATGTCCGGCGCAGGGGTCTGGGCGCAGACCGCGACCATGATCGATTGTACATTCACAGGTAACAGAACATCCAACATGAACGGAGGAGGTGCGGTCATAGCAGAGAACGCGACCCTCATCAACTGTACGTTCACCGATAACTACGGATACATGGGCGGCGGGCTTTCCGTACGGGACGGCACCGCGACCCTGACGAACTGCACGTTCAGGGACAACAGCGCCGATGAAAGCAGCGGCGCTCTCAATCTCGAGGACGTTATCGCAACATTAACGAACTGTACGTTCATCGACAATGAGGCGGTGCGGCAGTTCGGAGGAGCCGTGCGCGTAGCGGACGGCGACCTGACCATGGTCGACTGTAAGTTCACCGACAACGCGGCCGGCATGTACGGCGGCGCCGTATTCTCGTACAGCGGGGACATATACATCGACAACTGCATATTCAGAGGCAACACGGCCGTTGAGGACGGAAGCGCGGTATATGCGCGCGGCAACGGCCCCTCGTACGGCCACATAACCGTCGCCGACAGCGCTTTCGCGTACAACACATCGGAAGGCAGCACGGTGTACTCCGTTGACGGAAATGTCACCGCATCCAATACGACATTCTACGCCAATGCTGCGACGAGAACAGCATCAGCCGTTCTGCAGGGCGATGTTGTGACGATAACGCACTGCACGTTCACCGACAACAGAGGATCCTTCAACATATCCGCATCAGATTCGATCATCGCCAGGAACAACCTTATGACGGCGGATAGAGTGGGCGCGAACGCCGACAAGCCGCTCACAGGGAGCGGTAACCAGACAAGGACACACGCTCTCGCGTTCGGGAACAACGTCCTGACGTTCAACTACATAATGCCGGTGCCCAACATCGTCAACGTACCGGTGCTCTCGGGTCACGAGAAGGATGCGGCCGGCAATTTACGAACATCATCCAAATGCTTGCCGGGCGCGATCAACTGGGACGCATACAGCTTCCTGGTCACGAACGGCAGCGACAGCGGTCCCGGTTCGGTGCGCGATCATCTCGGTGTCATCCACGGCTACAACCGCGACCTTGCCAGCTGGTTCGTGATCCACTTCGCGGATGACGTGAAGCAAGTGAATCTGGCGAGCCCGCTGATCTACGACAAGGCGGTCATGATGTACGGGAGGCTGGATAAGAACGGCGAACCGGATGTGACATTGGACGGAGGAGGGAGAGTAAGGGTAATAGAGCACAAAGGCTACGATCTCTCGAACAACAAGGCCTACTTCTACGGTCTCAACATCCAGAACGGGTACACTCCGCTTAAATACGGCGGAGCGGGGATCATGGTCCTCGGGGCCGAGACGTACGTCGAGTCCTGTAACTTCATAGGCAACAGATCCGTTAACAACGAAAGTTACTCGTACGGCGGAGGATTGAGCACACAAGGCCTCAAGGTCTCGGTGATCAATTCTAAATTCATCAACAACTCGTCGATCGACGAAGGCGGCGGAGCATATTTCCTGTACACCCCGTCACTGGTCAACTGCGTGTTCGCCTATAACAAGTCGGACATCGGCGGAGGACTGGGTGTTTCGGATATCACCAACAAATTCTTTGCGATCGACTGTGTGTTCACAGGCAACGAGGCAAGATTGGGAGGCGCCGTATACTTCAATACTTTCGCATCCGCCAGTATGACGATAGGGAGAGGGCTGATCAACAGCACCATATCGGAGAACATAACAACGGGTCCGAACAGTGGTGCGTTCGAATGCGGAAGCGAGGTCCACATCATACAGACGACCATATCGAACAACATCGGCGGCGGGCTCCGCATAATGAACGTCTCATCTTCGAGCGTGTATCTGTACAACAGCATCATCGCAGGCAACGTCAACATCGACGGGACAACGCCGCAGGATGTACTGGGCGACAGATACACCAACGTCAGCAGTCTCATCGGAGGGAAGAACGCCCCCGGGTCTGCCGTACCGGTAACGGGAAGGCAGGTGTTCGGGATGAACACATTCGATCACGATACGGGTACTCACAGCGTACTGTCCAACGGCATAGCGTACGATAAGGCGGCAAAGGTCACCGAATTGTCAGGAACGAAGATAACCCCTGACGAGAAGGTAGTTCTGCTGAACGTTCTCAAGTCTGACCAGCGCGGCATTCCGCGTACAGGAACGAGCGTTAGCTACGGTTCGTCCGAGATGCCGGGATATTGGCTTACGGCGGTATCCGTGACCAAGGCCCCGGACACGATACAGTATATGCTGAACGAGACGATCGTTCTTACGGGCACGGAGATAACACTCGATTATTCGAACGGTTCCGAAAGTCCCATACAGTACACCGAACCCGGAATGACGAACACGTCATCGAAGGTGGACATGAGCACTCCCGGGGAGAAGAGGATAGACTTCATCTTCCTCGGAGTTTCAACAAAAGACGATACATGCCTGCGGATCACGGCGGAATCCACGTACGATCTGACATACGATCTGAACGGCGGAATGCTGGGAACGGGACCGAAGAACGTGACGCAGCTGTTCGCTCAGAACGGTTACGTTCTGGATGCGGCGACGGTACCGACACATTCAGGAGACGGCACCGCGATGCTGTTCATCGGATGGACGCAGGAACGCGACGAGAAGATATACGCGAAGAAAGACCCCGTACCGATGACGCTCAAGACAGTGGATATAGTCGATGAGAACGTGACGGTCTATGCGGTATGGAGTTACGACACGAACGGCGACGGCATACCGGATGTGCTGCAGAAGTGGTATGACATCATATACAACGCAAACGGCGGTTCCGGAGGACCCGAAACGGTGAGCGTTCTGAACGGAACATACGGGATGTCGGCGGTCGTACCGGCGCACACAGGCGCCTTGTTCATAGGATGGACGCTTGATAACACCGCACTCGATAAGATATTCGGTAAAGGTGAGATGATACCGGTGCTGAAAACGGACGACATCACTGTTGAACACGGTGATGTGATCCTCTACGCGGTATGGGGTCACGACACGAACGATGACGGCATACCGGATGTGTTGCAGCAGTGGTTCACAATAACGTACCACCCTAATGGCGGCATAGGAGGACCGGTATCGCAGAGTGTCGTGCCCGGCGAATACCCGATACCGGAGATCGAACCGACACATCCGGAAGCTCTCTTCATAGGATGGATGTTCGACGGATCCATAGTCGGGATCGTGCTGACCAAGCATAATGCAGTACCCATGACGGTAAAGACCATCACCGTCTTTGACCAGGACGAGATCGTTTACGCGGCATGGGGCTGCGATGATAACGAGGACGGGATACCTGATGTGTTACAGCGGTGGTTCGACGTCACGTATCTTGACAACGGCGGTTCCGGAGGGCCCGGGGTCCTGAGCGTCACGTCGGGAACATACGCGGTATCGGATACCGAGCCCGAGCGCACCGACGCCCTGTTCATGGGATGGACGCTTGACGGTAAGATACTCAACAAGACACTCGGTAAAGGAGACGCAATACCTGTGCTGGTAAAGACGATCACCGTTGCCGACAAGTATGTGGTCCTCTACGCGGTATGGGGTTACGACACTAACGGTGACGGGATACCGGATGCGGAACAGGAATGGTACAACATAATGTACAACAACAACGGCGGCACCGGAGCACCGGGACCGCAGAGTGTCGTACCCGGCATGCACCCGGTATCGGAGATCAAGCCGACGAAAACGAACGCCCTCTTCATGGGATGGACGCTCGACAACAGGGTAGTCGGTATGGTACTCAGTAAGGGTAATGAAATACCGGCGATCCTGTCGGAGGTCAGGGTCACCAACGGTAACGTGACCCTTTACGCGGTATGGGGTTACGACACGAACGGCGACGGGATACCGGATGCGCTGCAGGGATGGTACAATATCATATACAACCCCAACGGCGGCACCGGAGCACCCAAAACGCAGAACACAGTATCCGGTATTTACCCGATACCGGAGATCGAGCCGACGAAAGCGGGAGCCCTCTTCATGGGATGGACGTATGACGTCAGGGTACTCGGCAAGGTGCTCGGTAAGGGTAATGAGATGCCAATAATCATATCGGAGATCACGGTCGCCGGCGGCCACGCGGTCATCTACGCGGTATGGGGTTACGATACGAACGACGACGGCATACCGGATGTTCTGCAGCAATGGTTCAACATCACGTACCACGTCAACGGCGGTTCAAACGGACCCGGGGCGCAGAGCGTTCCGACGGGGACACACGGGATATCAGCGATCGTACCGACGCACACCCGCGCCGTATTCATCGGATGGACGCTTGAGGACAGGATACTGGGAGAGATACTCGGTAAGAATTGTACGGTGCCGGTGCTGGAAACAGACAACATCACCGTCGTCGGCAAGGACGTGATCCTCTACGCGGTATGGGGTCACGACGAGAATGGCGACAACATACCGGATGTGCTGCAGCAGTGGTTCAACATCACATACAACATCAACGGCGGCACCGGAGGACCGGGACCGCAGAGTGTGGTACCGGGCATATATCCGATATCAACGATCGAACCGACGTATGAGGGGCTCCTCTTCATGGGAGGGACGCTTGATAGATCCATAGTCGGAAAGGTGCTCGGAAAAGGAGACGAGATACCCGTGCTGGTAAAGACGATCACCGTTGTCGACAAGGACGTGGTCGTCTATGCGGTATGGGGTTACGATACGAACGACGACGGCATACCGGATGCGGAGCAGAAGTGGTTCAACATCACATACAACATCAACGGCGGCACCGGAGGACCGGGACCGCAGAGCGTCGTACCCGGCATATATCCGATATCAACGATCGAACCGACATACAATGGGATGATCTTCATGGGAGGAACGCTTGACGAGACCATATTCGGAAAGCGGCTCGGCAAAGGAGACGAAATACCGGTGCTGATAAAGACGATCACCGTTGTCGACAAGGACGTGGTCATCTATGCGGTATGGGGTTACGACGATAACGAGGACGGAATACCGGATGTGGAACAGGATTGGTTCAACATCATATACAACATCAACGGCGGCACCGGAGGCCCCGCGTCGCAGAACGTCGTACCCGGTATATATCCGATATCGAAGACCAAACCGACGTACAACGGGTTCATCTTCATAGGATGGACGCTCGAAACGGTCGGCAAAGTGCTCGGCAAGGGCGATACGATGCCTGTGTTGGAATTGCACGTGGTCACCGTCAAAGATGATGACGTCATCCTTTACGCAGTATGGGGTCACGACGAGAACGGCGACGGAATACCGGATGTGTTACAGCAATGGTTCAACGTCACGTATCTTGACAACGGCGGTTCCGACGGACCGGGGATCATGAACCTTGCGGAAGGAACATACACGGTATCGAAGAAAGATCCCAAGCGCACGGGGTTCATCTTCATGGGATGGACGCTTGAAGACATGAACGGAAAGACGCTCGGCAAGGGTGACACGATGCCCGAGACAGTATCGGGGTTCACCGTCGACGGCGGTGACGTGATCCTGTACGCGGTGTGGGGTTCCGACGATAACGAGGACGGAATACCGGATGTTCTGCAGCAGTGGTTCAATATCATATACAACGTGAACGGAGGTTCCGGAGGACCAGAGACGCAGAGTGCAATACCAGGCGCATACCCGGTATCAACGATCGAACCGACATACGCCGGCGCCGTGTTCATGGGATGGACGATCGACAGATCCGTGATCGATAAGGTGCTCGGTAAGGGTGATACGATGCCGGTGCTGAAAACGGACGACATCATCGTCATCAACAGCGATGTGTTCCTGTACGCAGTATGGGGTCACGACGATAACGAGGACGGGATACCGGATGTTCTGCAGCAGTGGTTCAATATCATATACAACGTGAACGGAGGTTCCGGAGGACCAGAGGCGCAGAGTGCAATACCCGGCACGCATCCGATATCGGCGATCGAACCGACATACGCGACGAACGTGCTCTTCATAGGATGGACGCTTGACAAGACCATGCTTGATAAAGTGCTAAGCAAGGGCGACACAATGCCTGCGTTGGTATTGTATGATGTTACCGTCACCGATAGTGATGTGATCCTGTACGCGGTATGGGGTCACGACACCAACGGCGACGGCAAACCCGACGCGGAACAGGATTGGTTCAGCATAATATACGATGCCAACGGAGGACACAGGGAACCCAGGACGATGAGCGTCATACCCGGCACGTATCCGCTGTCGGCAACGAAGCCTCTGTACCACGGGGTCTTGTTCATGGGATGGACGATCGACGACAGCATAGCGGGAAAGAAACTCGGTAAGGGCGACGCAATACCCGATATCGCATCGAACGTCACCGTCACCGATAGTGATGTGATCCTGTACGCAGTATGGGGTTACGACACCAACGGCGACGGCAAACCCGATGCGGAACAGGATTGGTTCAGCATAACATACAACGTGAACGGAGGTTCCGGAGGACCCGAAACGCAGAGCGTTCTGGCCGGAACGTATGAGATATCGAAGACCGAACCGATGTACACAGGCGTCATGTTCATGGGATGGACGATCGATAACAACGTATTCGATAAGGTGTTGGGTAAAGGCGATGCAATACCCGATATCGCATCGAACGTCACCGTCACCGATAGTGATGTGATCCTTTACGCAATATGGGGTCACGACACCAACGATGACGGCATACCGGACGCGTTACAGCAATGGTTCAACGTCACGTACCACGTCAACGGAGGTTCCGGAGGACCCGGAGTCCTGAACGTTCCGACGGGAACGCATCTTGTGCCGGATACCGAGCCCACGCACCCGGACGCCCTCTTCGTAGGATGGACGCGTGACCACACCATATTGGGAAAGATACTCGGTAAGTACGGGATCGTACCCGAACTCGTGACGGAGGTCGGGATCGTTGACAGTGACGTTACCATTTACGCAATATGGGGTTACGACACCAACGGCGACGGCATACCGGATGTCAAAGAGAACTGGTTCGACATAATATACAACGTCAACGGCGGTTATTACGGACCGGAAACACTGAACGTTATATTCGGAACGTATCCGATGTCAACGGTCGAACCGGAACACGCGTACGCCCTATTCATGGGATGGACGCTTGACCACACCATACAGGGAAAGATACTCGGTATCGGCGACAAGATACCCGTGTTCAAAACAGACGATATCACCGTTACCAACGGCGACGTGATCCTCTACGCGGTATGGGGCCACGACAGCAACGGCGACGGCGAACCCGATGTTCTGCAGCAGTGGTTCAACATCATATACCACCCCAACTACGGTTCCGGAGGACCGGGAATGGTGGCTGTTGTACCGGGGATACACCCGGTATCGGATGTGAAGCCGTCATACCTCGGAGTGATCTTCATGGGATGGACGCTTGACAGCTCCATATCCGGAAAGGTGCTCGGCAAGGGAGGGGTCGTACCCGAACTTGAAACGGAGATAGAGGTCGTTGACGGTGATGTGACCCTGTACGCAGTATGGGGTCGTGACACCAACGACGACAACATACCCGATGTGTTACAAAAGTGGTTCAACATCATATACCACCCCAACTACGGTTCCGGCGGACCCGGAATGCTGAGCGTCATACCCGGAACGTATCCGGTATCGGATATGAAGCCCCTGCGCACGGGATCCCTCTTCGTGGGATGGACGCTTGACAGCTCCATATTCGGAAAGGTGCTCAGCAAGGGCGACGAAATGCCAGTATTGGCGTCAGAGGTTACCGTCGTCGACGGTGACGTGACCCTGTACGCGATATGGGGTTACGACGCCAACGGCGACGGCGAACCCGATGTGATACAGGACTGGTTCGACATAATATACAATGTCAACGGCGGCATGGGAGGACCCGCGCCGCAGAACGTCCTGTCCGGAACGTATCCGGTATCGGATGTGAAGCCTGTGCGCATGGGGTTGATCTTCATGGGATGGACGCTTGACAGCTCCGTATCCGGAAAGGTGCTCGGCAAGGGAGGGGTCGTACCCGAACTTGAAACGGAGATCGAGGTCGTTGATGCTGATGTGGTCCTGTACGCAGTATGGGGCCGTGACACCAACAGCGACGGCGAACCCGATGTGCTGCAGAAGTGGTTCGACATATCGTACAATAACAACAAGGGTTCCGGCGGGCCCGGAATGATGAACGTTGTACCGGGAACATACATGATATCAGCGATCAAGCCGACACACGCGAGTGCCATATTCCTGGGATGGACGCTTGACAGCTCCATATTCGGAAAGGTGCTCGTCAAGGGAGGAACAATACCCGAACTTGAAACGGAGATAGAGGTCGTTGATGATGACGTGATCCTGTACGCAGTATGGGGCCGCGACACCAACGGCGACGGAATACCCGACGTGTTACAAAAATGGTTCAACATAACGTACAACAGCAACAGCGGTTCCGGCGGACCCGGGATGATGAGCGTTGTAACGGGAACATATCCCGTATCAACGATCGAGCCAACGTACACGGGGGCTCTCTTCGTGGGATGGACGCTTGACAGCCACATGCTGGGAAAGGTGCTCTACAAAGGAGGAACGATACCCGAACTTGAAACGGAGATAAAGGTCGTTGATGATGACGTGGTCCTGTACGCGGTATGGGGTTACGATACGAACGACGACGGAATACCGGATGTGGAACAGAAATGGTTCAACATCAGATACAATGTCAACGGCGGCATAGGAGGGCCCAAAGCACTGAACGTTGTACCGGGAACATATCCCGTATCAACGATCGAGCCAACGTACACGGGAGCCCTCTTCGTGGGATGGACGCTTGACATCTCCGTGGTCGGAACGGTGCTCAGCAAGGGCGACGCAATGCCTGTGTTGGTATCAGACGTTACTGTCATCGATGGTGATGTGACCCTGTACGCGGTATGGGGTTACGACGCCAACGGCGACGGCGAACCCGATGTGATACAGGACTGGTTCAACATCACGTACGACGACAACGGCGGTGCCGGAGGCCCCGGAAAGCTTAGCGTTCTGGCAGGAACGCATCCGCTGTCCGGTGCGAAGCCGTCATACCCGGGAGCGATCTTCATAGGATGGACGCTTGACATATCCGTGGTCGGGACGGTGCTCAGCAAGGGCGACAAAATGCCTGTGCTGGCGTTAGACGTTACTGTCACCGACAGCGACGTGATCCTTTACGCGGTATGGGGTTACGACGAGAACGAGGACGGCGAACCCGATGTGATACAGGACTGGTTCACCATAACGTACCACGCCAATGACGGTTCCGGAGGCCCGGGAAAGCTTAGCGTTGTACCGGGAGTGTATCCGATATCGGCTGCTAAGCCGTTATACTCGGGTATGATCTTCATGGGATGGACGCTTGACACATCCGTGATCGGAAAGGTGCTCGGCAAGGGCGACAAGATACCTGTGCTGGCAACGGATGTCACCGTAACCGACAGCGACGTGATCCTTTACGCAGTATGGGGTCACGACGAGAACGGCGACGGGATACCGGATGCGGAACAGAAATGGTTCACCATAACATACCACGCCAACGGCGGTTCCGGAGAACCCATAACACTGAGCGTTCTGGCGGGAACATATCCGGTAACGATCTTCAGGCTGTCACACCCCGATGCCGTGTTCATCGGATGGACGCTTGATGGCGGGATACTGGGAAAGGTTCTCGGCAAGGGCGATGCAATACCTGTATTGGCGTCAGACATTACCATAATCGACAGCGACGTGATCCTTTACGCGGTATGGGGTTACGACGAGAACGGCGACGGGATACCGGACGCGTTACAAAAGTGGTTCGACATAACGTACCACGCCAATGACGGTTCCGGAGGGCCCGGGATGCAGAATGTTCTGGCAGGAACGTATCCGCTGCCGGCCGCAAAGCCGTCATACCCGGGAACGATCTTCATTGGATGGACGCTTGACATCTCCGTGATCGGAAAGGTGCTCAGCAAGGGCGACGCAATGCCCGTCATCGCATCGAACGTCATCGTCATCGATGATGACGTGATCCTTTACGCAGTATGGGGTTACGATGAGAACGGCGACGGGATACCGGACGCGTTACAAAAGTGGTTCAGCATCACGTACAATGACAACGGCGGTTCCGGAGGGCCCGGAAAGCTCAGCGTTGTACCGGGAACATATGCGACATCATCGACCGGACCCGCGCACACGGGAGCCCTCTTCATCGGATGGACTCTTGACGTATCCGTGATCGGGAAAGTGCTCAGCAAGGGCGATGC
>Ga0123353_10004038_pt1 | contig 18808 bp, 19 predicted proteins | sample TergutLab28metaG_3_FD_92763 | JGI IMG/M metagenome (GOLD analysis project Ga0123353, IMG submission 92763) | Labiotermes labralis P3 segment gut microbial communities from Petit-Saut dam, French Guiana - Lab288 P3 | ecosystem: Host-associated > Arthropoda: Insects > Digestive system > Gut ... | reverse complement strand
CACGAATATCAACGCGAATCAAGAGTAGGGCGCGGCGACCTCGACGCGCCGCCGTATTGCATTGAAGGCGCGTTGTTTTGGGCGAATCACGGCGCGACCGGTGGCCGCGCCCTACAACGGTGAAACCCGCCGTTCCTGTAGAGGCGTTATCAATACCTCTCGACGGGCCCGCAGGCGATGCGCATGCCGGCGCCTCCTGTGGGCGTGCGGTAGTCGTCGGGCGACTGGTGGATGATGACGGTGCGGCCCACCACATCGGCCGGCCGGAAGCGGCTGGTGTACACGCGGCTGTAAGAGAGCCCGCCGTTGGAGAACAGCACCGGCATGTCGCCCGCTTCCAGCGGATGGGGCTGACCGGTGGGGTTGAAGTGCCCGCCGGCGGCTTCAAAGGCGTTGGGCCCCGCGTTGTTGCCGCAGGATGCGCCCTCGTGGATGTGGTAGGCGAAGGGCCCCACTTGCGGGGTGGCCGTGGGCAGCGACATGGCGGGCAGGCCTTCCACATTGGTCTCCACGATGGAGCCGCCGGGCGCGGGGAAAAAACGGACGGTGCCCCGTATGCCGGGGTATTCGGTGCTTCCATATACGCGCGCAATCGCCGCCGGGGAGCGGTCGCTCGGGCAATCTTCGCGCAGGCTGGCCATCGCGGCGCCGGGCATTTCGGTATGCATATTTATGTTTCCTTCCTTATTTGTAGCACATGATGAGCGGTTCCGGTCCCGATGGGGATCGGCATGCCCTATCCTATGCGCCCAAGACGCCGGCGGCGCGGCGGACATCCGGCGTTTTGGGAATGTTCGAGAATGCATAGCATACATCCGCTTATTCGAGGGCGGATGCGGACAAGTCCATTGAAAACACAATCTTTTTTTCGAAAAATAATTTTTAAAAAGGGCTTGACGGATTCATTTTTATGCGCTATAATGCAACAAAAGCAAATAAAAATTCATTTTAGGAGGCTCCACAATGAAAAAGATTCTCGCTCTCATCCTCACCCTGGCCCTCGTACTGCCCACCGTGGCCCTGGCCGATACCATCGTAATGGGCTCCAACTGTTCCTTCCCGCCCTTCGAGTACATCGACGAGCAGGGCAACCCCGCCGGCTTTGACGTAGAGATCGGCAAGCTGGTCGCCGAAAAGCTGGGCGTGGACTTCTATCTGGAAGACATGAATTTCGACGGCCTGCTGCTGGCGCTGGAGGCCGGCAAAGTGGATTTCGTGATCGCCGCCATGACCATCACCGAGGCGCGCCAAGAGCAGGTCAACTTCTCCACCCCGTACTTTGACGCGCAGCAGGTGGTGGTGGTGCAGAAGGGCTACGACGGCATCCAGACGTATGAGGACATCAAGGACAAGGCGGTCTCCGTGCAGGACGGCACCACCGGCTTTCTGATGGCCACCGAGGATGTGGGAATTCCCGCCGAGGAGGTGGTAGCCTTCAAGATGGCCAACGACGCCGTAGCCGAGCTCAAGTTGGGCCGCGTGGATTGCATGATTCTCGACAGCGCGCCGGCCCTGGTGTTCGTTTCCCAGAACGACGACTTGGAGATCCTCGAAGGCATCGAAACGCCCGCCGAGCAATACGGCATCGCGGTGAAGAAGGGCAACGACGAGTTGCTGGCCGCTATCAACGAACTGTTGGCCGAGATCATGGCCGACGGCACGTACGACGCGCTGATCGCGAAGTTCTTCCAATAAGAAGCCAATCCAACAATCACATGCGCGATGAGTCTGGGGGAGCCGATTCCCCCGGGCTTTCGTGCGTGTTGTGCCAAATCTAAACACGAATTAACACAGCTCGGAGGACAATCTGTGGAAGCTTTTTTGCGGGACTTTGAAAAGGTGTTCATCAACGGCGGGCAAGGCATCCGCTTTTTGCGGGGCCTCGGGGTCACGATGGAGCTCTCGCTGTACGGGGTGATGATCGGCATCGCGCTGGGCCTGGTGCTGGCGCTGATGCGGCTCTCCCGGGTGAAAATACTCGGCTTCAATCCGCTGTCGGCCCTTTCCGGCGCGTACATCGACGTGATGCGCGGTACCCCCGTCGTGGTGCAGCTCTTGATTTTTTCGTTCGTGATCTTCGCCGGCGTGCGCTCCACCTCTCCCCGGCTCAAGATACTCATCGGCGCGCTGGCCTTCGGCTGCAACAGCGCCGCCTATGTGGCCGAGATCATCCGGGGCGGCATCCTGTCGGTGGATCACGGGCAAACCGAGGCCGGGCGGTCCTTGGGTCTCACCTACGGGCAAACGATGCGCCGCATCATTTTGCCCCAAGCGGCCAAAAACGTGACGCCCTCGCTATGCAACGAGCTGATCGTGCTGGTGAAGGAGACGTCGGTGGTGGGTTACATCGGCGGCGTGGATTTGACCAGGGTGGGCGAACAGATACGCACCAGCACCTACGTGATGTTCCTGCCGTTGTTTACCGCGGCGCTGATCTATTATGTCGTGGTCAAGCTGCTCACCTTCGGCATGCGGATCATCGAGAGGAGGCTGCGCGAAAGTGATCAGCGTTAAAGGCCTGTGCAAGGATTTCGGCAAATTGAAGGTGCTGCGTGACATCCACCAGCACATCGACCGGGGGGAAAAGGTGGTGATCATCGGCCCGTCGGGCTCCGGAAAGAGCACCTTTTTGCGCTGCCTGAACCTGCTGGAAAAGCCTACCAGCGGCGCCATCGTGTTTGACGGGCTGGAGATCACCGCGCCCAAGGTGGACATCAACGCCATGCGCCGCAAGATGGGCATGGTCTTTCAGCAGTTCAACCTGTTTCCGCACCGGAAGGTGATCGACAACATCACCCTCGCCCCGGTTACGCTTAAGCTGTGCGGCAAGGAACAGGCGCGGGAGAAGGCGATGGCGCTGCTGGAGCGCGTGGGCCTCGCGGACAAGGCGGACGTGTATCCCGCCCAGCTCTCGGGCGGGCAAAAGCAGCGCATCGCCATCGTGCGCGCCCTGGCCATGGAGCCGGAGGTGATGCTGTTTGACGAGCCGACCTCGGCCCTGGATCCGGAGATGGTGGGCGAGGTGCTGGACGTGATGCGGCAGTTGGCCCTGGACGGCATGACCATGGTGGTGGTGACCCACGAGATGGGCTTCGCCCGCGAGGTGGGCGACCGCGTGCTGTTTATGGACGAGGGCCAGGTGGTGGAGGAGGGCACGCCCGAGCAGATCTTCGGCGCGCCCCGGCAGGCGAGAACCCAGGACTTTTTGCGCAAGGTGCTGTGACACGATGTAAATGGAGAATGGAGCCCAGCACACCAAACATAGCAGGCACAACGCAAAGAGCCGCCCCATAAATGGCCGGGGACGCGAACGCTATGCCTCTGGCAGGCACAAAAGCCACGGTTGCCAGCCGGGGCGTAAGCAACCAAGCGATCGCCGCGGACAGCGCGGCGTGCAGGAGCCTGGCCGACAGCAACGGCCAGGCTCGAACGTTTGCCGGGGAAAGAAAGGCCATGTTTTGTGCGAGGATCGACAGCCCGCCCAGGGAGGGCGCGGCGGCCAGCGCGCAGAGCAGCGCGCGGGGCGGAAGGCGCAAAGCGGCCAGCTCGGCGGCTCCCCCGGCCATCTCCAGCGCCGCGTGCAGCGCGGCGGAGAGCGCCGCCGGCATGGATGGGAGCAGGCGCCCCACCATGGCCGAGGCCACCGTGCCCAGCGCGATGCACCCCCCCACGGTCAGCAGAGCTTGGGCCGCGCTGTGCACCGCTTCGCCAAACGCTGCCGCCTGTTTGCTGGCCCGGATGGGCCGCGAAGGTGGCCGGAGGGCGACCGCAAAGCCCTCCGGTCGCTCCCCGCCGGGAGCGAAATCCCTCTCCTGTATCAGCCGCGCAAACACCAACCCCACAACCAGCGCCCCCGCCCAATGCGCGCCGAGCAGCAACCAGCCCCCCTGTGGGAGGCCGGCCCAGCCGGCCAACGCGCCCAGCAAGAACATGGGACTCACGGTGCCGGTAAGGCAGGCGAGCCGCTCCGCTTCGGCGCACGTGAGCGCGCCCTCGGCCCGGCGCGCGGCGATCATCCTCGCGCCGCTGGGGGAACCGCCCAGCAACCCCAGCAGCACGAGGGGCGCGGCCTCGCCGGGGCAGCGCAGCAAGCGGCGCGCGAGCCCGTCGAGGGGCGCGCCCAGGCGGGCCAGGGTGTCCGAGGCGGCCAGCAGCTGACAGCACACCATGAAGGGGAACAGCGAGGGCAGCACGGCGGTGGCCCACAGGGTAAGCCCCCGCATCGCCGCGGCGGCCGCTTCCATGGGCCAGGCCACCATGCAGGCCAGCAGCAAACCGGCGGCGATCGCGAGCAACGCCATCCCCCCATATTTGCATCAATGTATGCTGGAAAGATGGAAAGTATTATTTTCCACTTTCAAACGATCACGGGCGATGTAAGGAAATCCCCGCGGGCGCCGCGGGCGGCAGCCGATGCGCAGCCCAGGGCCCACAGGTCGGTAGCCCGCAGATCCAACGCGAAGCAATCGTCGCTTTGCAGGCCGGAGGACGCCACCTTGGCGATCAGGGGCAGGGCGGCGTTTCGCTTGAGGTGGGAGAGCAAAACGCGCGCATTGGCGCGGAAGCCCAGCACCCGCGCGTAGGTGGGCGCGGGGTAGCGGAGGGCCATCTCCCGCGTGATCCCCAGCAGGGCGGCGCACAGGATGCGGGAAAGCCGCGCGTGGGTGTAGCGCTTGCATTTTACGGCGGCCAGCAGCTGCTCCCGGGTGCCGGCGGCCCAGGCCGCCCGCTGGATGCGGTGTTCTAGCCCCTCGCTTACGTCGCAAAGGCCGGCGATCTCTTCCAGGGGCATCGCACGTAGCGTAGCAAGTAGCGCCGTGTCCAGCGCGCCGGTTGCGTGCAGGCGGCCCTGCCCGTGCGCTTCCCGCAGGAGCGCGTAGGCGGGCGGGGGAACGGCGGCCCGTATGTCGGCCCAGCGGCCGGTCTCGGCGGCGGCCCGCACCGCGGTGGCCGAGGCCAGGGGGCCCGGCGCGGCGTCGTGATAACCGCTTCCGATGCGGGGGATTAAGATCGGCTCCATGCCGCTGCCCAGCGCGCGCAGGGCGCGCAGATAGCACACGGCCAGCGCGCTGTTGGGCTGGGCCAGCATATCCGGGGTTTCCGGCGGCAGTGTGCCGGCCAGCGCCCGGGCGCGGGCCCGGGCCAGGGTCGCGCCCCCGGCCAATTCGGCGCGCACCTCCGCGTGGAACGCCGGCGTTTCCTCCTCCAGCAGCGCCGCGGCCTTTTGCAGCGCGGCCAGATCGCCGCACTCGCTGCCGAAGGCCAGGGCGGTGGCGCCCATCGCGTGCAGCAGGGCGGCGCCGCCCAGGGCAAAGTTCTCCGCGGGGCGCACGGCAAACAGGGCGGGCAGCTCCAGCACCAGATCGGCGCCCCCCGACAGCGCCATGCGCGCCCGGCTCCACTTGTCGCCGAGCATGGGCTCGCCGCGCTGCGAAAAGCTGCCGCTCATCGCGCACACCAGGTAATCGGCCTTCGAAAGGGCTCTCGCCTGGGCAAGGTGGTACGCGTGGCCGTTGTGAAACGGATTGTACTCGCAGATGACGCCGCAAATGCGCATGGGTTTCCTCCTAAAAAAAGGGCGATGCGGGCTCAAAAGCCCGCTTTTGCCGCATTAAGCTTTTCAAACACCGAAAATTCTTGTATAATAAGCGCGCTCATCCAGTGTATCATGCGAAGGAGGATTTGCATATGGGACTTTTGCAACGGATTCGGGAAAAGGCCAAGGCCGACCGCAAGCGCATCGTGTTGGCCGAGGGGACGGAGGAGCGCACGGTGCGCGCCGCGGCCCAGGTGACAACCCAGGGCATCGCGGACGTTACGCTGGTGGGCGACGAGCAGGCGATCCGCCGGCAAGCCCAAGCGCTCGGCGTGGATTTGACCGGCGTACAGATCCGGGATCCGGCGGCCAGCCCCCGCGCGGTCGCCTATGCCGATTTGCTGCATGAACTGCGCAAGGAGAAGGGCATGACCCGGGAGGCGGCCGAAAAGTTAATCGCCGAAAATCCGCTGTACTTTGCCACCATGATGCTCAAGACCGGCGACGCCGACGGCCTGGTGGCCGGCGCCATACACACCACCGGCGAGGTGCTGCGCCCGGCCCTGCAAATCATCAAGACAGCCCCGGGCATCAAGGTGGTCTCCTCCTGCTTCCTGATGGAGTGCCCGGACCGGAGCTACGGGCAAGACGGGGTGCTGGTGTTTGCCGACTGCGCGGTGATCCCCAACCCCACGGCCGAGGAGTTGGCCGGCATCGCGATTTCGTCGGCCCAAACCGCCAAGGCCCTGGCCGGCATGGAGCCCAAGGTGGCGATGCTCAGCTTCTCCACCAAGGGATCGGCCCGGCACGAGCTGGTGACCAAGGTGCAGGAGGCCACCCGCATCGCCCGGGCCGCCGCGCCCGAGTTGGCCATCGACGGCGAACTGCAGGCCGACGCCGCCCTGGTGGCTTCGGTGGGCAAGCTCAAGAGCCCGGACAGCCCGGTGGCGGGCGAGGCCAACGTGCTGGTGTTCCCCGATCTGCAGGCCGGCAACATCGGCTACAAGCTGGTGCAGCGGCTGGCCGGCGCCGAGGCCGTGGGCCCGGTCATCCAGGGCCTCGCCAAGCCGGTGAACGACCTGTCCCGCGGCTGCTCGGTGGAGGACATCGTTTCGGTGGTCGCGATTGCGGCCGTCCAGGCCTCCGCCCAATAAATACATTTATATTGAGGAGAAAAACATGAACGTTCTAATCATCAACGCGGGATCCTCTTCCCTGAAGTATCAGCTGATCGACATGCGCGACGAGTCGGTGCTGGCCAAGGGCCAGGTGGAGCGCATCGGCATCCCGGGCACGCTGCTGGTGCAGAAGGCCCGGGGCAAGACCCTGTCCGTGGAGGATTACACCGCCAACCACGTGGGCGCCATCAAGGCGGTGATGGCCGCCCTCACCGATCCGGAGTACGGCCCGGTCGAGTCCATGGCGGAGATCGACGCGGTGGGGCACCGCGTGGTGCACGGCGGCGAGAAGTTTAAGGAGTCGGTGTTGATCGACACAGACGTGATGGCGGCGATCCGCGAGAACGTTCCGCTGGCCCCGCTGCACAACCCGGCCAACATCATGGGCATCGAGGCCTGCCAATCCGTGATGCCCGGCGTGCCCATGGTGGCGGTGTTCGACACCGCCTTCCACCAAACCATGCCCGAGCGCGCCTACCTGTACGCGCTGCCCTACGATTACTATACCCGGCTCAGGATCCGCCGCTACGGCTTCCACGGCACCAGCCACCGGTTCGTGTCCGCCCTGGTGCCGGGTCTGTTGGGCAAGCCGGTGGAGGATGCCAAGTTCGTGGTGTGCCACCTGGGCAACGGCGCCTCGCTGTCCGCCGTCAAGGGCGGCAAATCCATCGACACCACCATGGGCATGACGCCGCTGGAGGGCTTGGTGATGGGCACCCGCAGCGGTGATTTGGATCCGGCGATCATCGAGCACATCATGGCCCAGGAGAAGATGGACATCCGGGACGTGATGGACGTGCTCAACAGGCAGTCGGGCGTGCTGGGCCTGTGCGGCATCACCAGCGACATGCGCGACGTCACCACCGCCGCCGACGAAGGGGACCGGGCAGCCGCCCGCGCGCTGGAGGTGTACGACTACCGCGCCAGGAAGTACATCGGCGCGTACGCGGCGGCCATGGGCGGGCTGGACGCCATCGTGTTCACCGCGGGCGTCGGCGAGAACAACTGGCAAGCCCGGGCGCGCATCGTGGAAGGGCTGCAATTCCTGGGCACGCAGATGGATCACAGCAAAAACTTCAAGGGGGCCTTTGGCGACATCTCCACCCCCGACAGCCGCGTGAAGATCCTGGTGGTTGCCACCGACGAGGAGCTGGCGATCGCCCGCGATACCGCGATCATCGTGGAAAATCTGTGAGCGGGAGGGAGCGGCCGTGAAGCGTTTCCTTCGCCCGTTGCAAACGGTTTGCGCGGTTCTCCTCGCCTACGGGGCCGCCGAGATCCTGTTTCACTTGGCGGACGCCCAAAGCACGCGCAGGCAAAGCCTCGCCTGGCTCCTGGTGTTCTTCCTTGTGCTGCTGGGTTACCGGCGCGCCGCCAAGGTGCGCGAGAGGCGGGCGGCGCTGGCCGCGGCGATTGCCGCCGCGGTGCTGGCGGTGCTCACGGTGCTGGGGCGGGAGATCAGCGCCGCGCACAGGATCGCCGGCATCATTGACTCCGCGCAAAATATGCTGCTCTTTGTGTGGCGCGTTCTGTGCATGGCCTCGGTGTTTTACATCCCGCTGGTGTTCTTCTTTTTTCACGGGGGGCGCCTTTGCGCGGTTCCCCGGCCGGCCGGCGCGCCCGCGCGGCTCTCCGGCCCCCAGCGCTTTGCGGCGCTTTGGGCCGTCATCCTGCTGTGCTGGCTGCCCTATTTCCTCGCGTTTTATCCGGGGATTATGAGCATCGACTCGCACCGGCAACTGGAGCAAGCCTTGGGCGCGATGCCCCTCAGCGACGCGCACCCGGTGATGCACACCGCGCTGATTGCCCTGTGCGTGCGGATTGCCGCGCTGCTGGGCCGGCCTTCGGCCTGTGTGGCGCTGTACAGCGGGCTGCAGATGCTCAGTCTTTCCGCCGCCCTTGCCTACGCCTGCGCCACGATGTTCCGCTGGGGAACGCCGCGCTGGGCGGCATGGGGAACCTGCGCCTTCTTTGCCCTTGCCCCCATGCATCCTTCCCTGGGCATGACGATGTGGAAGGACGTACCCCATGCCGCCGCCACCCTGCTGCTGGTGATCCAGCTGATGGACTGCGCCCGGGAGCCGGAGGCCTTCTTTGCCTCGGCCGGTTCTTTCAAGCGGCTGGCGGCGCTGGTGGCTACCATGTTCTTGTTTGGCACCTTGCGGCACAACGGGTTTTATGTTTGCCTGCTGGCGCTGCCCTTCTTTCTGTGGGCTTTCCGCGCCCATTGGAAGCGGGCCCTGGCGGTGTGCCTAGCGGCGGTCGCGTTGCTGGGCGTCTACCGCGGCCCGGTGCTCCGTGCGGTCACCCAGGAGCGGGGGAGCGTCACGGAGTTTTTGTCGATCCCGGTGCAGTTTATCGCACGCATGGCGGTGTACCGCGCCGAGGAGCTCTCCGAGGAGGACAAGGACATCATCGGCGAGATACTTCCGTACGCGAAGCTCACGGAGCTTTACAATCCCACCATCGCCGATCCGGTAAAGCACTCCATCGACGAGGAGGCGTTTGGCGCCAATCCCCGGCGCTACGCCTCGCTGTTCCTGCGCCTGGCGGGCCGGTATCCGGGCGTGCTGCTGGAGTCCTTTTTGAGCGGAAACTTTGGTTACTGGTATCCGGAAACCTACTTCTTGGTTACGGTGTACGCCATGCGGGACAACAGTGCCGGCGCGCAGCGGCGGTCCATCGGCATTCAGGATACCCAGCTCCATAACTGGATCGAACATCGATTTGGCCTCACGCCGGGCGTGGCGATGCTCCTTAGCATAGGCGCCATGATGTGGGTGGTGGCGTTGGCGGCGGCGCTGCTGGCGTACAAGCGCCGGCGGGACCTGCTCCTCCCCTTTGTGCCGCTGCTGTTTTTGTGGCTGTCGCTGCTGGGTTCGGCGGTGTTTGCCGAGTACCGCTACGCCTACGGCGTGATCGTGTGCGCGCCGATCTGCATGGGGGCGGCGCTGGCGGCGGCCCGAAAAACGGGTGCATTGCAAGGAGATGGTGTATCGTGGCAATGAGCGACAGAATCCGCATATTGTTAATCAAGCGCGGAAACATATCCGAGGGGGAACGGGTATAGGCGCCCCGCTGGATTTTTCATAACTATTATGTGTTATAAGAAAACTGTCTTGAAAGCCAGGAAAAATCCTTGACAGAACCGTGTCCCTCACCTATAATATCTGTTGGTCTCATTTTGAGGTGAGGGATATGCAGCTGGATGTTACCAAGGCGCTGCACGCGCCCGGCGAAGAATTCCCCTTTGCGTGCACCGAGGAGATGCCGCCGTCCACCTGGGATGGCGCGGAAATCCACTTTGTGACGCCGCTGCAGGTATCCGGTGTCTACATGGCCGTCAAGGAGGACGTGTGGGTTCGCGCCCATGTACGCGCGCGCATGCGCCTCGCCTGCGCCGCTTGCTTGGCCGACGCGTATCACGACGGGGACGCGGCGATGGACGCGCGCTTCTGCCGCGAGCCGGATCCGGAGGATCCCGACCTGTTTGCCTTCGAGGGGCACACGCTGCCATTGGACGCCGCCGCCCTGGGCGCGCTGTGGCTGGAGATGCCCATGCGCGTGCTGTGCGCGCCGGACTGCAAGGGACTTTGCCCTCAATGTGGCGCCAACCGCAACCAATCCATGTGTACATGCCAAAAGGAACTGCCTGCCAAGCATCCTTTTTCGGCATTGGCAGCCCTGCTGAATCAGGATGAGGAGGTGTAATCATGGCCGTTCCCAAGGGTAAAATCTCCAAGGCGCGCGGGCGCAAGCGCCGCACGCATTGGAAGCTGGACGCGCCCGGTATCGTGAAGTGCCCGCGCTGCCAGCAGATGAAGCTCAGCCACCGGGTGTGCAAGCATTGCGGTTACTACGACGGCAAGCAGGTTGTCGTGATGGACGACGACAAAAAGAAGAAAAAAGAAAAAGAAGCGTAAGCGAGTGACAAAAACAAGAAAAAACGAAGCGCGGTTGCGAGACTCGCGCTTCGTTTTTTGTGTTTACTTTTGCCATAATTCGTGATAGAATTTCGCCAATAAATAATGGGAGGTACCTTCTATGAGCCAGCCACAGGTCAACGTGTATGTGCAGCCCGGGACGGGGACAGGAGCGGGAACAAAATCCTATTTCGACGGAGGGCTCGGGTCGTACATCGGCGTCGCAATCCTTGGCGCGATCATCACGGTATTGACACTTGGCATCTGTTATCCGTGGGCCGTGTGCAGGATGTACAGGTGGAAGGTGGAGCACACGGTGATCGAGGGACGCCGGTTGCGCTTTGACGGCACGGCCACCGGACTGTTTGGCCATTGGATCAAGTGGCTGCTGCTTTCGATCATCACTATTGGCATCTATCTGTTTTGGGTGCATATTTCCCTTGAGAAGTGGAAGGCAAAGCATACGTTTTTCGCAAGCTAACCCAGCAGCCCCTCCGCCTCGGCCATGTTGGCGATCACCGGTACGCCGAAGGGGCAGCGCTCCTCGCATTGCCCGCAGGCGACGCATTCCCCGCCGCCGTGAGGCAAGCTTGCGTAGTGGGCGCGAATCGAGGGCGGGATGTTCGCCGTGTCCAGCCGCGCGATATCGAGGTACTTGTTGACGGCGGCGATGTCGATGGCCGCCGGGCAGGGCTGGCAGTGGCTGCAGTACACGCAGTGGCCGCGGAAGTCGTTGCGCAGCGCGCCCAGGGCCGGCGCGTAGTCGCGCTCGGCCTCGCCGGCGTCCAGGTAGCGCAGGGTGCCCAGCATCTCGGCCCCGGACTTGCAGCCCACCAGCGCGCTGGCCACCGCCGGGCGGGTCAGCGCGTAGTGGATGCACTGGCAGGCCGTCATGGGTTTTTCAAAGGGCGTGTGCTCGGGGGAGAGCAGCTTGCCCGCGCCCAGGGTTTTCATTACGGTGATGCCCACGCCCAACTGCTCGCAGCGGGTGTACAGCGCGGCGCGCTCGGGATCCAGGCCGCGGAAAAGGGAGGCGTCCATGCCGTCCTCCAGCGTATCCAGCGCGTACATGTCGGCGGGGCAGAGGTCGAAGGCCGGGTTGATGCTGAACATCATCAGCTCGGGCAGGCCGGTATCCAGCACGCGCATCGCGGTGGCCGGGTTGTGGGAGCTGAAGCCGATGTGCCCGATGTCGCCCTGTTGTTTTAACTTTGCCACGTAATCGGCAAAGCCGGTGTCGAACACGCCGCTGTAATCCTTTTCGGAATCGATAAAGAACATCATGCCCAGATCGATGCGGCCGCCGAATATGCGCAGCATGTCTTCAAAATAGCGCCGCACCGTGGGCAAATCGCGGCTGATGTCGTACAGTTGGTTGACGTCGGTGGCGCCGATGTGCCCCTGTACGAGCACCCGATCGCGCCGGCCGCCCAGGGCCTTGGCGATGCGCTCCCGGACTTCCCGGCCGGGCATAAACACGTCCAGTATGTTCACGCCGTGATCCAGCGCGACGTCGATCGTCTCCTTCACCTGTTCATAAGACGTGCGGTCCAGGTGCTCGCATCCCAGGCCGATGACGCCGACCTGCTTTCCGGTTTTGCCCAGTTCTCTGTAAATCATCGTGTGCGCTCCTTCCAGATCTCGCTCCACTTCAGCGCGTCGGCGATGGCCTCGGCCATCGTCTTTTTCGTTTCCCAGCCCAGGCGCCGGTGGGCGCGGCCCACGCCGGCACAGGCGCCGGCCACGTCTCCCGGGCGCGGGGGCAGTTTGCGGGTAGGCAGCTTGCGGCCCAGCACCGTTTCGAAGGCCTCCAGCAGTTCGAACACCGTTACGCCGCTGCCCGTGCCCAGGTTGATCGCCGCGAAGCGGCTGTTCGGGTCCAGCGCGGCATCGAACCGCTCCACCGCGTCCACATGGGCCTGCGCCAGATCCCACACGTGGATGTAGTCGCGCAGGCCGGAGCCGTCGCGGGTGGGCCAGCCGGTGCCGGTGATGGAAAAGAAGGGCTCCTCGCCGGTGGCGGTTTGCATCATCTTCGCAAGCACATGCGTCGGTTGAGCGAGGTATTGGCCCGAGCGCATCTTGGGGTCGGCGCCGATGGGGTTGAAGTAGCGCAGCGCGATGCCGCTGAGGGGCTCGGCGGCGCACAGGTCCTCCAGCACCATCTCCATCATGCGCTTGGTGCGCGCATAGGGGCTTTGGGGCGCGATGGGGGCGTCCTCATCGGCCACGAAGCCGGGCACATTGCCGTAAATCGAAGCCGAGGAGCTGAACACCACGCGGGGGAGCCCCAGCGCGGCAAACAGATGGAACATCTCCAGCGACTTGACCACGTTTTCGTGATAGTAATGGTACGGGTCGCTCACCGATTGCGGCACCACGATCAGCGCGGCGCAGTGGATGCAGGCGTACAGATCGGGATGCTCGCGCAGGACGCGACGGATCAGCGCGGCGTCGCCGATGTCTCCGTGATAGAATACGCGGCCCTCGGTAAACTCGATGCGGCCGGTGACCAATGAGTCCAGTATGATCGGCTGATGCCCGCGATCCTCCAGCGCGGAGGCGATGGTGGAGCCGATGTAGCCTGCGCCGCCCGTGATGAGCACCTTGCGTGCGATGTTCAATGCAAATCCTCCCAGCAAAGCGTACTTCCCAAAGAATAGCACAAAGTAGGCCCCGCTGTACAGCCCGAGCTTGCGGGAAAGGGCTTTTTTCGCTACAATAGCCGTGCGGCTCGAAAGGGCCGCCGGGGCAGAGGCTATTCCTCCATTCTGCGAAGAAAGGAGGTGAGGCCTATGCCTGTTGCGCTTCTGGTGTCGATTGTTGTTGCCGCGCTGATCTTGTTGCGTTGGCTGCGCGATCTCAAAGCCGAAGCAAAAAAAGCCGCTCGTGATGAAGAAGATCACAAGCGGTAGAGCTTAGGCTTAAAACTCACAAAAGCCTCTGCCCCGTTATCATAGCACGATAAACCCGCGCCTGTCAATTGATTGGCACGGGTTTTTCTGTGAGCTTTTATGTTTTTCGCGCTGGCTTCACGTTGGTGTCAGGGGCGATTTCACCTTCAATCACACCGTTTTCTGCCTCGTGTTGCTGAATGCTTTTCCTGACTAACACTAGAATATGGCTATTCAATGAACGCCCTTCGTAATCTGCGACACGGGCGAGCTTGTTCAACATCGCTTCTTCTATTCGGATAGATACGCTCTTTGTTGCCATGCAATCCCTCGAATCAGATATGCTATGGCTTTATTTTGCACAATTTTCGTGATATTATCTCCCGTATAGATATACTGTGCATCTACAATATCTTTCGGAGGAATTTTTATGAAAGTGGCTGTAATAGGTTCAAGAGGGCTAAAGGTAGCGGAATTGGGAAAATATCTGCCACCTGAAACGATGGAAATCGTGTCTGGCGGTGCAAAAGGCGTGGATACATCGGTGAGGGAGTATGCGCAAGCGCACGGGGTAAAACTGACGGAATTTCTGCCGGAGTACGAAAAGTACGGCCGGAGTGCACCGCTCAAAAGGAATATTGCCATTATTGAATACGCTGACGTAGTGATGGCGTTCTGGGACGGAAAAAGTAGTGGGACGAGGCATGTAATCAGCAACTGCAGGAAGAAAGGCGTTCCCGTGAAGGTATTTTTGATTAAAGATGACATAGAAACTTGGACGCGATGTTAAGGGAACCTTGTTCCCGCAAAAAAAGTACTGTATAATGCTGTCATGTCTTGAACAGAAATGCAAAGGAGTGAGGGCATGAACGAGTTGCCCGAGTGCGTCAACCTGGCCCGGCAGTTGCAAGACACGGTGGCGGGCAAGCGGATTCGAGGTGCGCGGGCCAACGCGTCGCCCCACGGGTTCGCCTGGTTTTGGGGAGATCCCGCGCTCTATCCGGCCATGCTGGAGGGCCGCGCCATACAGGATGCCACCACTCATGGCATGTACCTGGAGCTGTTGCTGGATGACGATATGCGGGTGGGGTACAACGACGGCGTCAACCTGCGCTACCACGCGCCTGGCGCGAAGCGGCCCGAAAAGCACCAGCTTCTTCTCGATTTCGAAGACGGGTCGGCCCTGATCGCTTCCGTACAGATGTACGGCGGGCTGTTCGCTTTTCCCGCCGGCGCGATGGTCGACAACAAGTACTACCGCGCCGCCTACGACAAGCCCTCGCCCCTGTCCGACGCCTTTGACGCCGCCTACTTCGCGGGCATACTCTCGGCCGCGTCGCCCAAGCTCAGCGCCAAGGCGCTGCTGGCCACCGAGCAGCGGGTGCCCGGCCTGGGCAACGGCGTGCTGCAAGACATATTGTTTCGCGCGCGGATCCACCCCAAGCGCAAGGTGGGCGCGCTGTCCAGCGCCCAGTGTGACGCGCTGTTTGGCAGCGTAAAGCAAACCCTGGCCGACATGACCGCCGGGGGCGGGCGCGACGTGGAGAAGGACCTGTTCGGCAAGCCGGGGGGCTACCGCACCCTGCTCTCCAACAAAACGGCGCAATTCCCCTGCCCGGTGTGCGGCGCGGCCATCGTGCGCCAGGCGTACCTGGGCGGCAACGTGTACTTCTGTCCCGTTTGCCAGCCCCTCGAGAACTAAACTATGCTCACGACCGTGCTGTGTTTCAACCCGTCCAACGACCGCACCGTGGAGGTGGCGGACTTTGTGCTGGACGCCACCAACCGCATACTGGCCGAGCGCATCGAAGGGGCGAGCAAGGGCGTAAACGTGGCGGTGGCCGCAAGCCGGCTGGGTATCGAAACGGCCTGCGTGGGCCTGCTGCCGCGGCGCGGCGGCGAAATGATACGGGAGCGCTTGGCGCGGGATGGGGTGCGCGCGTCCTTTGTGCGCATACCGGGGGCGGTGCGTACCAATCTAAAGATACGCGACAGGAGCCGGTGGGCGGTCACCGAGCTCAACGAGCCCGGCGTCGCCGTTCGGGATCGCTCGCTCGCCAAGGCGCGGGCCCAGGCGCTCCGGCTGGCGGCGGACAGCGATTATCTGGTGCTCACCGGCAGCTTGCCCCCCGGCTGCCCCGAGGACTTTTATGCCAAGCTGATCGCCGATGCGCCGCTCGCTTGCAGGTGTGTGCTGGACGCCTCCGGCGAGGTGCTGGCCCGCGCGCTGCATGCCCGGCCGTTCTTAATCAAGCCCAACCGGCAGGAGCTGGAGCGGGCTTGCGGCAGGGAGCTGCCCGCGCTGCGGGATGTCCGCGCCGCCGCCCTCTCCCTGATCGGGGCGGGGGCCCGGCGGGTAGCGGTGTCCCTGGCCGAGGAGGGCGCGCTGCTCACCGACGGCGCTCACGTGCTGTTTGCCCCGGCGGTGGCGGTGCCGGTGCGCTCCGCCGCGGGCGCGGGGGACGCGATGGTGGCCGGCATGATCGCGGGCTTCCGCGAAGGCGATGAGCTGGAGCATGCGCTACGCTGCGGCGTGGCCGCCGCCGCCGCCTCGGTGGCGTCGGGGCGCATGGCGCCGTGCCCGGCAACCTACGAGCGGATGCTCCGTGCGGTAAAAGTAAGCGTCATATAGTTACAAGTTACGAGTTACAAGTTACAAGAAGAGGAGATGCGGACGTTCCTCTTGTAACTTGTAACTCGTAACTTGTAACTGCTTGTCCCACCATGGGGAACGCTTGACGCGTTTCGCGCCGCGATGCGACAGGCCCGGCCCTTGCCCCGATGGTACAATCGCCTGAACGAGCGATTAAAGGGTGAGGCCGGTGGCGCAATCGGTATCGCGTATGGAGAGGGGCAAGACCCGCAAGCGGCCGCCCCCCTGGTGGGCGCGCTGGCTTCTGCGGCCTTTGCGCGCCGCCGCCGCCGGCGTCGCCGGCACGGTGGGCGCCAACAATGTGCGGGTTTCGCTGATCGTGGCGGCCTGCTACCTGCCCCTGGCTTGGGCGCCCATGCCCGACGGCAGCCGCCCCTTCGCGGTGGCGGCCTTTGCGGCGCAGCTCTCCTCCCCGTGGGGGGTGCCCGCCGCCTTTGCCGGGTGCGCGCTGGGCGCGCTCATGGGTTGGAACGGCTCGTGGTTCCAATGGTGGCAGGTGCCCGCCTGCGCCGCGCTCTGGCTCAGCTATCCGCTGTGGCGGGGCCCCCAGCGCGGGTTCCCGGTTCGCGCCGCGCTGGCCGCCTGCCTGGCGATGCTGCTGCCCATGCCGCTCATCGCCGGCGCTTCGCCCATCGACCGCCTGCAGTGCCTGCTCAGCGCGGCCGTCGCCGGTTCCATGACGCTGGTGTTCCATCAATTGCAGTCGGCGCTGCAGCGCCCCCCGCGCCCGCTGCGCAACGACGAGCGGCTCTGCGCGCTGCTGGGCCTGGGCGTGCTGGTGCTGGGCGGCTCGCCCTGGTCGCCGCTGGGGTGCAACCTGGGGGTGGCGCTGGCGATTTGCTTTTCGCTGCTGCTGGCCCAGGGCTGCGGCGCCAACGCCGGCATGCTCACCGGCGCGGCCCTGGGGTTGGCGCTGGTGGCCGGCGGCGGAGAGCCCTGGCTGGCGGCGGCGCTGGGTGCGGGCGGCGCGCTGGCGGGCGCCCTGGGCGGCGAGCGCAGGGGAACGGCCTGCGCGCTGTTTGCGCTGGGGGCGCTGGTGGGCGCGGTGGTGCTGCAAGCCGAGGCCCGCTGGCCGCCCGTCGGCTCGCTGGCGCTGGGTTCGCTGCTGTACCTGCTGATGCCCGAAAAGCTCCGCAAGGCGGCATTGTGCTATGCCGCGCCCGCCTATGGAGAGGGCGCCATGCGTCTGGGCGCGGTGGGCGCGGCCTTTGCCCACACCCTGGAGAGCCGGGCGCGGGGCCTGCGCAGCATGGCCTCGGCGCTGCCCAAGCCCGTTGAACTCCCCATGGAGCTGCCCCACCGGCTCAAGCGGCTGGCGGCGCTGCACTGCGAGGGCTGCGAGCGCGCCGGCCGCTGCTGGCACAGCGGCTACGCCGAGACCGAGCAGGTGCTGGGAAGCCTGATCGAGATCGCGGAGGAGCGCGAGGTGGATCCGGCCGACGTGATCGGCACGGCGTCGGTGATCGGCTGCGCCCGCGGGCTGCGCCTGCCGGGGGCGCTGGCCGAACTGCTGCGGGAGGAGGCCAAGCTGCTGGCGCGGCAGGCCCGGCAGGGCGAGGCCCGGGCCATTGCCGGCACGCAGTTTGAGGGGTTCGCCCAGTGCATGGAGGGCATCGCGCTGGCGATGCGCGAGGAGACCGTGTTTTTGCCCATGGTGCGGCGCAGGGTGCAGCGCGCGCTGGGCCGCGCCGGCGTGGAGGCCGAGGTGCTCACCGCCGCGCGGGTGGGCGGCAGAACCGAGGTGCTGCTGGCCGGGCGGGATGCGGGCTGGCTGCGGGAGGCGGGGGCGTTGGTTTCCAGGGCCGCCGGCCTGCCGATGGCCGCGCGCCCCGACGATGCCGGGGAGCGTCCCGAGGTGCTCTTTGAGCAGGAGCCGGCGCTGGCGGTGGAGGTCGGAATGGCGCTGCGCGCCAAGCACGCCGAGGCCGTCGCCGGCGACGGGCAGATGGTGCAGCGGCTGCCCCGAGGGCTGCAGCTCCTGGCCCTGAGCGACGGCATGGGCAGCGGCCCCCGGGCCAGCCGGGAGAGCCGGGCTACCCTGTTGCTGCTCCGGCAATGCCTGGTGGCCGGCTACACCCGCGCCCAGGCGCTGGTGGCGGTCAACGAGCTGCTGCTCTCCTGCGGCGGCGAGGACATGTTTGCCACCATGGATCTGTGCCTGCTCGACCTGCACACCGGCGAGGCGGCCTTCGAGAAGCTGGGCGCCTGCACCTCCTACGTGGTGCGCGGCCAAAGCTGCCGCCCCATCGCCGGGGAGACGCTGCCCCTGGGCATACTGACCGGCGTCCGCCCGCGCTCCTGCCGGATGCGGCTGCGGGAGGGCGACCTGGTGGTGATGCTCTCCGACGGCGTGGCCGACGCCTATCCGGGCGGCGAGGAGAGCGTGATCCGCGTGCTGGCCAAGCTCCACGCCCTGCCCGCCCAAAGCATCGCCGACGCGCTGCTCCAGCGCGCGCTGGCCGTGCAGAGCGACCGCCCCCGCGACGACATGACCGCGCTGTGCGCCAGGCTGCAGACCGCCGCCCCTCGCCCGTAGGGGCCGATGCCCTCATCGGCCCGCTGCCCCTCGCCCGTAGGGGCCGATGCCCTCATCGGCCCGCTGCCCCTCGCCCGTAGGGGCCGAT
>Ga0123353_10004037_pt1 | contig 18808 bp, 13 predicted proteins | sample TergutLab28metaG_3_FD_92763 | JGI IMG/M metagenome (GOLD analysis project Ga0123353, IMG submission 92763) | Labiotermes labralis P3 segment gut microbial communities from Petit-Saut dam, French Guiana - Lab288 P3 | ecosystem: Host-associated > Arthropoda: Insects > Digestive system > Gut ... | reverse complement strand
CGTCGCCGCAGCCCGGGAGCATCATCAAGGGACGCATCGTCAACATCGTCGGCGGCGACGTGATTGTCGAGGTCGGCTTCAAGAGCGAAGGCAGCGTGGAGCTGGCGGAGTTCGACGATCCCGCGAGCATTCAGATCGGCGGCGAAATCGAGGTCTTCCTCGACGCCGTGGAAAGCGACAGCGAGCTGATCGTGCTCTCGAAGCGCAAGGCTGACCGCATCCGCGGCTGGGAGCGCATCGTCAGCACGAACAAGGAAGGCGACACGGTTAAGGGCCTGGTGACGCGGAGCATCAAGGGCGGCCTGTTGGTGGACATCGGCGTGCCGGCGTTTCTGCCCGCCAGCCAGGTGGACATCCGCCGCCCGGGCGATATCGGCGAATTCATCGGTAAAGAGGTGGAGGCGAAGATTCTCAAGATCGACCAAGAGCGGCGGAACATCGTCGTGTCGCGCCGCAAACTGATCGAGGAACGCCGCGCCGAAGCCAAGTCCAATCTCCTCAACGACATCACCGAAGGCCAGGTCCGCAAAGACACGGTCAAGAACATCGCCGACTTCGGCGCGTTCGTGGACCTGGGCGGCATCGACGGCCTGCTGCACATCACCGACATGTCCTGGGGCCGCATCGGCCATCCGAGCGAAATGCTCAAGATCGACCAGGAAGTCGAGGTCGTGATCCTGAGCGTGGACCGCGATAAGGAAAAGATCGCGCTGGGCCTCAAGCAGCGCACGGCCAGCCCGTGGGAAGAGGTGGAGCGGAAGTACCCGGTGGGCACGCGGCTTCGCGGCGCGGTGGTGAACCTGATGAGCTACGGCGCGTTCGTGAAGATCGAGGAAGGGCTCGAGGGGCTGGTGCACATCAGCGAAATGAGCTGGACCCGCCGCATCAACCACCCCAGCGAGATCGTCAACGTCAACGACGAAGTGGACGTGATCGTGCTGGAGATCGACAAGAACAAGAACGAGATTTCCCTCGGCATGAAGCAGGCCGAGATCAACCCCTGGACGCTGGTGAAGGAAAAGTATCCGCCGGGCACGGTCATCACGGGCACGGTGCGGAACATGACCAACTATGGCGCGTTCGTGGAGATCGAGGAGGGCATCGACGGCTTGCTGCACGTGAGCGACCTGAGCTGGACCCGCAAGGTGGGCCATCCGTCGGAAGTGCTCAAGAAGGGCGAGAAGCTCCAGTGCGTCGTGCTGGCCGTGGACGAGGAGAAGATGCGCGTGGCGATGGGCCTCAAGCAGCTCACCGAGGACCCCTGGCTGCGTCAGATTCCCGAGCATTATTTACCGGGCCAGATCGTCAAGGGCAAGGTCACGAAGCTGACGAACTTCGGTGTGTTCGTGGAGCTGGAATCGGACCTCGAAGGCCTGCTGCACGTGTCCGAGATGGCCGACCACAAGGTCGAAAATCCGCAGGACATCGTGAAGGTGGGCGACGAGGTCGAGGTGAAGATTCTCCGCGTGGACATCGACGAACGGAAGATCGGCCTGAGCCTGAAGCGCGCCCAGTGGGCGGCCCAGGACGAGGAAATCGACGAGGGCCCGGTCAAGCGCCGCGGCGGCCTGGAGGGCGAAGGCGGCCTGGGCGACATCGCCGACGTGCTGGCGACCGCGCGGAACCAGAAGAAGCAGGACGAGGAGTAGGCGCGAATTTGGCTCTGCCTTTTTGCGTTGTAGGATGTTGTATGCTACAGAACGTTTTGTGGCGTATCACATTTCACAACGCAAAAAGGCAGAGCCATATTCACATTCCGGCACGCTCCTTGCCCTCACCACAACAAACCCGGTGTAACGGTCAGGGCGAATTGGCCGCCGGTTTCGATGACGATCGTGTTGTCACCGGCGACCACGTCCACCTCGACGCGGCGAGCGCCGATGTGGAACCCCTCCCACCCGCCGACGCGGAAGACCTCCCTGCCGTTGAACCAGACCGCCCGCAGCCCCGCGCCGGTGTTGATGAACACCGTCCCCGCCTCGGATGCGCGGTACGTGGCCACACCGATGTACCGCTCCGCCCTGCCCATCGTCTGCTCCAACCGCGTCGCGTATCCTTCCCGGCGAAGCTGTTCGTCCCACCAGGAAACCGGCGTGCGCGGGGCCTCCGGAAGCGTGTAGGTCGTCCAACCGCCGCCGTCGGGCATGAAGTTTTTGAGGAGGTCAGCCACGGCTGCCTCCGTCAAGGCCGGCTCGCCGGCGGCGGCCGGGCGGAGCTGCCACGTCGTGACCAACCCCGGCAGGACGCGGATGTCGGGCATCGTCGGCACAGGGACGTCGCGGTGGCCCATCGAATCCAGCACCGCGCGGGCGATGGCCCGGTTTCCGCCGAAATTCAGGTGCACGCGGTCGCCGTCCCACAGCCAGTGGCCCTGCTCGAAGGCGTGCATCATGGCCGGTTTTCCTTCGCAAATGATGGCGCCGTACAGCGGGGCCAACTCGCGTTGGTCCACCTCCTCGCCGGCCGCGGCTATCCATGTGGTGGCGGTGGTCCCGCCGGCGCGTTGATGGGCCAGCGCGTGGGCGACCTTGTACGGGTCGGTCATATCGGCTGGTCCCATGTCGTCGGGGGCGAACATGAGGTGGGTCACGAGGATCACGTCGGCCCCCTGGTCGCGGGATTTGGCGATCATCTCCTCCATGGCGGGCCGGAAGGCGTCCTGGTTGGCGGCGTTGATTCCGATGAAAAAAATCACCAGGTCGGGGTTGAACCGCAGGACGGTCCGGTCGAACTGGGGACGGGCCCCGGTGGCCAACATGCCGTTGACGGCGGCGTTGATGAGGTACGGTTCGCCGTGCCCCGCCTCGACTAGCGCCTGCCGCAACAGGTACGGCCAAGTTCCACCGTCGGTAAACGAATGCCCGACAAACGCAATCCGCTGCCAGGATTTGGCGGGCGGCGAGACGGCGGACTCCACCGCGCACGGCGAAGTCGTCGAACAGCCCGTCGACAATATGGTGGCACCAACGACCATGAGCAGGAGCAGAGTGTGCATGGTATGTCGCATGGGAGTTCCTTAACGTAAAACGTTTCGCAATGGCTTGCCGGTTTGCGCTGTAGAACGTTGTCAACTACAAAATGTTTATAGTTTACAACATCCTACAGCGCAAACCGGCAAGCCATATTCACATCCGTCGTCCTCACTGATTCAGCGCCCGCGTGCCGGTTTCTTCCTGGGTTTTGTCGGGCGTGTACAGCAGGACGTAGGTGCTGTCGAGGTCCGGTCGGCCTGGGACGCGGAGTGAGATATACATGCGGTCGGCGACCTTGTGCGGCAGTTGGAAGCGCACCGTCGGGCCCGGCAGGTTGACGTTGGGCGGCTGCGCGGCGAAATCCCAGTTCAGCAGGACGTGATGGTCTTCCGTGGCGATCTCGCATCCGCCCTCGGCGCCAGTTCCGCCACGGCTGGTGCGGACGAACTGCACAGACGCCTCCACCCGACCGGCCGGCACGTCCTGCGGTGAGTCGTTGAGCAGCCATAATTCGAACGTCAGCCACTCGCCCTCGCGCCAGCGGAATTTCGGAATCCTCGCCGACGCCAGCACCGGGCGAAGGCTCGCCGCCATGCCGTAATACGCGGCCTTGGGGCGGTTCCACCAACTGACCACGCTCAGATTCCCCGCGCACGGCCAGGGTTCGTTGAAGACCCAGTTGAGCGTCATGGATGCCCGCGGTTTCTGCCGCCTGCCCTCCTCGAAAATCCCTTTGAGCCCCTGCTGCTGCATCAGTTGCCCGTTGGCGACCATTTCCTCCAGCGATGCCGGCGGACCGAAATAATCCGTCAGCACGTCCAGCAGCAGGTGGCTGTTGAACTCCCACGCGCGGAACGCGTGATGCGTTTCCCAGGCTGTGCCCTCGCGAGGCGGGAACAGCTCCGCGGCCGGGATGAACCGCCGCAACTCCTCGGCTGAGCAAGGCCCGCCGTTTCCGAACTCCGTGTACGCGGTGCACGCGGATTTCTGAAAAATCTCGAAACACTCCCTACCGTCCTTGTGGCGGAACACGTAATGGCCATGCCCCATGCCCATCACCGGACTGGTGGGCAGGAAGGGCCTGTCGGGAGCGTAACTGTAGCAGAGACTGTTCATCAGCCGAATGGCGGCGTCCTGATCGGTCATGCCGCTCCAGACGTTGAACAGTTCATTCCCGCCGCACAGCAGTGTCACGCACGCATGCCGCCGCACGCGTTTGAGGATCGACATCGACTCCAAGTGCAGCACCCGGAGGTACTCCTCTGTGCCCTCGTAGCGGTTGCACGAGAGTGGGAATTCCTGCCAGACCATGATACCGTATTCGTCGCAGAGGTCGAAAAACGCCTCCTTGTTGACGATCGCGCCGCCCCAGCAGCGGAGCATGTTCATGTTCGCGTCGTGCACCAGGTCAAGTTGCACACGGTAGCGTTCGTGGTCGATGGTGCCGGGAAACACATCCGGCGCGACCCAGTTGGCGCCTTTGCAGAAAATGGCCCTGCCGTTGATTTCCATCGTGATGGGCGGCTCGCTGCGCGTCTTGGGGAAATCAGCGGGCCGGTCCCATTGGCCTGGCGCCATCACCAGTTTCACGCGGCGGAAGCCAATTCGTTGTGTGTGCGTCTGGATGACGTTGCCCGCTTCGTCGAGCAGTTCGACCACCGACGTATACAGCGCCTGCTCGCCCTGTCCGTTGGGCCACCAGAGGACAGGGCGATCCACGCGGACTCCGAGGTACAGATGTGCGCCAGAGCAACCGTAGTGATCCGCGGTAACGGGGCGACCGTCATCTAATTGAACATCATCCCCTTCGGGGTCGGGCTCGGACGGGAACGTCAGGCGTTGCGAGTCTACCTCGCTACCGTTGGGGGCCATCACACGCCATCGCAGCTTTTTCCCATAGTCGTTCAGCTTGATGTGCGCACGAAGGTCCGCATACGTGAAGTCGACGGCGAGTGTGTACTCGCACTCAGTCTCCACGATGTGGCAGGCAGGCCGAACCTCCAGGTACGTTTCGTCCCAGATGCCCAGCGGGATCAGCCGCGGATGAAAATCCCAGCCGTACGAGACGGCCGGCTTGCACGACTGATTCGCCTGCACGCGATCCTCGGGGAACGGAACGCTTTTTGGCGCGGGGAAAATTAACACTTCAAGTTCGTCGCCGGGCTTGGCATCCTCGTCGGTAAGGTCCAACTCGAACTGGGTGAACATCCCCTCGTGTTCGCGGAGCACTTTGCCGCCCAGCCGCACTTCGTAGCGGTAATCCACGCCTTTGCAGACGAGAAACAGCCGGTCGCCCGGTTTCATCGCGTCGAAGGCGGCCTGGTCGAGCGTGGCCTTGTACGACCAGAACTTGTCCTCCAGCCCGCCGTACTGTTTCCAGTTGTCGGCGTACCAGAAGTCGCCCCAACCGTGGGCGCGGGCCCAGTCCAGTTGCACCGCTCCGGGCACCTGCGCGGGAACGCGTTTTTCATCGGCGGAATCGGCTGACGCGCGCGGACCGACCGTCCAATGCAGCGGGAAACGTGAAAATGTTGACATACATGGTTCCTTTGACGGGTTTATCGTCCCCCCACGAAGGTCGTGTAGGACGGGAGAATCGGGTTGAGATACGTCACCGGCAGGTCGTTCAGGGTGTTTTCGGTGTCGTCGCCGTAGGGGCCGAAACGATACGGTGGCAGATACCGTAGTTCCGCGTGCCCGTCGAAGAAGAGGTAGCCGTTGGTGCCCATCCACGACATCTGACCGCTGAGGTTGGAAACCCGCTTCGAACCGCCCGGATGGGAACGGGCCGTGTCCGGGTTTTCCGCGTAATACGGCTGGTCGGTTCGGAGGCAGTTGGCCGTCAGCGAGTTGCCGTCCATGACTTCCCAGGAGGCATGGGTCAGCATCTCGCTTATCATCACGCTCTCGGCCGCCCGGCGGATACGGGTGAAGTTGTAATACTGCGTGTACGTGTGGGAGTACTGCGCGTTGAGATAGTTCTCCGCGTTGTCCGGGTCCCGGATCAGACCGACGTGATAGACATACTTCCCGTTCAGATTGTAATGCCATGTGGAATAGCTGACCCCATACGACCCGCCGCCACCGTTGTTGGTTCGGCCATATTTCGGGTCGCTCGGGCACAGCAGAATCGGAGAGGCGCGAAACCATCCCGCGCGGTCGGCCTTGATGGCCTGCGTGTCGGGAAACTGCGCGGGGTCTCCGTTCATGGCCTGGTACAGCGACAGATACCACGCCGACTGCCCGGCCACGGTCGCGCCGTGACCGAGGTGGTTGTACCCCGTCATGCCACCGTCGTTGTCGTTCATGTAGATCGCCAGGGCGGAGGCCATGTTCCGCAGATTGGACAGACAGCCGGCACTTTTGGCGATTTCCTTGGCTTTCTGAAGCGATGGCATCAGGATCGACACCAGCAGCGCGATAATGGCGATGACGACCAGCAGCTCGATCAAGGTAAACCCGTGACGCGGACGCGTCCGCGTGAAATGCACTGGCCGCACCATACACCGTCCTTTCGAGAGCTGACATGGGACAATTCGACACGGTACTGAGGATACTATATCAGACTATTTCCATGCTGTCCTTGAAAAACCGTGTGCTTACAGCGCCGCCTCCTCGTACGTGGGTTTGTATTTTTCGAGCAGCTTCACCAGGTCGGGCTGGTTGGGTTTGAGTTGTAGCGAGCGTTTCCAGGCCTCCAGCGCTTTGTCGCGGAGATCGGTGTTGGCCTTGTCGGACAGGTGTTTGGCCATGTAGACCACACCGATTCCGCGCGGGGCTTCGGCGTTTCGGGGGGCCAGTTCCGCCGCCCGCTCGTACGACGCCAGCGCGTTGTCGAGGTCCTTCAGGCGGTAGTAACACGTCCCCAGCAGCAGGTGCGGGTCCATGAACGTCGGTTCCAGTTCGGCGGCGGCCTTGAGCGAACCGATCGCGTCCTTGACCCATCCCTGCCGCAGATACGACGCGGCCAAATTCATGTGCAGCCGCGGTTGATTCACGTCCCGCTCCAGCGACTGGCGGTAGGCGGCGATCGCCTCGGTGAGCTTGGCCTGATTGTCATAGATGATCGCCAGGTTGCTCCAGGCCTGCGGGCGGTCATCGTCGATGGCGATGGCGGCCTGGCAGTACTCCTCGGCCTGGCTGTACTTGCCCAGTTGGAAGTAGCACGCGGCCAGGTTGAGGTTGGTGTCGTAGTCCTTTCGCTGAATGGCGTTGGCCCGCAGGTAGAGGACGCAGGCGCGGTTAAGGTATTTCTGAAAGAGCGAGTCGTCGTCGGTTCCCTGGGCCAATTGCTGGTAGACCACTCCGAGGTTGTAGTGCGGTTTGAAGTAATACGGATTGGCGTCGCAGGCGGCTTCGTAGGCGCGTCGGGCCAGTTCGAGGTTTCCCTGGCGGCGATAGATGTCGCCCTCGGCCGCGTGGGCGACCGACAGCGTCGGGTCGGCCTGGAGGGCCTTGCCCAGTTCTGTCAAAGCGTCGGCGTCGGTCAGACCCTGCGATTTGACGTAGTGGGCGATAGCGGATTCGGTGTCGATCTTCAGCGGTTTGGGCGGACTCGACGGTGTTTCCACCGGCGCCGTCCTCAACCATCCACACCCCGCCATCAAAATGGCCGTCGCCACCAGAACCACCGCATGCACACAGGCAATCCGTCGCATCGAAACACTCCTTGACAGTTTCTCCTAGTGTGGCGGTTTTTCATGGCAAGGTCAATAAATTCCTTGACGCCAAACGTCGCATAGTACAGAAAGGGACCATTATGACCACGCACCCTGACGGCGGCCACGGAAAGACATTGCGACGCCACAGTACAATCCTCATCCCTGTCACGATCGCGATGGCGGTCGTGATGGCCATGCTGACGGCGACCGCCTGCCAATCCCCGGACGAATCGCAACCGGCCCAGAAACCGGACACGCCACAAGCGGTCAAGACACCGGACGAACCACAGCCTGCCGCGAAACCGGACAGCCCGCAACCCGTCGAGAAACCGGACAACTCACCCCCGGCCAGGGAACTGGGCAAGCGGCAACCCATCGAGGAGCCGGAACCGGAATCCATACCGGAACCGGAACAGGCCCCCGTGGTGGAACGGGACCCTGACGAAGTATTGGAGAAACTGAAGGAACACGACGCGCTCTACGAGGCGGGGTTCACCGTCACGGGAACGACGCATGCCGATGACTGGCTGGCGCTGGGCCTCTTGAAAATCGCCACCACGAAAACCTGGCGGTTCGTCTATGACGCCGACCGTTGCGGGTACGTCATGGAGCTTACGGACCACGAAAAGCCCGTATATATGGAACGCATTGCCAACGCAAAATGGGGGCCAAGCTACGACAAAGACGGGTCGATGCTTGTGTCCCTGCGGGCCAAACAATGGGGGTACTGGGGCGACGACGCGTCCGGGAACCAGTATGAGGACACGTTGGTCAAGGTGACGCCGGCGAACGAGGTCACGGAATACGGGAAAGGATATAACACGATGTTATATGGACCAGGCGATGTCGGTCCGAATCTTCCCAAATACACCATCCTGTGGTCCCTGGGGCGAGGGTATTCGAAACTGGTGAACCAGATCATCTCGGCCCAGGAACGGGCCGACGGCCTGATTATGGTCACGGGGGTGGGAAACAAAGGCGAAGACTGGCCTGGGCGATGGGAACTGGAGGTCGATCCGTCCGCGGATTGGATGGTCCGGCACGCCCGCTTCTACAGCAACAGGGCCCCGGAGAAGATTGATGGCGAAATGAAAAACGACGGGACCACGCGGAGCGCCGAGTACTGCATTCCCGAGACGGCCACGTTTAATTTCTCGGGCCCGATTGAGGAAAACAACGACAAGTCCGACCCGTTCAAGCCTGTCCGGTTGACGTTTGACCCTCGTGTCAAGTTATTTGACGAGACGCTCTACGCCGACGCCCAGCAAACGGTCATGCGGAGCCGCCCGCCGAACCTCACGATCTTCGACTACCGCACCACGCCGACGCGAATCTACCAACCGGATGACGTGGCCAAATAGCGCGACCATTCGCGAAGCGTCCGCGATATAATGCCACGCTATGTCCGTACTGGATCATCTTCGGGAAGAACAGCAGGCCAAACACGGTGGCGGCTTATATCACAAGACGCAGGTGGCGTTGGCGTACAATTCCAACCGCATCGAGGGCAGCAAAGTCACCGAGGAACAGACCCGGTTTATCTTCGAGACGCGCACGATCGGTTTCAAGGATCAGGAGGCCGTGCCGGTCGACGATATCATCGAGACGTCCAATCATTTCGTCGCGTTCGATGCCCTGCTGGATACGGTCGAATCGCCCCTGTCCGGCGAACTCATCAAAACGTTTCACCGCCTGTTGAAGACCGGCACGGCGGACGTGACGTCGGGCCGGCACCGGATCGGCGACTGGAAAACGCTTCCCAACGAGGTCGGCGGCGTCGCCACCACCCTGCCGCACCATGTGGAAACGGACATCAACGGCCTGCACGCCTGGTATCATGTGCTGCCGGCGGTTTCGTTTGAAGATATCGTGGCGTATCACGTCCGCTTCGAAAGAATCCACCCGTTCCAGGACGGCAACGGACGCGTGGGCCGGCTGATCATGTTCCGCGAGTGTTTGAAGCACGACGTGATGCCGTTCATCATCGACGACGCGCACAAGCAGTTCTACTACCGCGGCCTGCGGGAATTCGCCACCATCCGCGGCTACCTGCTGGACACCTGCCGCTCGGCCCAGGACACGTACGCGAAATGGGTGGCGTATTTTTACCCCGACAATAAAGGAAAATCCCATGCCTATGACGGATCGTGAACGGTTTGTGAATTGCCTGACCGGGAAAAAAGTCGATCGGCCGCCCTACTGCATGATGTGGGGACCCTGGGGGTTCGCGTGGCAGCGGTGGCAGAACGAAGGCTGCCCGTTCAAGGACTGGGACCAGGTGCGCAAACACTTCCGCGTCGACACCGCGCCGCTGGTCATCCCCGTATGGTGCGGGCCCGCGCCGAACATGGGCTGGCAGCGCGTCCTCGAGGAAAACGACGAATGGATCGTCTACCTCGACTCGTGGGACATCAAACGCCGGAACCTCAAAGCCAACGAAGGCATGAGCGAGTTCCTGAAATTCCCCGTCTCCGACCGCGAAAGCTGGGAACAATTCAAGGCCGAGCGGCTGCAAATCGACCACCCCGACCGCTTCAAAGACGGGTGGCTCGCGCACTGCAAGGAGTGGATGCGCAACGACTGGCCGATCCAGTTGGGCGCCTTCCCCGACGTGACGCTCTTCGGCGGAATCCGTTGGATGCTCGGGGACGAAGAGTGTCTGCTGGCGTTCTACACGCAGCCGGACGTCGTCAAGGACATGATGGACCACCTGACCGATCTGTATCTGCACGTATTCGAGCGCGTGGTGGCCGAGGGCGTGCGGGTGGACGTGATTCACATCTGGGAAGACATGTCAGGCCGACAGGGGTCGCTGATTTCACCGGCCCATTTCCGCCAGTACATGACGCCCAATTACGCGCGGATCAAGGCCTTCGCGAACAAGTGCAACATCCCGCTGATGAGCGTGGACACCGACGGAAACCCCGACGCCATCGTGCCGCCGATGATGGAAGGCGGCGTGAATTATCTTTGGCCGATGGAGGTGGCGGCCGGGACGGACGTGAACGACTTTCGCCGGCGATATCCCGATCTGGCGTTGATGGGCGGGTTCGACAAGCGGGCGGCCGCCGCGGGCAAGCGGGCCATCGACGCGGAAATCGAACGCATCCGCCCCGCCGTCGCGACCGGACGCTACATGCCCGATTTCGACCACCTCATCCCCGACGACGTGTCGTGGGACCACTACGTCTACTACGTCGAAAGCATGAAACGGCTCGTGGGGGCGACGTAAAGCAATCAACGACTACCCTGTCACATTTTTTCGCCGCTATTCCGAACTCGACGGGTTGAAGGAATCCCATTCGTTATCCAACGGGACCAGCAGGAAGGTGTACAGGAATTCGTCGGCGATGGCGCGGGGCCAGGTCAGCCTGGGAATGCGCATCTCGTGGTTACTCCCGGCGATCAGTCGCTCAGTCAGCCGCGACGGGCGCTCGGTCGCGAACAATTCGCCCAGGCACCGGGCGGCCAGCGCCCTGCCCTCGAGTTTCACGTTTGTGTCGCCCATCACCGACAGCAGTTTTTCCCCGGCACGGTCGTGTTCCTGGCAGAGCGCCATCGCCAGGGCCGTTTCGCTGGCGATGTGCGAACCCAGTTCCCAGGTCTCCTTGAGCACGCCGATCGCCTCGCGCGACCCGGTGAGTCCGACGCCCAACACAGCAGCGCGGCGCCCCAGCACGCCGTCGCGGTCCGTGCGGTTGTTTTTCGGTGACAGGAACGTCCGGGCCGGTCCAAGGATCTCCGCGTCGCCCAGCATCCCGCGGGCGAGCATCGCGTACCCGGTCAGCAGATCGCCCGACCCACCGAATACCTTATCGGCCGGCTGGAAAAACACCAGGTTCTCCTCCCGACCGCTCAACCCCAGCGCCAACGCGCAGGCGGCCCGGAAATCCTCCGGTTCGTTGCGGTCCGCCATGCGCTGCGCCAGCAGCAGGCACACCTTGTCGTAATCCTTGCGGTCCTTCGCCTGCTCGTCCTCCGTGACCACCCGACTGTAGAGCCCCAACGCCAGCGCCGCGAACCCGCGCAGCGGGTCGGGGTCTTTCGGTTTGGTGACGACGCCTCGCGCCGGGGCGGGCGGCGTGGCGCGGACCAGTTCCACCAGGACAGGCATGGCCTCGACGTCGCCCAACTGCCCCAGCGCCATGATCGCCGCCGACTTGTAAATCACACTGTAATCGAGCGTGTCGAACCGCTTGTCGTTGATCTTCGCCAGGGGCTCGGTCATCGCCTGCCGCAGGGCCTTCCGCGAGGCCGGGGTGTCGATCCGTCCCAGCGCCAAGGCCGCCGACGCGCGAAGATTCGCCATCACCACCGGTTCCACGCCGAGATTGACGTATCCGATAACCTCGGCCACCCGGACGTTCTTCGCGGAGGCTTTGACGCCCAACCACCCGAAGTCGTACGCCACGCCGTCCTGGCCGCCGATGGTAATCTTCGCGGGGTCGCAAGTGTCCCCGCCGAAATGCTGCTGCATATACCGCTGCGCGCCCCGGCCAGTGGACGTCCAGTAGGTCTCCTGGATCGTGCGTTGATAGGCCCGGGCGACCGACTGGCTCATGGTGCGGAAATCCTTACAGACGGCCTCGGAACGGCGAACCCTCCACAACTCCGCGAACCGCTCGTTTTGCTCGTTAAGCATTCGGTACGCCGGCAGGGCCTTTCCGGTCGGTGTGGCCAGCAGAATGTGCGTCAGCCCGCTGACGTCCTCCTGGCCACCCCGCCGTCCCAGGCCCTGAATCGCCTCGCTGGCGATCCAGGGCGTGTTGGTTTTTCCCATCGCGTCGCGGAACAACGTCGCGGGCGCGTCGAGTTGGTGCGACAGCGCCCATAACGAAACCGCCGACGCCTCCAGCCGCAACCCCTCGATCAGACGTTCCCGGATGTCCCCGCTTTGCATGGTGGCCCAGACGGCGGTTTTCAGCACCACCGGATCGGTCGGGGGCAGCGGGCGCGTCAGCGACCAGGCCGACAGGGACGTCATGGCTGGCGGCTGGGTGAACTTTCGCATGGCCACGATGGTGGCGGGTTTCAACCGCCGCATCAGCCCCAGGGACATCAACGCCGTCTGGCGTTCGGTGGACTGCTTGTCGAGCATGTCGACCAGCGCCTGCTCCGCCTCGGGCGTGTCCAGAAGCCCCAGCGCGAGAATCGCCGCCTGACGGACGCGGAGTTCCTTGTCTTTCGTCGCCACGGCGATCAGCCAGGGCTGGGCCGTCGTCGCGCCCATCTGCCCCAGAGCCAGGGCGGCCGATCCGCGGATCGCGAACGAATCGTCCCCCAGGGCCTCCAGCAGCGTTTGGGCCGCCTCGCGACGACGTTGGGACGCCGATTCGAGATCGGCCCCTTGTTCGACGTCCTGGTGGTGGGCATGGAGATACACGCCGCGGTTGGCCTCCCACCACGCCTGCCAGGTCGGGGCCGGGAAATGAAACCGCCGGAACGTGTCGCCCATCGGCGGATACACCACGCCGCCGGAGGCCACGCGCCCCGTCGGGGTTGGCTGGGGTTTGGGCACGGGCTGGGTCGTCGGCGCCGGACGCGGTGGAGTGGGTCGAACCGGCTGGGGTTGGGGTTGTGGGCGAAGCGACGGTGGCCTCGGAATCGACTGGGCCGACGCCCGCGTGAGGATCGTCACGAGCGCCGCGCTCGCCAGCATCACACCCACCAGCACCGCCAGGGATAAGGACTTCCGTTTCATCATGATGAGTCGGCTCCTTCGTCGTTCGCGCAGCGCGACGTATCCAAGCAGACCATCATACCACCGGAAGGTTAGGGGGAAAAAATAAAATGTGAAAGTCGATATCGAACAGGGATTTCAAAATTGCCCCTCTACCGTCACCGGGAGGTGCGCGGTATAATCGGCGGCATAGCGGCGACAGTGACTTCGCAAGAATTTCAGCATGGAATACCGGGAAATCATCCGATTAATTGAGCAAGACGGCTGGGTGCAGGTCTCACAGGCTGGTAGCCATCGGCAATACAAGCACCCCATCAAGCGGGGCCGAGTGACGGTGGCAGGAAAGCCGAATGAAGACGTGCCGCCCAAAACTCGCAAGAGCATTTTGCACCAGGCGGAACTGGCGTGAACTGGCTCTGTTGTACCACGATTACGGATCGAACAATGACGCTGACACGGCAATCGTCTGAACATGGCCCGCAGAACGGCAACCATGTATAATACGGAAGTGAAAGGAAGCATCATGAGAAGGACTGATCGAAAATATCTGGTGCTCATTGAGCAGTCGGATAATGGGAAATACTCGGCGTATGTTCCCGATTTACCAGGCTGCGCGGTGGTAGGATACAAAACGATTGCCGGCGCGCTCCGATCCATGGAAAAGGCCCTCCGTATGCACCTGGCAGGCATGGAAGAGGACGGTTTGCCAATCCCCGAACCGACAACACGAGGCGAGTATGTCGCGGCGTAAAACTGCCGACACTCGCCGTACACGATAACGAACGAAAGAAGGTTTTGCCTTATGTGCGCGATGGCTTCGATGACGCTGGGCCAGGACGCGGTCGATTTTATCGACGACGACCACCTGACCGCGCTGACCCACACCCCGCAGGACGCCGCCGCCGTGCGCGACGTGATCGCGAAGAGTCTGGACAAACAACCGCTGACGGTCGAGGAAACCGCCCGGTTGCTGTCGGCCGAAAGCCCCGACCTGCGCGAGGAAATTTTCACCGCCGCCCGGCAGCTCAAGCGCGACGTCTACGGAAACCGCATTGTGCTGTTCGCGCCGCTCTACATCGGAAACGACTGCGTCAACGACTGCCAATACTGCGGGTTCAAGCGAAGCAACCCCGACGCCATCCGCCGAACCCTCGACCACGATGAGATCCGCCAACAGGTGCGGATGATGGAGGCGGCCGGCCACAAACGGCTGATCGCCGTCTTCGGCGAGCACCCGCGGTACGACGCCGCCTACATGGCCGACTGCGTGCGGGCGATTTACGACACGAAACTTCCCGAAAAACACGGGGAAATCCGCCGCGTCAACATCAACGCCGCCCCGCTGGACACCGAAGGATACCGCCTCCTCAAGCAGGCCAACATCGGAACGTTCCAGATTTTCCAGGAGACCTACCACCACGCGACCTACGCGGCGCTGCATCCGAAGAACACGCGAAAGGCCAACTACCTGTGGCGGCTTGACGGCCCGGGGCGGGCCATCGACGCCGGGCAGGACGACGTGGGAATCGGCGCCCTGTTCGGGCTCCACGACTGGAAGTTCGAGGTGCTAGGCCTGGTCAGCCACGCGATGCATTTGCAGCAACGTCACGGGTGCGGACCGCACACGATCAGTTTCCCGCGGCTTCAACCTGCCGCCGGCGTGTCGCTTGGCGGGTACGACTTCGTGGACGACGAGAGTTTCAAGCGGCTGATCGCCGTGCTGCGGCTGGCCGTTCCATACACCGGACTGATCTGCACGGCCCGCGAAAACGGACAGCTCCGCCGCGAGGTGATGGAGTTCGGAATCAGCCAGATCGACGCGGGCAGCCGCATCGAGATCGGCGGGTATACCCTGGCGGGCGACTCGCAGGTGATGGAACGCGAGCAGTTCGCCCTCGGCGACATCCGCCCGCTGGACGAGGTGCTGCGCGAGCTGCTCCAGGACGGCTATCTGCCGAGCTTCTGCACGGCCTGCTACCGTCTGGGGCGCACCGGCGAGCATTTCATGGAGTTCGCGATTCCGGGGTTTATCAAGCGGTTCTGTACGCCCAACGCGTTGACGACGCTGGTGGAATACCTGTCCGACTACGCCAGTCCCGAAACACGGGCCGCCGGGGACAGCCTGGTGGCGGCGGAACTGGCCAAACTCCCCGACGGCCCGCAGAAGGTGGAACTGGTAAAACGGCTGGAGACGATCCGCCAAACGGAAAAACGGGATCTATACTTTTAGGTTGTCGTAAATCCTGTGGACTGGGCGATGGAGGTTTGATATGACAACCAGACTTGAACCCACGTTGAATGAGTTGAATGATCTGGCCATGGATGCGCTGTTGAAGGCGCTGGGACCCGTGGGAATGGTTCGTTTCCTGCGGCAGTTCGAACATGGTAGCGGTGATTACACGAAAGACCGCCACCAATGGTTGGACAACGTGCCGTTCGACGATTTTGCCGCTGACGTGATGCGGATTCAGAAAGAGACCAAAGCGACAAAACGCCGCCGTCAACGGCCCATGAAATGACAGCGCAAGACGATTGTACGGAAAGTAGAAAAGGGAGACGCACATGAAACGCCTGATCCTGTCGTGCCTTTGCATCGTCGTGATGGGTGTCGCCTTGTCACCGGCCATGTTCGCCCAGGAAGCCGACGCCACACCGGACGCGCCCGCCGTGGAAACGCCCGCCCCGGAACCCGCCGCGGGAACCGAGACGAAAGTCATGACGATTGAGCTGGAGACCCTGCCGCCAACCGACACGGAAACCGACACGGAAGGTGACGAGGAGGCCACGACGGAACCCGCGACCAGGCCGGCGCCAAAGCCCGTCGTCGCGCACATGAGGCTGAGCGGGTCAATCCCCGATTCGCCTCCTGAGGTGAGTCTGTTCGGTGACGGTGGCGGCGGGCGGCGGACTCTTCGCGACTGGTTGGCCCGTCTGGCCCAGGCGCGCGACGACGCCAGGGTGCAGGCCGTCGCCCTGGAACTGGACCGCATGGCGCTCCCGTGGTCGCAGGCGCAGGAATTGGCCGACGCCATCCGCCAGCTCGATCAGGTCAAACCGGTTCATGTGTTCTTCACCGTCGGCGGAATCGGAACGTACACGGTGGCGGCGGCGGGACGCGACGTCGCGATGGAACCGGCCGGTGAACTGGACATCCGCGGGCTCGCGGGCGAGATGACCTACTTCCGCGGGACGCTGGACCTGCTGGGAATCGTCCCGCAGATGATCCAGATCGGAAAGTTCAAAGGCGCCGCCGAACCCATGACCGACAAAACCCCCACGCCGGAATTCCAGGCCGAAATGGACAAAATTTTCGACGACCTGTACGACCAGATGGTCACGCAGATCGCCCAGGCCCGCCGGCTGGAACCCGCCGATGTCAAAGCCGCCATGGACGAGGGACCCTTCACGGGGCGGCAGGCGCAGGCGGTGAAATTCGTGGACACGCTCGTCGAGCGGGGACAGTGGCAGGAGCACGTCCGCAACCAGGAGGGCGGACCCGAGGGCGCGGTCGCGTGGCGGTCGGATTACGGTTTGAAGAAGACCCCGACACCCGACGTGTCCAATCCGCTGGCCTTGCTGTCGTCGATGATGCAGGAGCGCGGTGAGACGATCAAGTCCCCGACCGTCGCGATCGTCCACGCCGACGGCATGATCGTGGACGGGTCCAGCGGAAGCGGGCTGCTGGGACAGAAAATGGTCGGCGCCCGCACGATGGTCCGCGCGCTCAACGAGGTGGCCGCCGACAACCGCATCAAGGCCATCGTGCTGCGGATCGACTCGCCCGGAGGATCGGCCATCGCCAGCGAACTGATCTTCCAGGCCGTGCGCGACGCGTCCAAAAAGAAACCCGTCGTCGTGAGCGTCTCCAGCATGGCCGCCAGCGGCGGATACTACATCGCCGTCGGAGGTCCGACCATCTACGCCGACGCCACCTCGCTGGTCGGATCGATCGGCGTGGTCACGGGAAAATTGGCCACCACGGACACTTTCGAGAAAATCGGAATGACCACGCACGCGATCACGCGGGGCAAAAACGCCGGACTCGAACTCTCGCGCCCCTGGACCGACGCCGAAGCCGCCGTCGTCACCAGGCACGCGCAGACAACATACGATCTGTTCGTCCGGCGCGTCGCGGAAGGACGCGGGGAAAAAATCGCCCAGGTGGATGAGATCGCACAAGGCCGGATTTTCACCGCCCGGCAGGCGCTGGCCAACGGGATGATCGACCACATCGGCGGACTGCGCGACGCGATCGCCGACGCCCGCAAACAGGCCGGTCTGGAAACGAGCAACCTCATCTCGCTTCCCCGACCGAAAACCTTCGCGGACATGTTCTTCAACGCCGACGGCGACGAATCCCACGTGCCCGCCCCGCTGCGAAACCTCACCGCCGATTCGCGCCTGCTCCAGGAACTCGCCAGACACCGCGGAGCGGTCTACCTGCTGAACCTGGCCAGCGGCATGCGAAACCAGACCATGTTCACCGCCCTGCCGTACCATGTGCAACTGCCGTGACGCGCCCCAGGGCAAACGCATGTAGCATTCGCAAGTGGCGTGATCGGCCACCGGCCCCTGGCATTTTGCGTTGTAGAACGTGGTAAAAACGAAACGGTCGGCCTATGGCGACGTTCTGCAACGCAAAATGGCAGGGCCTGCCGGCCTGTCACGCCACTTGCGTCACGTATCTGCGTTCGCCCTGACGCCCACACCACGTCTTGCCCGCCCGTTGGTCTCACGGTACACTGTGACCATGGCGTCGGACATGGAGCGAACTCGCGAGCAGGTTATTCGGCGGGACGGGCGGTATCCCGTCGAAGCCTTTGATTTTCTTCAGGACGGAATGGCCAGGGCGGTCAAGGACGCCCACGGGAAGAAGTTCGTCTCCAGACCAGGCCACGATCAGCACGTCACCGGACAGCAGGTCTGCCTGGCCCTGCGCGACCTGGCGTTGGAACGGTGGGGACTACTCGCCCGTCATGTGCTGGTCCACTGGCGAATTCGCGCCACGGTGGATTTCGGCCATATGGTCTACCTGATGATCGAACACGGCCTGATGCACAAAACCGACGAGGACAGTCTGGACGACTTCCGCGACGTCTACCCCTTCGAAGACGCCTTCGCGCCGCGGGATTGTTTTGAGTTAAAAGAGTAGAGTTTCACAGCGGGCAGGCTTCGAACCGCCGCGAACCGACGCAGCGTTGGGCGTGGGTGTACCCTGCCGACTTGGCCAGGGCGGCGGCCTGGTCGAACCCGTAGCCAACTTCCTCGGGGCAATGGCTGTCGCTTCCGAGGGTGATCGGCACGCCCGCCTGGTGGAATATCCGCAGCAGGTCCAGTCCTGGGTAGATTTCGCGGGCGGGTTTTCGCAGACCCGCCGTGTTCAGCTCGACGATCACGTCCGCCCCGGCGAAGGCCGCCGCCGTCTCGCGGTAGACCTCGCCCAGGTCGCCCGTCGGGCGATGGCCGAATTTTTTCGGCAGGTCGCAGTGCCCGAT
>Ga0123353_10004036_pt1 | contig 18811 bp, 7 predicted proteins | sample TergutLab28metaG_3_FD_92763 | JGI IMG/M metagenome (GOLD analysis project Ga0123353, IMG submission 92763) | Labiotermes labralis P3 segment gut microbial communities from Petit-Saut dam, French Guiana - Lab288 P3 | ecosystem: Host-associated > Arthropoda: Insects > Digestive system > Gut ... | reverse complement strand
TTTATCATGTGAAAGACGGTTTTGAAAAGAGCGCCGACGCCTTGCGTTCGATGGTTGCCGAAGGATATTCCGTAGCGGTTTTCCCTGAAGGAACGCGCTCTGCGGACTGTAAAATGCGGCGTTTCCACAATGGAGCATTCTATTTGGCCAAACAGTTGGATTTGGATATTTTGCCGGTTACCTTGTATGGAATGGGATTGGTGACGCCCAAGACAGACCCTTTCAACGTCCGCAAAGGAGATTTGGTGATAGAAATGCTACCGCGTATCGACAGGCAACAGATTCAGCAGCACAGCGACCGCGAAAATGCCCGGTACATTTCCGACCTGATGAGACGTCATTATGAAACTATGAAAGAGCGGTTTCAAACAACCGATAATCCATATTTCAGGCAACGCTTAACCACCAACTACGTGTATAAAGGCCCCGTGGTGGAGTGGTATCTGCGCATCAAACTACGCATGGAGCGTAATTACCGCATGTTCGATAACCTGATACCCCGTTGCGCCGTCATCACCGACCTTGGATGCGGTTACGGCTTTCTGGCTCACATGCTGGCGTCGCTATCCGATGAACGCACCATTACCGGCATTGACTATGACGAGGAAAAAATAGAAACGGCCAACCATTGTTTTTCCAAAACTGACCGTTTGCAGTTTGTAACTGCCAATGTGGCCGGATATCCGCTTTCGCTATCCAATGTTTTTATCCTCAGCGATGTGCTCCATTATCTGCAACCCGAAGCGCAGCAACAGTTGTTATTTCAGTGCGTTGAAAAACTTCTTCCCAACGGTATTATCATCATCCGCGACGGCGACCGCAACATGTCCAAAGCGCATCAACTAACCCGCCTCACCGAGTTTTTCTCTACCCGTCTGCTAAAATTCAACAAAACCAGCAATGAACTGCATTTTTTTTCGGAAAAAGACGTTCTCGGATTTGCCGAAAAGCATGGATTGAATGTTGAAAGCGTCAACAACGACCGGTATACATCGAACAAGGTGTATGTTTTGAGTAATAAAAATATCTGAATATCAGATTTATATTTAATTTTGTCACCTTTTTTCAGTGAGTTATGAAGTGATACGAAATATTTTATGAATATTTTTTTTGTTTTTTCAAAAAAAAATTTCATCTTTGCGGCTGTTAAATAATTTTCGAGTATGAAAAAAGGGATTTTTATAATTGTAATGCTGTGTGCAAGTTTTATCTCTTATGCTCAGGTAGAACAGTCGTCACAAAGAATAGCCGAAACAGAGCATAAAAAATTAGCTTCTGATTTATCAACCGCTCTGAGAACCGGGAAAGGTAAACCTGCTTTCGGAAATGCAGGAAAAGATAAACAGTTCCTTTTGGAGGATAATGAGCAAACTTTTACCGCCTATTTAGGTTGGAAAAAGACGCAATTCGACAAAAGAAATTTAACGTCTGTTTTCCAAGGCCTTCTGTCAGCGGCCAAACAAAAAGACGCTAAGAAAAAGGTTAGTGTGAGGGTTTCTTTTCCACTTGATGGTACCGAGTTTAAAGGTCCGGCAACCAATACATCCGGGAAAGCGATAAAAGACGCTTATGTTGTTTCAACAACAGCAGAAGTAGCCGTTGAAGCCGGCAAACAAGGGACGGAGAAGAGCCTTGCAAAAAATAATCTGACCTTGAACTGGGAGGTTTTACTCAAAGTCGACAAGAAGACCGGCGCTGTGGATACCAAAGGCAGCAGAGCCATTTTGCGATCGATTTCTGTTGAAACGTCATCCGGGTATTTTCTTGCGGAAAGACAACGGATGCAGTCAGTAGCTGAGCAATTGATAAAAGATTATTATCAATCGCTGAGAGATGCCAGTTGGTCGGCAGTTGAAATTCCCGATGAATGGAGAAGCCCGCTCCAAACCAGTATCAAGAGGGAAACCGAAGGAAATGTTTCGGTATCCTTGCCCTCATCTACATCTTTTGAGGTCAGCGCTGTTCCCAGTCTCAAAATTTTTGTTGACCCGGAAGCATATCATAAAGTCGCTTTGGGGTTCAGAATTGCCATAGACGATGATTTGAGTTCGGGACGAATCACTTCTGTAAGGTATACCGAGTTGGAAAAACCGAAAATTGTAGTTGTCGCTGAGCCTGAGCCCGAGCCTGTGATTGCTATACAACCCGAACCACAACCTGTAGTAAGAGAAAGCGGCACTTTCTACAAAGTACAGATTTTAAGTCTTTTTAAACCTATTGCACTTTCTGATTTGCCATCCCGGTACAGAATGGATAATGTAATGATTGAAAAATACGTTGTCGGAGGAGTAACTTATTTTAAATATGTGGTTCCCGGCGGTACTACTTTGAACGAAGCTCTTGCGGTAAGGAGGCAAATGCGTGAAAAAGGTATTGAAGACGCATGGATTGCCATATATGAAAACGGAGTGCGTATTGCTCCAAACGAAGGCACTCCGGAAACGATCATTGCCCTTTGATTTTGCGATATTCGAACATCTGTGCTACTTTTTGAGACTGTAGCCTATACTCTATTTTTTAGGCAGTAAGGTTTTTAGCCCCATTTCCGCAGCCTTTTCAAGCATAAAATTACGTGCTGCTTCGTATTCGTTGGGAATGATCCCATCGAGAATAGCCTCTTTAATTGCATTTTTTATAGTACCCACATCCCGGCAGGGCGGGATACCGAAAGTTTTAATGATTTCGTCGCCCGACACGGGTGGTTGAAAGTTGCGAATAGCGTCCTTTTCTTCTATTTCCTGCAATTTGTGCCGCACTAATTCGTAATTTTGCTGGTAGCGCACCACCTTATCGGCGTTTTTCGAAGTGATATCAGCGTCGCACAGGAGCATCAGATCGTCGATGTCGTCGCCGGCATCAAACAGCAACCGACGTACAGCCGAATCAGTGACGACATCCTCAGCCAGTACAATGGGGCGCAAGTGAAGCAAAACCAACTTCTGAACATATCTCATCTGTTCGTTCATGGGCAGTTTCAGGTTGCGGAACAGTTTGGGTATCATTTTCGAACCCACAAACTCATGTCCGTGAAAAGTCCATCCTTCTCCGGGCTGGAAGTGTTTGGTGGCGGGTTTACCTATGTCGTGCACCAAAGCCGCCCAGCGAAGCCACAAATTGTCGGTATGCTGGCAAATATTGTCCAAGACCTTGATGCTGTGCAAAAAATTCTCTTTGTGCGCATGGTTTCCCCATTTTTCAACACCTTTCAGGGCGGCAAGTTCCGGAAAAACAAGTTCGAGTAAACCTGAGTTGTCGAGCAGCAGAAAGCCGAATGATGGCCGGGGCGAAAGGATGATTTTGTGCAGTTCGTCGGAAATACGTTCTTTGGAAATGATGTGGATTCGTTCACGGTTGCGGGTAATGGCGTCGAAGGTTTCGTCGCAAACGGAATATCCGAGTTGTGCTGCAAAGCGTATGGCGCGCATCATACGCAGGGGGTCGTCGCTGAAAGTGACGTCGGGGTTGAGCGGTGTACGAATGGTGAGTTGCTTTATATCTTCCAGTCCGTTGAAAGGGTCTGTCATCTGACCGTAGGTTTCGCGGTTCAGCGATATGGCAATGGCATTGATGGTAAAATCGCGGCGTTGCTGGTCGTCCCGGAGGGTGCCGTCCTCTACAACAGGTTTGCGCGAGTTGCGGCTGTATGATTCGCGGCGTGCGCCCACAAATTCAATATCATCCGCGCCATAACGAAACATGGCCGTACCGAAATTTTTGAATACGCTCACAGGCAGTTTTGAGTCGATACGGGCGGCAACCTTACGCGCCACGTCAATACCGTTGCCCAATACCACAATGTCTATATCCTTGGAAGGACGCCCAATGATTAAATCGCGTACATACCCGCCAATCACAAAAGCCTGCAATCTCTCTTCTGTTATGACGTCGGACACAATTTTAAAAACCGGATGCTTCAAACATTCACGCATATATCAATATAAAAAGCCGCAAAGGTAGTGGTTTTTTCTTATCCAAATCACCTTTTATCCGCAAACTTTACCGGTTTTCTGCTCATCTGCGGGTTTTGGAGTTGATGAATATGGTCCGGGTTCTCAAAACAAATATCGGGCGCTACCCTTAGTTTCGCGCGAAAATGGTCTTTGATGATTTTTTCAAACGCTTCATCTTTGCGCGTAGCCCCGATTCGTATCCGTATTTCGTCAGTTCCTATGTCGTTGGTCAACACTTCTACAAAATAGTTATGCACTCCGGCGATATTGTCCAGAATATCATACAGGGCCGGCGGATAAAGCGTTGTTCCCTTGTATTTAATCATCTGTTTTTTCCGACCTATGACCATCCCCAGCCGCATGGTGGTTAACCCGCACGTGCACGGCGCAGTATCGTAACTGCAAATATCGCCGGTTTTGAAACGCAACAACGGCATTCCTTCCACGCCCAATGTGGTTACCGTTACTTCGCCTTGTTCGCCTTCATGCACCTGCCGGTCATTATCGTCGAGCAGTTCAACAATAATCAGTTCGGGGTGGTGGTGACCGCCGCGACCAGCGACACATTCGGTGAATGAGGTTCCCATTTCGGTGGAGGCATACGTGGAATGGAGAGAAAGCATATTCCAGCGTTGATTGATACGTTGCCCGAGCATATTCAGCGAATAGTCGGGGTTGCGAAGCGGTTCGCCGATGCAGATGGCTTTGCGTAATGAACTTTGATTGAGGTCGTAGCCCTGCGATTCGGCGTGTTCGATAATTTTGAGCAGGAACGAAGGTACTACGATGCAAACGGTAGGCGAAAAACGCCGGATACTGTCCAATTGCAGTTCGGGGATACCATTGCCCACCCGTACAACGCCCGCTCCCATCTTCCGCACACCGAGAAAATAGGCTAATCCGGCCATGAAACGCCGGTCGATGGTGGTCATCAACTGGAAGACATCGGTTGACGTACATCCTGCGCCAAGAAACGAGATTGCTTCGTTGTAGGATAACCGTTCCAAATCGTCGCCGGTAGCCGCAAACGTGACGGGTTCGCCCAGCGTTCCCGAAGTGGTGATATAGTCGCTGATCCGGCAACGTTCAACACAAAGGAAATCGTCGTTGTGCTGTTGCAGGTCTTCCTTGGTGGTGAAAGGGATGTGACGTAAATCTTCCAACCTGCGAATCTTTGAAACATCAATGTGATGTTGCCTGAACAAGCGTTGATAGAAAGGCGAATACTGTTCAAGATAAACTAATTGTCCGGCTAATTTTTGTTCCTGAAATTTTTTGACGACAGCGGCGGGCTGCCGTTCGATGTCGGGGATACGTATCGGGACAGTCATTTGTTAAAAAATCATTCCTTCACCACTCTCATTGTTTTCACTTTCCCACCCTTTTCCAAATGGAAGAAATATACGCCCTGCGATAAATATTCCAAATGCAGCATTTCGTCGGGGCTGGTTAATATCCGGGTGTGAACTATAACGCCGGCGGCATTGACGATCTGCAGAGATACGGCGTGCCACGCATCCGCATCCGTGACGATGTGCAGTGCGTCCGTAAAGGGATTGGGGTAAACGTTCACTTCTGTATTCCAAAATTCTTCCATGCCGGTGGGACGTTGCTTCCATTTGGCATAGAGCGTGAGGTCTTCCGTTAACACGTCGGACTCGAAATCCCACGCGATGGTACACTCCATGTCGCGATACCAACCGTCAAAATCATGTCCTGAGCGCACTGGGTCGGAAGGCTTTCTTACTTTCTCGCCCCCCGTCTGGTCGTGGTACGTCATTATCGGATTACTGTCCCGCGTGTCGAACTTTACGGTATAGAGCTTTATCTCCTCATAAACCGCCATGACCGTCACCGGATTGGCGGGCATGATGAAGGAGGTCGTCGGGTTGTCGGCTTTAAGAAAGTTAACGCCCTGACTTGCCGACGTCCAGTTTTTGAACTTCTGGCCTGCCGGAGCCGTACCTGCGATGATGATCACAGGATCGCCGGCCTCGTAGTAGCCGCCACCTGTTGCACCGGTTCCGGCGCTTGAAACCGTTACCTGGTACTCCCAGTTTGCGGTGACCGTAACTGCGCGGGCAGGCATGATAAAACCGGTCTCTGCGCTGGTCTCGTCGTCGATAGATAGATCGCCGCTGATGGTCCAGTTTTTGAATCTCTGACCTGCCGGAGCCGTTCCTGCGAAGATGGAGACCGGGTCGTCGGCTTCGTAATTGCCGGCGCCCGTTGCGTCGGCGGCGCCGCCCGATAGCGTAACCCGGTAACCCGACGTGGTTATCGCCTCAAAGTTTGCCGTTACCGTAACTGCGTTGGCCGGCATGGTAAAGGAGGTTGCCGGGTCGCTGGAATTAGCGAAAATAATACCGGGGGGTGTTGACGTCCAGTTGATGAACCTCTCTCCTTCCGGCGTCGTTCCCGCGCTGATCTCAACGTTTGCACCCGGCGCATAACTACCGCTGCCCGACGCATCGCCGGCGCCCGAAACGGTAACTTCAAATTTTACCACGTCAGTCTTTACCGTCGCCGCCGCGCTTGCCGCTGAGGCTTCGGTATCCGGCGTTGCCGCCACTCTCTGATAGAAAGAATAGGTCGTATTTGAGATTAATCCGTCAAATTCATTGTTGGTGGTCCATGACGCTTCGTTGTCCTTGTCCCTCGTGTATTCATATCCGGGAATGGCCGCCAGCGTGACGGTGTTATGGGTGATCATTTCTGCTGTAGGCGGAGACGACGGGGCAGGCGGCGGAGATTTTTTCTTTACCGGACTCGTCGGTTCGCTGATCACTTTTCCTATCGGAAGAATAGAAGTGATTTCAAGCGTGATGATTTTGCCAAAATCGGCCGGGGTGACAGTGTATTGCTGGTCCCTACCTACTTGAAAACCGTCAATTTTCCATTCATATAAATGATAAATACTGTTGTGGTCTTCAAGATATCCGCTCAGTAGATCGCCTATCACCGGCGCAGTAATGTCGATGGTTGCCCTGCCAAAGAGAGGGGCTTCGGTGGTCGTTCCATAAATGGACAGGCTGTTTGGCGACCCGTATGTCTCTTCTGTTTCGGCTACTCTTTGATAGAATTTATTATCAGAGGTTCCCGGGGTTAAATTGGTAAATACATTGCTTTTAAACCAATTCACTTCGTCCATCGAATATTCATATCCGTCAAACGGCTTGAGCGTTATACTTTCGTGCGTTCTGCTTTCAATAATGGGTGGATCTGGTTGCGGGGGCGCCGGTTTCTTCACAACTGCCGGCGTTGCAGCGCTGGTTCGCGTGCCCGTTTCTACGCTTGAGGTTATTTCAAGCGTGATGGTCTTGTCGAAATCGCCGGCGGTTAAAACGTAGGTTTCATCCCCGCCTGACTGTAGTACAACTGCACCGGCTTTCCATGTGTACGTTAACGTGCCAGAATTGTTGCCGCCCACAAGCGATCCGGTAAGCGTCGTGCCTATTTGCAGATTTGCGGAAACGATGGTTGCAACTCCGGTGAGCGCCGGCGGCGCAGCGGTGCTTATAATCCGCGCAACGCTTGCCGCCGAGGGTTCGGTATCCGCCGTTTCTGCGACCCTTTGATAGAATGAATATGGAGTGCCGGGCGTTAAACCGCCGAACACATTGTTGGTTGTCCACGACACTTCGCCGTCTTTGTCCATCGCGTATTCATTCCCGGCAACGGCAGTCAACGTAATGCTGTTGTGCGTCAGTGCGCCGGAGGTGGGTGCCGTGGGCGCCGATGGCGGGAGTTTTTTCTGAACTTCATTGGTTGGTTCGCTGAAGATCGTTCCTTCTGCTAAGTTCGATGTGATTTCAAGGGTGATGGTTCTGTTCAGGTCGGCTACGGCAACCGTGTAATCCTTAGTTACAGCCCTCACATCGCCGCCCGCTTTCCAGAGATAAATCAACATTTCCGGAGAAACGCCGGCGGAGTTGACCGTTGCGGTCAGCACGTCTCCAATGCGCGGATTCTCGTTGACGATAGTTGCAGTACCTCCGGTGAGGTAGACTATCGGAGCGGGGTCGGTCTTTTCTTCCAACGCTTCGCTGGGCGCTGAAGCGTCGGCTTCATCCGTTGCGCGTATTCTCTGATAGAAAAGATATGTCGAGTTCGGAATCAGATTGTCAAATACTGCGCTCCCCTGCCAGATGGCAGATGCATTGGATATATACTCGTAGTCACCGTTTGCCTCCAGCGTAATGCTTTCGTGAGTTTTTGAAACGAATACAGGCGCTTCCGGCGCTTCCGGCGGAAGTCTTTTCTGCACTGCCGCCGTTGCCGCGCTGGTGACCGTGCCGCCGGTTTCTACGCTTGATTCGATTTCGAGCATGATGGGATTGTTAAGGTCGGTGAGGAGTACATGGTAGGTGTTAGGTCCTGACTGCAATATCTGTTCGCCGGTTTTCCAAATATAAGTTAAAATGCCGGTGTTGTTGGTATCCTCCGAAAGCGAACCTTCCAACACATCGCCGATGCGCGGGTACATGTTGTCGATGGTTACCGTGCCGGTGAGCGCATCAGCAGGCTCTTCGCCGGTTTTTATTATCGACACGGCGCTTGACGCTGAGGCTTCGGTAACCGGCGTCTCGCTTATTCTTTGATAGAACAAATATTCCGTCTCCGGCTCCAGACCATTAAACACAGGGCTTTCCTGCCATTCCTCTTCGTCTATCCTGTATTCGCCGCCGGTAATCGTTCCGAGCGTGACGCTGTTGTGGGTAATGACGCCGGCGGCAGGCACGGCAGGCGCGGCAGGCGGGGATTTCTTCAGGACCATATCTGTCGGGTCGCTGGTCAGTTTGCCGGGATGCGGATATGACGAGATTTCAAGCGTGATGATCTTGCCTACGTCGGCTGCCCTTACCGTGTATGTCTGCGATGAGCCTCCCTGTAATCCGCCAACCATCCATGTATATTGTATGGGTTTGTCTTCATTGTTGCCGCCTGTAAACGAGCCTGTCAGCACGTCGTCAACGCGTGGCGGACTGTTGTGGATGATGGTTACCGTTCCTTCCAAAGGCGCGGCTGTGGTCGAATATGGCTCCCCGTCGCTCGCCGCCGACTCATAAGTGTCGTCGGTTGCGGCTACTTTTTGATAGAAAGTATAAGAGTTTTCCGGCGTTAAGCCTTCAAACGTATTGTTGTCTGTCCAGGTTGTGCCGTTTCTCGAATATTGATAACCTCCGATCGCCATCAACGTAATGCTGTTGTGCGTTCTGCTTTCGAGCAAGGGAGGGTCGGGCGCCGGGGGCGCCGGTTTCTTTGAAACTGCCACCGTTGCTGCGCTGGTGCGTACACCGGTTTCTATGTCCGATGAAATTTCAAGCGTGATGGTCTTGCCAAGATCGGCAACGGTGACCACGTAGATATATTCTGCCCCTTCTATTCCATCGCGGCTTTCTCCTCCGGCTTTCCAAATATAGGTTAAAGATCCGGTATTGTTTCCGCCGTTAAGCGAACCTACCAGCGCGTCGTCTATGCGCGGATTCACGTTGTCAATAGTTGCCGTTCCTCCCAAAGGTGCAGGAATGGCGGGGAAAGTAATGCTAAATACCAGATTCGTTCCATTGTTGCTTCTCCATTGCGGAGCAATATCGCCGACAGTGAATCCGGCTATTTGGTCTGTGTTGGCAAAAACGCCGCTGAAGGTATAACCGCTTGCCGCCGTGAGCGTAATGACAGCGGTGTAGGGCGTCCGGTAAGTGAAGGATGCCGGGGCGCCTTCCCATAGCAGCGAAGAGGTGAAGCCTGTTCCGGCGTTGATACCCGTCGACGGCGTTGCACCCGCTGCCGGCTGCGTTACCCCTGTTATTGGCGCCGCTGTAACACGTTCCTGTACCGTTACTGTCGCCACGTTGGAATTAACGGCAGGCGCTCCGCCCGTTGCGCCTACAACGCACCGGTAATAATATGTCCCTCGCGGAAGGTCTGTGGGTATGGCAAAAGTTTCGGATGTTGCGCCGGTTATTGGCGTATTGGTCGCGAAACTGCTTGTTGTGCTGCTTTGCCACTGATAGGTAGGCGTTGAACCCGTAGTGACGTTTGCCGTTACAGACAGGCTGGCTGTGATGCTGCCCTGCGTGACGGTGGTCGTTGCCTCCGGATGGGTAGTAATAGCGGCTACCGAGTTCACCGTGATGTTGAAATCCGACGTGTAGTTTGTTCCAACGGTTACGCCGTTAATGACGGTTGCCCTCACTGTGGCCGTACCTGCCGAGGCGGTGTTCAGGGTGTTTCCGCCGGTGATGGTTGCGCCGGTGTTTCCTGAGCTCTGCACGCTCCACACGATGTCTTTAAAGGTGGCGGTTGGAGGCGCAACGGTACCGCTGAGCGTGAGCGATGTTCCTGCCGCAACCGTTGTCGCCGGCACGAACGTAATACCGGTTACCGCAACAATGGACGCGAGGTGCGTTGCCGAGAGTTGCAGCTGTGTGCTGCCTGAGGTGGAGAGGCTGATGTTGCCAAAGCCGGTCATGCTCACCGTATAGGGATTCGTTTGATTGACAATAGAGATTCCCGATCCGGCCTGTATCAGCGTATAGTTGTTTGGCGACGAAGTCGCAGTAATATTCAGCGTGTTGGTTCCCAAAGCAGATACGGCGCCCGTAACGGAAATTTTCGATGCAGGGCTTGCCGATATATTCATGTTGATAGCGCCGCCATTTAATTGCAATGCCCCGCCAATGGACGGATTACCGGTAACGGTCAGGGCTGTGCCTGAAGCTTTGCTGTAATCGCCCGTCCATTTATTTGAAAATACGACCGTGCCGGCTAATTGCTCAAATGTGCCGGTTGCTGTGTTAGCGCCGCTCATGGTGAACGTTGCCGTACCCGTTTTGGTAACGCCGCCGGCGCCCGAAAATACGCCTGCAAAACTGCCTCCGCCATCGGTTGCCGTAGCGGATGTGCCGAGGGTTAAGATCTGCGTTCCGAGAGCGACTTCGGAACTGGTTGACGTACTGTTCAAGTGTTTGATGGTTTTTTTACCTGCGGTAATATCCAATTTCCCGGAGCCGCTTAAAGTGACGCCGCTCGAACCGGCAATGGTTGCTAACTCTGACGATCCTATGGCGAGCGTGCCGGCGGTAATGTTGGTTGCGCCTGTATAGGTGTTGGCTCCGTTTAAAGTCGTTTTTCCCGTGCCGGTCTGATGCACGGCGCCCGAGCCTGAAATAACCTGCGCATAGGAATAGTCGTTGGAACGGTTAACATAAAGGTTGCCGCTGTTCTCGATAAGTCCCGCTATGGCGCCTGCCGTGGTATTGTTGCCTAAATACAAACTGCCCGCTAAAATTTTCGTTGAACCGGTATAGGTATTGGCGCCGGTAAAATAGAGGCGTTTGTTGGAAGTATTCCCGCTGTATTCCACGATACCGCCCGTTCCGCTGATGACTTTTGCAATGGTCATGTCGGCGCCCGGCTCAAAACGAAGAATACAGCCCGAACTGATCACAATGCCTTTGGAAGTATTGGTGCTGATGCTGCCGCTGCTACCGTTGCCTATTTGCAGGGTTCCGGCATTAATTTTTGTCTCTCCGGTATAGGTATTTACGCCGGTAAAGACCGTTTTTCCGGCGCCGGCTTTCCAAACATCACCTGCTCCGGAAATAATACCCGGATAGGTATAATCATTCGAGCGGTAAAAACTGAGCAATCCGCCGCTTTGTACGACAATATTACCTGCAACAGTTCCTGTCGTTGTGTTCCAGCCGATACAAAAATCGCCGCTGGGTCCTTCAACGGTAGTTGTACCGGAGTAGGTATTCGTTCCGGTAAAAATCAACCGTTTACTCGCTGTTGATGCTTTGTATTCCACATTTCCCGATCCGCTAATCACTTTTGCAATGGTCATATCAGCGCCCGGCTCAAAGCGAAGAATGGCGCCCGAGCTTACCGTCACGCCGTAGGAAGTGTTGCTGGTGATGCTGCCGGTTGAGCCGTTGCCAATCTGCAATGTGCCCGCGCTGACGGTTGTCGTGCCGGTATAGGTATTAGCGCCGGTTAAAGTCGTTTTGGACGATTGCTGTTTCGTGACGGTGCCCGATCCCGAAATAACCCCCGAATAGGTATAATCATTCGACCGGTTAAAATAGAGGGCGCCGCCGTTGGAGATATTGCCCGCAATGGCGCCTGCCGTGGTGTTGTTGCCAATATACAGATGGCTGCTTGATTCAATGGTTGTTGTGCCGGAGTAGGTATTGTTGGCGGTGAGAATCAACTGTTTGGTCGACGAACCTTTGTATTCCACTTTTCCGCTCCCGCTGATCACCTTGGAGAAGGTCATGTTAGATCCCGGCTCAAAACGCAGAATGGCGGTTGCCGCTTTAAAATCGATACTAGCAGTGCTGTTGATATTGCCGCTGGAGCCGTTGCCGACCTGTAAAGTTCCGTCCCAAATCTCTGTCCTTCCTGTATAGGTATTATTTCCGGTTAAGGTTAATTTTCCCGGTCCACCGCCTTTCCAAACATAACCTGCTCCCGAAATAACGCCTGAATAGGTATAATCATTGCTGCGAGTAAATCCCACTTGCGAGTTGGCAGTAGAAAGTATTATATTACCTGCCACGGCGCCTGTTGTTCCATCATTGCCTATACAAATTCTGTCGGATTCAATGGTAGTGGTGCCAGAATAGGTATTATTGGCGGTAAACCATAAGCGTTTGTTTCCGCTGCCTTTAAATTCCACTCTTCCGGAACCGCTGATAACTTTGTCGAAATACATATCCCATCCCGGCTCAAAACGTAAAATAGCGCCCGAACTTACCGAAATACCTGAAGTGCTGTTGATGCTGCCGCTGTAAGTGTTGCCGATCTGCAAAGTTCCTGCCGAAACCGTCGTTGAGCCTGTATAGGTTTGGTTGGCAGTGATGGTGAGTTTGCCCGAGCCTGCTTTGGTTATGCTGCCCGTAGAAGCGTCTATAACAGAAGCAAAGGTAACATCATTGGCTCCTACGTCAAGCGTTGCATTGGAGTTGCCATTAATAGTGATTCTTCCTGACATATCGGCAGAATTTCCCGACCAACGCAATGTCCCGCTACCGTAGAATCTGACTTTAGATGCGCCTAAACTATTAGCGTGGCTAAAGACAATGGTTCCCTGATTAATATCGGTTAAACCGGTATAGGTGCTGTTGGTACCTGTCAGGTATAGCACGCCTGTACCGTATTTGTCAATGACGTATGAAGAGCCGTTTCCTGAAATTTTTCCTGCATAAGTACCTCCGCCATCTCCTGCTGTCATCCCGCCAATAACCAAACTACTTGTTCCGAGTATAACTTCTGCATTTGGATTCGAACCCTGCAGATTTTTGATTGTTTTAGAGCCGCCTGCCGAAATATCGAATTTGGGGTTGTCGCCGCCCCCATCCAACCTGACCTGCGACGAATATGCAATACTGCCGTAAGATCCCAAAGCAAGAGTACCCCACGGAATCCATGTTTCTCCCGTGTAAGTATTTGACCCATTTAAAGTAAACTTCGACATGCCATGTTGCCATACGCCGCCTGCACCAGAAATAACGCCTGAATAGGTATAGTCGTTCGAGTGGTAAATCTGAAGCCACCCTGAATTTATTACAATATTGCCTGCTATGCTGCCCGTTGTGGTGCTAAGTCCTAACAAAAGTCTTCCCGCTTCAATGGTGGTAGTTCCGGTATAGGTATTATTGGCAGTAAAAGCCAACCATTTGTTATTTTCATCATTAGCGTAATATTCCACTCTTCCTGGACCTTGAATAATTTTTGAGAATGTTGTGTTAGTGCCCGGCTCAAAACGGAGTACGCCGGGTCCGTCTGTAATCTGTGTTACTACATGCGAAGTATTATTAATGCTTCCGCTTATACCGTTGCCTATTTGCAATGTACCCCAAAATTCTGTCACTCCGTAGTAGGTATTGTTTCCTGTTAGCGTCAATTTGTTGCTGCCCCATTTAGTTACATCACCAGTACCGGAAATGACGCCGGAATAAGTAAGATCGCCTACGTAGCCAAAAATAATTCCCGAATTGTTAATGATATTGGCAGCCCTATTTGCAGCTGAAGGAGCGCCACCAAAAATTATTACTCCTGCCGAAACGGTAGTTGTACCTGTGTAAGTATTATTACCGTTAAACGTCAACCAGCCGCCTCCGGTTTTTGTAATCGAATAACTCCCGCTGATATTTCCTGAAATCTTAGCCTCTCCGGAAGCTACATAGATGGTAATATTGCCCGTGAGGGCAACGCCGTTATAGGTTTGCCCGCCGTTCAGGGTTACCGTACCTGAAGATGCCGGAAAGTTCAACTGCGCATACGCGCCTGCTGTAGTTGTCAGCACGATTGCGGCTATGATGATTATTTTCCGCAGTATTTTTGAAAATAAAGTATATGTTTTCATATCTTATGATCAATAAATCGTTATGTAAATTTTTTCCTTGATTTTAAAAAAGATTAACCGGCAAAGATAAAAATTAAATTTTAAAAACAAAAAAAAAATTGACGAAAGGGCAGGGTCAAAGCATTTAAATCTCTAAAATCCGAAGGATTTACATGTGGATAACTCCGCGTTGCGCTGCGTTTACGCGGAGTATGGCATGGCAATACCCACTCCGGAAACTCCGAAGGAGTTGAACAGAATATCCGTAACATATTAGCGTGGTGGTACTCCTTCGGAGTACTGCGGTGTGATGGCGTGTCCTACAACCCCGTGTTGCGCTGCGCTTACACGGGGTTATCCACGTGTAAATCCTTCGGATTTATTGAAAATTGAAATGCGTTGACCCTACCTATGACGGGCGTTTCGCTAGAAAAAAGAGGGGGTGTGCGATGCCATACGCTATTGATTCATTAGGTTTTCTGTCTTCAACTGACGAATATGCAGCATCCCCTCTCTCCGTCACAGGGGCGGAAAACATCATGCGGTCGAAAAAACAGCGAAGGCGCTGATAATAAACAATGAATAATATTTGACAAACAATCCCTGCACCCTGACAACCCTGCATCCTTGCTCTTTTGCTTTTCCGTTGCACTAAATCATTGAATCTTTGAATCTTGAATCTTTGAATCTTTAAATTTTTGAACCCCGAATGGCTCGCCGAAGGCCATCGTTTTTTCCGTTCGTCAAAAACTTTGATACGTTCGTCAAAGATTTTGATACGTTCGTCAAAATCTTCGTTTTTTTCTGAAAATGTGTTATATTTTTGCTGAGTGAAATGTTGAGGATTTTTGCGATTTGAGAAAAGCAACTAAAGGCCTGAAAAGCATAAAAGCAGTTAGTAGTATAGTAAAAGAAAAACAGAACGCAAAAGTACGAAATATTTCACATTTAAAAGTATTTTATTTATTTAACTAAAATTTTTTTTACAATGAAGAGTAAAATTTTATGCGTAGTAGTCGTGCTGGCGTTTGCGTTCGGCGCGTGTAACAAGGATGTGCCGGATCAAATATTTGATGAAGGCACTGTAGTGAATGGAGCGAAAAGGTTCTTGTGGGTAGACAATGGTAACCCTGCTGCGGGTTATTACTACAACTACGGACAAGTATTACCTCAAGATTTCGCTCATTTTGAAAGCGGCGGTACTCAATTCAACAACGGTTGTGAGTTTGAAGTACCCGGTACGGATGGAAGCATTTTACTTTGCAGAGAACCGGGCAATAACGGTAATGGCTGGGTTAAAATCAAATTCCTTCCGGAGGCAATAAAATTTGTGGAAAAGGATATGGATTGCGATTATGCCATCGGCGTCAGGTTCAAAGGAAGCCTGAATGCAGTTTATACCTTTAATATCAAAAATTGTATTGCGTTTGGCGATTGGATTGAACTTGATGTAGCAGACATGGGTCCGATCACTCAAATCAGGTTTGGCGGCGCAGCAGCGTTTTTCTGTAACCCAAAGCCGGCAACGGTTACTATCAGATTCTTTAGATCGATAGTTGTAGATGGTGAGAGCGTTGTTGATACTGATCCGTTTTATGTGATTACCGATTTCCCGAAGGGTGGAGAATTTACACATTGCTTGGTGTGGGAAGCAGGCGCTAATGTATATCAATCCCATGGCCTTCCCTATCACGGCCCTCCTGTCCGAATGGCCGAAATTGCCTGTGAATATGATATGTGGTCGGGACGTGAACAGGCTGTATTCTACGGATATTTGGAATGTTTTGAAAAAGGTATTGTTCCCAATCATAAATGGATGGCTGCAGGACAAGATTTTATTACCGGAAACAGTAATATTGATTATGAGGTTGTTGGTGTTGGGTTTGTAATTGATGAAGATTTAGATTTGGTTTGTGAATTTGAACCGTGTGATGCAACAGATCCATGTGAAGAATGCTACGCAGCAAATCAAAACTGTATAACTGATAATGATGGCAACTTTTTAAGATGCGAGGATAAAGGTTTTACCGTTGAATTCTACGAAGGTGCAACTCCGCTTTGCACACCTTTTTTTAAAGAAGGAGAAGTCGTTACTGATGCTTGTGCTCATGAAGAAGGAAAATTGTCTATTTCTGATTGTGAAGAATTAAGTTGGCTTAATGAAACTGGAGAAGCGGTTGATCTCACTTCAATAACGGAAGACATTACATTGTATGCAAATATTATTACAATACAATATTTTGTTACGTTTGAGGCACCAGTTTCTGTAGTGGTACCAGTTGGTTGTGGTGGATTGGTTGATCCGCAAGCACCTGATCCTTGCAAAGTCTACGTCTGGGTTTTGGATCCTGATTCTCCGGTCCCATTTAATTTCAATGCTCCAATAACCGAAAACATTACTTTGTATCCGATTATTTCCGATAAATGCCCGGAAGGCACAGTATGTAAAAATGGCATATGTGAGGATATTTATTATATCGTTACATATAAGGAAACAGGGGCATATGATGTTGCTGTTCAAGTTAAACATGGTGAAAAAACTGCAAATCGTTCGCTCACTAACCCATTAGATTATTGTAAAAGTTTCTACTGGGCAAAGGATGGCGTTCAATTTGATTTCGACACTCAGATAACCGAAAACATTGAATTGAATGCAGTACTTGCAGCTGATCCATTTAGCTTGATTTATTCGCTTGACCCTAAACTTAGTGATAATTGTTTTCCATCCTCTGCTGGTCAAGCAGCTTATAGCGCTTACAGCGCTGCTTACGATGCGCTTGATGCAAAACTCAAAGGTAATTTAACTAAATGCGATGAGGATGATGTTTTAGGTTTGATCGATGCTTTTGAAAAAGCAGAAACCGCTCTGAAGTTAACCGCTATGTCCTCATTTACTATAAGTGGTTCTGAATTAGATGTAACCAAGTATAAAGGAGCAAAAGATATTATCAAGAAGGCGGCATTGTTCTCTGTAAATGTTGAGATTTGTGGTCGGGAATCGACGCTTGGTGAGAAATTATTTGTAGGATGGAACAATCAAGATGGAGAAAGTCCTTCTTATTTACTTGCTTACGATAAAAACGAGAATCCTCACACAATTTATGCAGATTTTGCAGGTAGTAATGTTGGGTCGAAAGGTACTTTACAATATATTGGTCCGGGATTTCCTGACCAAAATAATGGAAAAAATATCGTACATAATGGAGAATATTATTCTTTTCCCGCAGGGGCTTTTAATTAATAGTTAAAACATAAAATTTTAAAGACCGGGGGCATGTCCTCCGGTTTTTTTGGTGTGCACTTGGGCATGTCGTTTTTTGGTATATCTGTGCGTACCCCGTCCTGCCAAATTTGTAATCTGGCATCGGCAAATATCAGCATTTAGAATGCGGAACATGCTGCCGGATTGCAAATCCTGCAGGACGGATAGCGTATGTATTGCGTTCCGGTTAGTCTATTGATATTATTGTCCTAACGGACAACAACGTAATGAAATTGTCCGTTAGGACAACCATGTTAATGGAACGGAATATGTTTGATGAATAGGTGTTGCCCGTAGGGCATCAACAATAAAATATCATGGTTTCCCGTTCTGCCAAATTTGTAATTTGGCAGCGGCAAGTATTAGCATTTAGAATGCTGAAAATGGACTTTTAAGACAGCCTCGACGGTGATTTTATCGAGGATTACAATATCTGCGAGAGCGCATGTGGAAAATGAAGTGAAAATTTTACGATTGGTGGGAAATAATTCGGTGGAATTTGTTAGTTTTGCTGAAAATTTTAACCATATATTTGATATTCATGAATATTCAACCTGAAATTCCACAGGGTCAAACAAAAGAAGAAATGCAAATTCGCAAAAAAATCATAAAGGATTTTTATGCAGTCTGGAATGCAGCGAACCCGACAAAGCATGTATATAATATTGATTTGAATGATTTTATCAGTGTTCGTTTTTTGTCGATACAAGAAACCTCACTGCTTGCAGCGCTCTCGTATAAATCTACTTTGGCAGTAACATTTTTAACCGAAATTTTGGAAAAAGCAACGGTAAAAGAGCGTGTGAAACCAAAGCCGGATAATCAAAATCAAAAGCGTTTTTCGGAAATGATTTTGATGAGATACGATAAAGAAAAATTTGGGACAATAAAACTGACAGTAGGGGTACTTAAAAGCAGCAGGCAAAAAATTCAGTATTGCATCACAGCAATAGAAAACGGCTAAAAACCCTCTACATTCAAGAAATAATTTTTAGCCGTTGTGAATTTTCGCTGCAAAGATATAACTTCTTTTTTAATCTGCAAAAAAATATTTTCATACACATTCTTCTCCGTCCTGCCAAATTTGTAATCTGGCATCGGCAAATATCAGCATTTAGAATGCGGAACATGCTGCCGGATTTGCAAATCCGGCAGGACGGATAGCGTATGAATTGCGTTCCGGTTAGTCTATTGATATTATTGTCCTAACGGACAACAACGTAATGAAATTGTCCGTTAGGAGAA